>ENA-OFCX01000044-OFCX01000044.1-metagenomes-genome-assembly--contig:-NODE-44-length-62582-cov-4.228093_pt1 | contig 62582 bp, 56 predicted proteins | sample MGYA00153384_OFCX01 | MGnify analysis MGYA00153384
TGCTTTTTTATTTCCTGAATAAGAATTCTGAAATGTTTGTGGGCCCAGAAGGGCTAAACCTTTTTCATAAAAGATTATGAGTCTGCTGCTCTAACCAACTGAGCTATGGGAATTAAAAATTACAATAAGCTTAAAACAACAAAAGCAGCTTAATAGCTGCTTTTTTATTTCCTGAATAAGAATTCTGAAATGTTTGTGGGCCCAGAAGGGCTCGAACCTTCGACCAAAAGATTATGAGTCTCCTACTCTAACCAACTGAGCTATGGGCCCTGAAAAATTTTCATTTTCGGATTGCAATTTTACATATTTGCATCTGAATTTACAAAATTAATTTACTAAATATGATTATCAAGAATATCATTTTTGATTATGGTAATGTTATTTTCGATATCGATCATCAATTAACGATAAAAGCTTTTGAAAAATTAGGCTTAACTGATTTCTCAGATAAATTTAGTCATGCCGGACAAGCAGAATTTTTCAATGAATTTGAAAAAGGAAAAATTTCTGCAGATGAATTTCGCAAAAACATGAATGTAATATTACATGCTAATTTTTCAGATGAAATAATTGATCACGCTTGGAATGCTCTATTGATAGGAATACCTTCAGGTAATTTGGAATTGCTGCTCCAAACAAAAAACAAGTACCGAACTTTTTTATTAAGCAATAATAATATCATCCATTACACCCAAATTATTGAGTATCTGCAATCTGTATTTGAAATAAATTCAATGGACGATTATTTTGAAAAAACGTATTATTCCCATCAAATGAATATGCGAAAACCTGATGCGGATATTTTCGAATTCGTATTAAATGAAAATAAACTTAACCCCGCCGAAACATTATTTATCGACGATAGCAAACAACACATAGAAACTGCCAAAAATATAGGATTGCAAACACATTTATTACCAATAGGGTATAGTTTGCAAAATTATTTTAATGAAAATAATTTTTAATTAATCTTGAGCCGCTTCTTGCAAATACAGATCTTCTATATTATCCGCGTACTTCTTTTCAATTACTTTTCTTTTCGCTTTTAATGATGGAGTTAATTCGCCATCATCAATCGAAAAAGGATTTCTTTTCACTAAAAAGCTCCTTATCCGTTCAAATTTTGCTAATTCTGGCGATATCTTTTTGATGTCTTCTTCAATCCAATTAATAATTTCTTCTTCCGAAATAAACTGATCAGCCCTTTCAAAAAATTCATTTTCCAGATTAAATTGTTCGGCTAAATTTTCACGCGAGGGAACAATAATAGCAGTAATGTATTCCCGTTTATCGCCAATTAAAAATATCTGATCAATTTTGCTGCTTTTTAAATACGTGTTTTCTACTGGTGTTGGGTACACATTTTTCCCAAACGAATTCACCAACATATTCTTTATACGATCTGTTATTTGAAGATTTCCTTTGTAAAATCTTCCTACATCTCCGGTATGAAACCAACCCGCTTCATCAATTGCTATGCGAGTATCTTCAGGCTTGTTCCAATAACCTTTCATTACACAATGGCCTTTTACTATTATTTCTCCTTCAGCACATTCATATTCTTCTCCAAAACTGTCGTTCGTTTGTTCAGTATAAATAATTTTTGTGTCTGGATTTTGAATAGCAACCGTTATCCCTGGAATTATTCTTCCAACAGTACCAATTACAGATCTATCATATTCCGTAACAGACATTACAGGAGAAGTTTCCGTCAAACCATAACCTTCTAAAACCCGAATACCTAAATTTCCAAAAAACTCACCCACATTTTTAGGTAAAGCTGCTCCACCCGAAATTAAAAATTTAAGATTGCCGCCTGTTTTTTCTTTTATTTTACTAAAAACCAGCTTGTTTGCTAAATTAAATTGAATGCCTAAAAGTACTCCTGGCGTCTTTCCCAATTCTTTAAGTTTTCTAACCTGCTCTCCAATTTTAAATGCCCACAAAAAAATATTGGTTTTCATTCCACCAGCTGATAAGCCAGTTTTCATAGCCTTTTCATTAATTTTTTCGAGCAAACGAGGCACTGCGGCCATTACATTGGGCTTTACTTCAATCATGTTTTTACCAAGCAACTCCAAGTTTTGGGCAAATGCTAATTTGCATCCTTTCGCCAAGCAAACATGGTAGGTTGCTGTTCGTTCAAAAACATGCGAAAGAGGCAAAAAAGATAAAAAAGTATCAGTTTCATTTATCACCGTTATTTGCTCAAAACAATAACGAACATTACTTACAAAGTTGGCATGACTTAGCATTACACCTTTTGGTGTTCCCGTAGTCCCAGAAGTATAAATAAGTGATGAAAGATCAGAAGGTAAAATTGATTCGCGTATGGAATTTATTTTTTCTTGATAAATACTTAATCTTGATTTACCGTGTTCAATTAATTCAGACAAAGAAATAATTTCAGTATTTCCATTTAAGGTAGCTGCGGTTTTTTTATAATCTTCAAAAATTGGAACTACAATTTTCAAGTCATTACAAAACGCAGTGATTTTTACAATTCTTTTAAACAAAAAAGGATTTCCAACTAGTAAAATTTTAGCTCCCGAATCATTCAGAATATATTGAATTTCATTTTCTGTTAGTGTTGGGTAAATGGAAACATTAACTGCTCCAATTTGCTGTAAAGCTTGATCATAATAAACATATTCCGGACAATTCTCAATTATTAGAGCAACACGATCACCTTTTTCAACTCCAGCAGCCAGCATATAAGCCGAAATTGCATCTGCATTATCTAGTGTAGTTTGATACGATATTGGTTCATAATCATTTGTTCTTTTGTACAACATAAACGTGTTGCTTGCAGGATGAATATTTTTAACAACATTTCTGATCAGTTGCGGAATGGTGGTATAATCGGTCAACAGGTTCATTTCTAAGGATTAGGATTTTAAAATAAAAAATCTGCGTTGAATATAGTAATTTTTAAAAAAAATGGAATAATCTATTTTGAATTAAAAACAGCTTTAACATAAAAATGCCCCGCAAAAGCAGGGCATTCAAATAATTACTAAAATATTAAACTGAAAAACTTTCGCCGCAGCCACAAGTTCTACTAGCATTTGGGTTATTAAAATTAAAACCTTTGCCATTCAATCCATCAGAAAAATCAAGTTCTGTTCCAGCTAGGTATAGAAAACTTTTCATATCCAAAATAATTTTTAATCCATTATCCTGAAATTCCTGATCTCCCTTTTTCAACTCGTTGTCGAAATCAAGTTTGTAAGATAAACCTGAACAACCGCCGCCCGCTACTGCTACTCGAATAAAATAGCTTTCTCCAAGGCCAGCATCAGTCATTAATCCTTCAATTTTATGTTTGGCTTTATCTGTAACTGTAATCATTGTTTATATTTTTAATCGCAACAAAAATTATTAATGATGGCTTTTTTCCATCACTATTGGCTCCATTCCGTTTTTCACTCTAAAATCATTAATAGCAGATTTAATTGCATCTTCTGCTAATACGCTACAATGAATTTTTACTGGTGGCAACGCCAATTCTTCTACGATATCCATATTGTCAATAGATAAGGCATCATCAATTGATTTTCCTTTCAACCATTCTGTAGCTAAAGATGAAGATGCAATAGCTGATCCACAACCAAATGTTTTAAATTTTGCATCTGTAATCATATTATTATCATCTACTTCTATTTGCAAACGCATAACATCGCCACATTCTGGTGCTCCAACTAAACCAGTTCCTACATTTCGTTTGCTTTTATCTAACGTACCAATATTACGCGGATTGCTGTAATGATCGATAACTTTTTCTGAATATGCCATGAGGTTTTATTTTTATTATTTTAAATTTTGTTTACCTGTTAACTATTATTTTAATTGTTTTAATTTTGTTTTAACTATTTAAATTTGACTTACAAAAATTTAATAGAATATAAATTGATTTTGAGCTTACCCCAAAAAAAAATTGGGGTCGGGCTTTCAGCTATATCTTTTTTGCGGTAAGGTTTTTCTTTATTTGAAATTTACCAAAGCAAAAAAGGATGCCGCTTTAATCCCTAAGCTTCCTTAATCCGAAAATATTAATTTCTATTATTGAATTTATCTTTATTTAATTGTTTTAATTGTTTAATGTTCTGCCCATTCAATTTTATCCAAGTCAATACCTTCCTTAAACATTTCCCATAATGGACTCATTTCTCTAAGTTTATTAACTGCTTGTAAAGTATGTTCGATTGCATAGTCAACTTCTTCATCTGTTGTAAATCTACCCAAACCAAAACGAATGGAAGAATGGGCAAGATCATCCGATAATCCTAAACTTTTTAAAACATACGAAGGTTCAAGTGATGCCGAAGTACAAGCTGAACCAGAAGAAACTGCCAAATTTTTCATTCCCATCATTAATCCTTCTCCTTCAACATATTTGAAAGAAATATTGGTAATATGAGGTAAACGATGTTCAACATTTCCGTTTATGTATGATTCTTCAATTACTGTTAATGAGTTTTGTAAACGATCTCGCATAGCAGACAATCTTTTTGCTTCAGATTCCATTTCATTCATGGCTATTTCGCAAGCTGCTCCCATTCCTACTATTCCTGGAACGTTTAACGTTCCAGATCGCATGCCTCTTTCGTGTCCGCCACCATCCATTTGGGCAGTAACTTTAACTCTTGGGTTTTTTCTTCGAACATATAGTGCGCCAACTCCTTTAGGACCATACATTTTATGAGCAGTAAATGCCATTAAATCTATTCCATCACGATCTACATTTACCGGAATTTTACCAACTGCCTGCACTCCATCTGTCATAAATAATGCACCATGTTTGTGGGCAATATCAGAAATTGCTTTAATCGGTTGAACTACACCAATTTCATTGTTGGCATACATAATAGCAACCAAAATAGTTTTTGGTGTCATTGCAGCTTCTAATTCTTCCAGATTTACCATTCCATCTGCTTGCACATCCAAAAATGTAATTTCCGCACCTAATTTTTCGAGGTGATGGCAAGTGTCTAATACTGCTTTATGCTCAGTAGTAAGTGTAATTATGTGATTTCCTTTTTGTGCATACATTTCAAATACACCTTTAATAGCAAGGTTATCTGATTCAGTAGCTCCAGAAGTAAATATTATTTCTTTTTCGTTTGCACCAATAAGTTTTGCACATTGCTCACGAGCATAGTCTACTGCCTCTTCGGCTGTCCACCCAAAAGCATGATTTCTGCTAGCTGCATTGCCAAATTTTTCATTAAAATAGGGTAACATTGCTTCCAAAACCCTTGGATCCATAGGAGTTGTAGCGTTATTATCAAGATATACTGGAAATTTTAACATTATATAGAATTTTTCTTAATAACCGCAAATTTAACAAAAAGTTTTGCATTAGCGCCTGTTAGCGCCAATATAAACCATTTGGAGAATTCATTTTACATGGATAGAATTTAATAATCATGTTATTTTACGGAAATTTTTTTTTTAACACTTTGTGCGGTTTAAATCAAAATATAAAAATGTAAAATCGAAGCGCATTGGCTTAGTGATAGTAGCGGTCTAGTCATTGCTGAAGAGATCCTTTAAAAAACAATTAAATGATAATTCTTTTTTTTTCTCAGAAAGGCAAAAAAGCGAATAGCCCGACCTCGTCTCGTCAGAAATGACGAGACTGAGTAAGCCCAAAATAATTTAAAACTCATTGTTTATCAATTAATTAAAAAAATAAAAATAAAAAATCAGTAAAACTCATAGCGGGTTTATTTTAGTCTTATTATTGATAGAAAATGTAAAAACCTAAAATTGCATAGGCTATTTACTGCATACCTAATAATTAATAAAATACTTAAATCACATTTTTGTTTATTTGACCAAAATTAAAAATATGTTAAAACTTGAACATGTTGGCATTGCAGTAAAAGATATAGCTATTTCTAATGCTTTATTTTCTTCATTATTAAATACAACACCTTATAAGCAGGAAACAGTTGAATCTGAAAGTGTGAAAACTTCATTTTTCAAGGCTGGAGATACTAAAATAGAATTGCTAGAAGCACAAAATGAAAATAGTGCAATTTCGAAATTTATTGAAAAAAGAGGCGAGGGAATCCATCATCTAGCATTTGAAGTGGAGAATATTGAAAATGAAATTGATCGGTTAAAAAACGAAGGATTTATATTTATTAGTGAAAAACCTAAGTCTGGGGCTGATAATAAGAGGATTTGTTTCCTGCATCCAAAGGGTACAAATGGGGTTTTGATCGAACTTTGCGAAGAAATAAAATAAAATTTGAACAATTGGATAATAAACCTATTTTTGCAATCCGAAAATAAAGTAAAGATGAAACCAGATATACACCCAAAAAATTTCAGAAAAGTAGTTTTCAAAGATCTATCGATTGATTACGCTTTCATAACCAAATCAACTGTTGAAACAAAAGATACCATTGTTTGGGAAGACGGTCAGGAATATCCATTAGTAAAATTGGAAATTTCTCACAAATCTCACCCATTTTATACTGGAAAATCTAAATTGGTTGATACTGCAGGTAGAATTGATAAGTTCAAAACTCGATACGCGAAAAAGTAATTTCAGTATTTCTTATATTATTTTAAAAGTCCCTCAGAATCTGAGGGACTTTTTTATTTTTGTTGAATGAACTATGTCCTTTTCGACGATAAAACTCACCAACAATTACTTCCTTTAACGTATACCAGACCAGTTTCTGAAATTAGAATCGGTATACTAACCATTGCAGAAAAATGGAAGCATTACCTAAAAGAAGAGATAAGTTATTTGACAAAAGAATATTTAAGTTTTAAATATCCTTCTAAAATTCATGTAGAGAATTGCTTTATAAATGGCTCTGTTTTACCTGATTCAAATTTAGTTAAGAAAATTAGAGCGTTGAAAATTAATCAAAGACTAATGCAAGGTGCAGAAGTTTTAGCCTGGACGAGCGATAGCGATGAGAATGATTATGACAGGATACTTGAAATGGCTTATGAAGCGATTGAATATGAAGGCTTGTTGTTAAAAATTAATTATCCGGAAGATATTTTCAGATTAAATGGAACTGCATTAATTAATGATTTTGAATTAATTACTAAAGGAAAAGAATCTGCTGAAATCAATAGTACTAATATGATTATGGGTCATAATATTTTTGTAGAAGAGGGTGCAGTTATTAATTGTGCCATATTAAATTCTACAACCGGGCCTATTTATATTGGAAAGGATGCTGAAGTTATGGAAGGCAGTATCATTAGAGGTCCGTTTGCTTTGTGCGAACACTCAACCTTAAAAATGGGAGCTAAAATTTATGGTCCAACTACCATAGGGCCATATTCTAAAGTTGGCGGTGAGGTGAATAATTCAGTAATTTTTGGATATTCGAATAAAGGCCATGATGGTTTTTTGGGTAATTCGGTTATTGGAGAATGGTGCAATATTGGTGCAGATAGTAATAATTCGAATCTTAAAAATAATTATGCTGAAGTTCGTCTTTGGGATTATACAAAAAAATCGTTTCGTAAAACCGGACTTCAGTTTTGTGGGCTTATAATGGCCGATCATGCAAAATGTGGAATTAATACTATGTTCAATACTGGAACCGTGGTAGGGGTAAGTGCCAATGTTTTTGGGTCTGGTTTCCCAAGAAATTTTGTACCAGATTTTGCTTGGGGTGGTGCTTCTGGTTTTGAAACGTATTTACCAGCAAAAGCAGCAGAAGTTGCTGAAAAAGTGTTTGAAAGAAGAGACAAAAATTTTGATGAAATTGAAAGAAAGATTTTAGAATATGTATTTGAACTAACTTTACCTTACAGAAATTTTTAAAAAACAGCATGAGAAAAAAAATAGTTGCAGGTAATTGGAAAATGAATAAAAGCTATGAAGAAGGATTAGCTTTAACTTCTGAAATTGTAAATATGCTAACCGATGAGCAGAGAAATGATTGTTTGGTGATTATTGCTTGTCCATTTATTCATACAAAAAGTGTAAGCCAATTGTCATCATCGAATAAATCAGTTAAAGTGGCTGGGCAAAATTGCCATCAGGAAAATTCAGGAGCTTACACTGGCGAAATTTCGGCTGCTATGCTTAAATCTGCTGGTGCTGATTATGTAATTCTTGGCCATTCGGAAAGAAGATTGTATGGTGGAGAAAATGAAGTGTTGTTAAAGAAAAAGGTTGATTCTGCATTAGGTGCTCAACTTATTCCTATTTTTTGTATCGGTGAAACCAAAGAGCAACGAGAAAGCGGAGAATATTTTACAGTAATTAAAAATCAATTAGCTGGTGGTTTATATCATTTATCTGAACAAGATTTTTCTAAATTGATTTTAGCTTATGAGCCAGTTTGGGCCATTGGAACTGGCTTAACAGCAAGTCCTGCACAAGCTCAAGAAGTTCATGCATTTATTAGAAAGGAAATTGAAATAGAATATGGTGTATCTGTTGCCGAAAATTGTTCCATTTTATATGGTGGAAGTTGTAATCCAGGCAATGCTGCAACTTTATTTGCTGAGAAAGACATTGATGGAGGTTTAATTGGTGGAGCCTCATTGAAATCAAGAGATTTTGTTGATATAATCCAGGCAATTGGATGAATTATATTGAATTAAATTTTACCATAATTTCTTCTGAGGATTATATCCGCGATCTTATTATTAACGATTTAAGTCGAATAGGATTTGATTCGTTTGAGTATACAGATTTAGGCTTTAAAGCTTTTTGTCCTTCCAGTATCTATTCTGAAGCAAATGTTAAGGAAGTAATTGAAGCCTATAAAAGTAATTTTACGCTCGATTTCGAAACAAATTTAATTCCAGCTAAAAACTGGAATGAAGTATGGGAAAGCAATTTTGAACCTGTTATTGTTAATCAGCATTGTGTAATAAGGGCAAGTTTTCATCCTGAATTTCCAGCTTATAAATACCAACTACTTATTGATCCAAAAATGGCTTTTGGTACAGGCCACCATGATACCACTCGTATGATGTGTGAGTATATGTTGGAATGTGATTTAATTAAAAAATCAGTTTTGGATATGGGTTGTGGAACAGGGATTTTAGCTATACTAGCTGGAATGATGGGTGCAGAAGTTATTGTAGCCATAGATAATGATGAAATTGCAGTTCGATCTACCATTGAAAACGCAAAACTGAACAATGTTGAAAATATAAATGCGTTTACGGATGTAAATCCAAAGTGGGAAACAGGAAAAGCTAATTTTATTTTTGCTAATATCAATCGGAATGTTTTGATCGAACAAATGAAATCATATTCAACTATATTGGGTTTGGGAGGTCAGCTTTTTATGAGCGGTTTTTATGAAAAAGACGATTTGGAAATGATAAAAGAAACAGCCTTAATTTATAATTTGAAATATCAAGATCATAAAATGGAAAATAGTTGGGCAGCAGCAAAATTCTGTAAAATCTAACATGAAAAAATTAATTTTTCTAATTGCTTTGTGGGTAGGCTCACTTTCAAGCTTTGCTCAAGTTTCTCGAACTTTTAGTTTTGATAAGAGCAAATTTGTAAAAGAAGTAGAGCAATTATTGACTGATGCTAAAACAGATAGTGGAAAAGTAATTGCCAAAGAATTTGTTCTATTATATTCAACGCAGCAGTTTGATGTTCTTCAAGATTCTCTCATTATTTTGTATTCAAATGCGATAGCTTCAAAAAAATATAATACCACCCGTGAGTTTGAAGATTATTACAGAGCATTAACTTTTTTTAAAATTAATAATCATAAGCCAGAAAATTTCACCGGTTTTATGAATGTTATCGCTAAATTAAGTATGGCAAAAAGTAGAGATTTAGCCCTTTTTTTAGACTTTTCAAGAAACCTATTTGCTGAAAATTCGATTTATTCCTCGTCTGATAATAAGTGGCTATTGAGAGACAAAGAGTTCCTGATAGTAATGGATTCTGTTCCAAAAGTAGTAGTAGGTACAACTGATATTATAGGTACAGCTCGTGTCGATAGTACACTTATTTTGGGTACTAGCGGTACGGTATATCCTATTGCAGGCAGATGGGAAGGCAAAAAAGGCAAAGTCGATTGGCAACGGGTAGCACTTGATCCTACTAAGGTATATGCCGAACTTGATAAGTATAAGATAATTTTAAAAGATGCCGAATTTGAAGCCGATAGCGTTATTTTTTACAATAAAGACTTTTTCCAAAAACCATTAAAAGGGAAATTTTTTGAAAAAATGACAGCCAATTCAAGTGCTGAAAAAGCAAATTATCCAAAATTTGAATCGTATGCCAAAGAGTTGGAAATCAAAAATATATTTAAAAATATCAATATAAAAGGCGGTTTTTCCATGTCGGGTAGTAAATCGTTAGGATATGGAGATCGCTATACCAATGCTTTAGTAACCATTTATTATCGAGATTCGTTGGTTTTTAAAGCCTCATCAAAATCATTTATCATACTGGCCGACAGGATTTTATCAGACAATGTAGAATCCACACTTTATATAGGAGCAAAAGACTCGATTTATCATCCAGCAGTTTCTATGCGTTATTTATTGAAAGATAAAAAGCTGTCGTTGTTTAGAGGAGATGAAGGGATTTCCAGAACACCTTTTTATGATTCATATCATGAATTAAATATTGCAGTTGAATCAATTTATTGGGTTATTGATCAACCAATTTTGGAACTAGCAACCATTTTAAGTAAAGTACAAAAAGAAGCTAGTTTCGAATCAACAAATTATTATCGGGAAAATCGGTTTTCAAAAGTTCAAGGTATAAGCAGTAAAAACCCTTTAGTGATATTGAAAAGATTATCTGAACGATATTCATCCAGAGTTATAGCCATCAGTGATTATTCAAAAGAATTTAATCTTCAACCATCTGCGGTTATAAGCCAATTAAGAACCTTAGTTGAAGAAGGGTTTATTTTTCTGGATGAATCAAAATCCATTATAACTGTTCGAGATCGTACATTAAACTATGTAAGCAACGAAGCTGGAAAGTTGGATTATGATGTGATTCGATTAATTTCTTTAGCTGATTCAAACAGGAATGCTACACTCGATTTAAAAAGCAAAGAGTTAAAAATAATTGGTGCACAACGTTTTTTTCTGAGCGATTCACAGAGTGTTTACATTCAACCAAAAGGCGGTTTGGTTACTGTTGCTAAAGATCGAAATATGTCTTTTTCAGGTGATTTGAAGGCTGGTTCATTGGAGTTTATAGGAAATGGTTTTACGTTTGATTATGCAAATTTTTCCATCAATCTGGATAAAGTAGATTCAATGATGGTAACACTCGTTGAAAAAAATAAAAAAGGCGATGATGAGGCAGTTGATGTAAAAACTGCTTTGGAAAAAGTTTCTGGTACACTTTATATTGATGATAAAAATAACAAGTCGGGATTGAAAAATTACCCTCAATATCCTGGTTTCGAAAGTGTAAGCGACTCGTATGTTTATTACGACAAAAAAGAAATAAGAAATGGAGCCTATACCCGCGAAAAATTCTATTTCAAATTAATTCCCTTTAAAGTGGACAGTTTAAATAGTAGTTCTGCAACAAAAGGACTTTCTTTTCCAGGAACTTTAGTTTCGGGTGGAATATTTCCAGATATTAAACAGACATTAACTTATCAACCCGATTCTTCTCTTGGCTTTGTAACTAAAACACCAATAACAGGATTTCCGGCTTATAACGGTAAAGGAAAATTCACCAATAATATTCGTTTAAGTCATAAAGGTTTAGTTGGAGATGGCACACTGAATTACTTGTCCTCAACTGCTACTTCAAACGATTTTGTGTTTATGCCTGATTCAATGAATGCAAATGTTAAAACATTTGATATTAAAAAAGGCGTTTATTTAAAAGCCGCCTATCCGGCCATAAATATAAGTCAAGGATATATACATTGGCTACCAAAAGCAGATAGCATGTATTTATTTAGCCGCAAAAAAGCGTTTGAAATGTACGCCGCTCAATCATTACATACAGGCAGAATGGTGTATTCGCCAGTAAATTTGTCTGGAAACGGAAGCAGCAGATTTAATAATGCCACAGTAAGCAGTAAGTATTTTGTTTTTAATGAAAATGATTTTCATGCTGATTCTTCTGGAATACAAATTTATGCTATAGATACGACAAAAATTGCTTTGGCATCAACCAATATTAGATCTGAAATAGATTTTGAAAAAAAGCAAGGAATATTTAAAACAAATAAAGTAGGAGATGAAACTCGTTTTATTTTAAACCAATATGAAACTTCGCTTGGAGAATTTGTTTGGGATTTCTTAGGTAAAGCAGTTAATTTTAGTGCAAAAAAAGGTACTCCACTTTCTGATTCTTATTTTTTATCAACCAGAAAAAGCCAGGATTCATTAAGTTTTTATGCCACCAATGCAGTCTATTTATTGGATAAAGATAATATTGACATTCGTGGAGTAAATCAAATAAGCGTTGCAGATGCTTTTATTTATCCCGATAGGCAATTCGTACAAATTGAACCTAATGCTGTGATGAAATTGCTGGAAAATGCAAAAATAACAGCCAACACATTAACCAAATTTCATGAATTTTATAATGCAAAAGTTATTGTGAACGGGCGTAAATCATACAATGCCTCAGGTACTTACGATTTTAAAAACAAAACCGGCAAAGTCCAACAGATAAATTTTACGGATATTAATGTAGATAGTAATTTTCAAACGGTTGGAATAGGTATTGTTCCCGATGAGGAGATTTTAGTGCTAACACCTCAAATAAGTTTTAGAGGAAATGTATATATGAAGGCGGCATCGAAAGATATGACCTATAAGGGATATGCAAAAATTCAGCAGCAAAGTAAATTAGTAGAATCAGATTTCTTTGATTTTAGTGGAGCATTTAATATTGATTCGAATGCAATTGAAATAAAGGATCCTAAAAAACGAAGTGGCGAAAAACTATTTTCAGGTATGCACATTGCCAATTTTGAGGGGAATGCCTACGCAACATTTATTAGTAAAAAAGTAGAACCGAATGACCATGATATTATAAAAGTAGAAGGCGAATTGGTATATGATGAAGTAAAAAAAGAATTCAAAATAGGAGATAAAGACAAAGTATTTTCTGGTGCAAAGAAAGGTAAGATGCTTACTTTTAATGAAATAACAGAGATTAGTACCGCTGAAGGATTATTAGATGCAGGTATTGATTTAGGAAATGGTTATAAAAATGAAATGGCAGGTGCTGTTACCTATGATTTGAAAAATAATTCAATTCTTTTAGATGTAGTATTAACTGCTGATTTTGCATTTCTAGAAAAAACATATGCACGTATTATTGAAAATGTAAAACTAAATTCGTTCGAAGCACCAATGACCCGCGATGATAGAAAAGTATTTGCGAATGCAATTAGTGAACTAGTTCCTAAAAAAGCTGCGGATAAAATTTCAGAAGACATTATGTTATACGGCGGATACAAAATCCCGTCGGAATTGGAACATACTATTGTGTTTTCAGATCTTCAGCTGACTTTCGATCAACAAACCCGATCATTTAAATCAGTGGGAAAAACAATTGGAATTGCATCTTTAGGCAAAGAACAAATTAATAAAAGATTGAAGGGATATTTGTCCATTGTGCGAACACAAGGACAAAACGCGCTTAAGTTTTATTTTGAAACAGCAGCAAACGAATGGTATTACTTCGATATTTCTAATGGGTATGTGGAAGCTTTATCTTCCGATCAGCCATTTAATGATGTAATAATGGCGAATAAAAAAGAAACAAATAAAATGGGTATTTCTTCTTCCAAAAGAAAGCAAGCCTTTGTACGAGATTTCGAATAAAATTAATGAAGAAAAATAAAGTTCATTTTATTGCAATTGGCGGAAGTGCTATGCATAATCTTGCCATTGCTTTACATTTAAAAGGCATTTCAGTTTCTGGATCAGATGATGAGATTTTGGAGCCATCTAAATCAAGATTAGAAAAGCATGGATTATTGCCTGAGCATATCGGTTGGGATATTTCTAAAATAAATACAGAAATTGATTCTGTGGTATTGGGCATGCACGCCAGAATTGATAATCCAGAGTTGCTTGAAGCACAACGAATAGGCTTACCCGTTTTTTCTTATCCTGAATTTATTTACCAGCAATCTCTTGAAAAAATTAGAATTGTAATTGGAGGTAGCCATGGTAAAACTACCATCACTTCCATGATTTTGCATGTCATGAATTTTCATCATAAATCTTTTGATTACCTCGTTGGTGCACAAATCAAAGGTTTTGATACCATGGTGAAACTAACAGAAGATGCTTCACTAATTGTTTTAGAAGGCGATGAGTATCTTTCTTCACCAATTGATCGGCGACCAAAGTTTCATTTATATAAAGCCAATATTGCATTGTTAACAGGTATTGCATGGGATCATATTAATGTTTTTCCAACATTTCAACTTTATGTTGACCAGTTTGAAATTTTTATTAATACCATTGAACCAAACGGAACATTGATTTATGCTGAAAATGATGAAAATGTAGTAAATCTGGTTCAAAAATCTGACAGAAAAGATATTACATTTATTCCCTATTATACTCCAGAATATGAAATTGTAAATGGTCTGACATATTTAAAACCCAATAATCTTACAATACCGTTACAAGTTTTTGGTGAACATAATTTGCAGAATTTAGAAGGAGCTAGGTTGGTTTGTAAGCAAATAGGAATTGGCGAAACAGATTTTTACGAAGCAATTCAATCTTTTGAAGGAGCTGCAAAACGAATGGAATTAATTGCTTCAAATAAAGAAACGTTGATATTTAAAGATTTTGCACATTCTCCATCAAAATTAAAAGCAACAATTGCTGCTGCTAAAAATCAATATCCAGAGAGAAAATTAATTGCTGCAATGGAATTGCACACATTTAGTAGTTTAAATAAAAATTTTCTGGATGAGTATAAAAATTCGATGGATATGGCAGATGAAAAAATTATTTATTTTAATCCGCATACTGTGGAACATAAAAAGTTGGACATGATTTCTGAACATGAAATTAGAGCTTCATTTGGAAACATGGATGCACTAATTTTTGACAACACCCAAAACTTAACATATTATTTAACATCAAAGAATCTCGAGCAAACGAATGTTCTGTTGATGAGTTCCGGAAATTTTGGAGGAATTATTTTAGACGATTTTGCAAAAAGTTTGCTTGCATAATAGCATTTTTGGCAAAGAGCAAACTAAGATTTATCTATATTTGAAAAAAAATCTGAATGGCAGAGAAGGTTAATCGATTGCGGAAAGAACGGGAAGAAGCACCTCAAGAATCGAGCAAAGCATCAGTAAAAAGCAATAAATTTAAGTTCAACATAAATTTTGAGCATGGCAGAGTTCAAAAAATAATCGGTTTTATTTTTCTCTTGGCAGCCCTTGCATTGTTTGTTGCGTTTAATTCATTTTTACTTACTTGGCAATCCGATCAAAGTGTTGTAGCCAATGCTTCATGGAAAATTTTATTTGATGCGGCTAATAATAAAGTAGAAAATTGGCTTGGCATTTTGGGTGCTATGCTTGCGCATCAATTCATTTTTTTATGGTTTGGTTTAGCCTCTTATCTTTTTATCGCTTTATTTTTCATTATTGGTTATCGCCTAGTTTTTGATATTTCCTTTTATCCAACTGCTAAAGCGATAGCATATACCTTGTTTTTCGTTGTTTTTATTTCATTATGCTCTGGATTTTTATTCAGCCTAACCACAGAAACGTATCGAAATTTTGCTGGTGCTTATGGTCTTCGTTTGAATGATTGGTTGGTTTTAACGATTGGAAGAGTTGGTACGATAGGTGCTTTGGCTTTTTCATTCATCACTTGGATGATTATTGCATTTAATACCAATTTTAATCGAAAACCAAAAACTGAATTAGAAAAAGAAATTGCTGTAATTGCTCCTCCGCCAACAGAAGTAGAAAATCTGGAAGAAGAGGTTATGTCAAGGCCGATTGAATTTGCCTTAAAAAATTCAAAAAACCAAAATTCTCTTGTTCCTGAATTTAAAATTGAAGAACCGATTGTTGAAAAACAGACGTCAACAGTTCATCAACCTGAATTAACTATCGCAGCTCCATTATTTAGTGAAGAATCGGAAAGCAGTTTACTGGCCAAATCTTTGGTAAAAGCAAAAGGGGAATATGATTCGAAATTAGATTTAGAAAGTTATCAATATCCTTCGTTAGATTTATTAGATAATCATGGAAATGCTAAAATTTCTGTGAATCCAGAGGAATTAGAAGCCAATAAAAATAAAATTGTTGAAACACTCGGCCATTATAATATTGAGATTGATAAAATAAAAGCTACGATAGGGCCAACTGTTACCTTATATGAAATAATTCCAGCGGCTGGAGTACGTATTTCCAAAATTAAAAATCTGGAAGATGATATCGCTTTAAGTTTAGCTGCTTTGGGTATTAGGATTATTGCACCAATTCCAGGAAAAGGAACGATTGGTATCGAAGTTCCGAATTTAAATCCTGAAATGGTAAGTATGAGATCAATTCTTTCTTCAGATAAATATCAGCTGACAACTATGGATTTGCCTATTGCTTTGGGAAAAACAATTTCAAATGAAGTATTTATTGCAGATTTGTCTAAAATGCCACATTTACTGATGGCAGGCGCAACTGGTCAAGGTAAATCGGTTGGAATTAATGCTTTACTAGTTTCTCTTTTATATAAAAAACATCCCTCTCAGATTAAGTTTGTGATGGTTGACCCTAAAAAAGTTGAGCTTACTTTATTTAAAAAAATTGAGCGACATTTTTTGGCAAAATTGCCAAATGAAGCAGAAGCGATTATTACTGATACAAAAAAAGTAATTAATACGCTAAATTCATTATGCATAGAAATGGATCAGCGGTATGATTTATTAAAAGATGCTCAGGTTAGAAATTTAAAAGAATACAACCAGAAATTTAATTCAAGATTATTAAATCCGGAAAATGGACATCGTTTTCTACCCTATATTGTGTTGGTTATCGATGAATTTGCCGATTTAATGATGACAGCAGGCAAAGAAATTGAAACACCCATTGCACGTTTAGCCCAATTAGCTCGTGCAATTGGAATACATTTAGTAATTGCAACTCAACGACCATCCGTAAATATCATAACGGGTACCATAAAAGCTAACTTTCCTGCCAGATTAGCCTTCAGAGTAAGTTCTAAAATTGATTCTCGAACTATTTTGGATTCAGGTGGTGCGGATCAATTAATAGGGCGTGGAGATATGCTTCTTTCAACTGGAAATGAATTAATTAGACTGCAATGCGCATTTGTTGATACACATGAAGTAGAGCGAATTACTGAATTTATTGGATCGCAACGAGGATATGCAACTGCACATTTATTACCTGAATATGTAGATGAAAATGGAGAAGGGAGTGCTGCAAAAACCTTTGATATAAATGATAAAGATGCACTATTTGAAGAAGCTGCAAGATTAATTGTAATGCATCAACAAGGTTCAACCTCATTAATCCAACGAAAACTAAAGCTTGGATACAATAGAGCAGGAAGAATTATCGATCAATTAGAAGCTTGTGGAATTGTTGGACCATTTGAAGGAAGCAAAGCCAGAGAAGTTTTATATCCAGATGAGTATTCATTGGAACAATATTTGAATACATTAAATAGTAACTAAACAAAACTGTTACTCATTCTTTCTGTTTCTGATTTAAGCTTTTATTACTCTTGTCTTTTATTAGAAGAATTCCTTAAAATAAAATAATGAAAAAAATATTCTCAATTGCTCTTCTAGTTTTTTGTTCTGCAACTTTTGTTTTTGCTCAGAATGATAAAAAGGCCAAACAAATATTAACTCAGGTGAGTGCCAAATATAAATCATTGAACTCTCTAAAAGCAGATTTCTCTTATACGATTGAGAGTGAGAAAGATAAAATAAACGAAACTCAAAATGGGGTTGTTTTTTTAATGTCAAAATACAATAAATACCGTATCAACATTGCTGGGCAGGAAATTATTAGTGACGGAAAAAACTCATGGACGTATTTAAAGCAAGCAAATGAAGTTCAGATAAATCCATTGGAGACTGGAGATGATATCATGAATCCGTCACAAATTTTCACGATGTATGAGAAAGGATTTGATTATTTATTTGTTGAAGAAAAAGTGAATAACAAACGTAAAACTGAAATTATTGACCTTTCTCCAATTGATAAAAAGAAAAAATTCTTTAAAATCAGATTGACCATTGATAAAGAAACGAAGCAATTAAGCCAAATGAAAATTTTTGATAAAAATGGGAATAAATACACCTATACGATCAAAAATTTCACTTCTAATCCAGTACTCGAAAATACCTTTTTTACATTCGAGGTCAAGAAATATCCAGGTGTAGAAGTAATTGATCTACGTTAATCGAAAAGTATTTTTAGAAAAAAAGCTACCAAACGGTGGCTTTTTTTATTGATATCCTTATTATTGTATTATGAAACCAACTAACGGTTCGCTGGATAAGCTTGAATTATTATTTTTAGAACAAGGATATAAAGTTCGCTACGAAAAAGGTAATTTTCGTTCAAATTCGTGCAAAATTCAATCAAAAAATGTAATTGTTGTCAATAAGTTTTCGACTATTGAGAATAAAATAACGGCATTATTAGAAGTTATGCAAAAAGTATTAATTGATGAATCCTTATTTTCGGATAAGTTGAGAAGTTTTTATCATTCTCTTTCTCAAACCGCTATAAAATTGTGAAAATCACTTTTTTAGGCACTGGTACTTCACAGGGTGTTCCAGTTATAACGTGTTCGTGTAAAGTTTGTACATCAATCAATAAAAAAGATACCAGGCTTAGAACCTCTATACTTATACAATCTGCTGAAGCAACTATTGTAGTAGATACTGGTCCTGATTTTAGATATCAAATGTTAAGAGCGAATGTTAAAACCCTGTCGGCAGTTATTTACACACACGAACATAAAGATCATACAGCAGGCTTAGATGATATTAGAGCTTTCAATTATTCAGAAAAAAGAGAAACAGCACTTTATGCCCATCCAAGAGTTCAGGAAGCAATTCGTAGAGAATTTGCCTATATATTTTCAGAAATAAAATATCCGGGTATTCCCAAAGTTAAATTTGTAGATATCGGAAATAAAGAATTTCAGATTTCAGATCTAAGCATACAGCCGATAGAAGTAATGCACTATCATTTGCCAGTTTTAGGTTTTCGTATCAATGATTTTGTTTATATAACTGACGCAAAAACAATATCTGAATCGGAAATGGACAAAATAAGAAACTGTAAAGTTTTAGTATTAAATGCTTTGCAAAGAGATCCACACATTTCTCACTTTACATTAGAAGAAGCCTTAGCAATGATTAAAATTCTAAATCCAGAGATAGCTTATTTAACTCACATAAGCCATAGGTTAGGAACCCATGATGAGGTAACTGCAGAATTACCTAACAATGTTTTTCTTGCCTTTGATGGTCTTCAATTAGATTTATAGATTCTTTTATCGTTTTTTTATCCAATTGAATTAGTATTAAATCACGTTAAGTTTTAAATTATTAAAGTGCCCGGGAGGAGATTCGAACTCCCACGATTTCTCGCCACCCCCTCAAGGTGGTGCGTCTGCCAATTTCGCCACCCGGGCAGACATACTAATTTTTAAAAGGCAAATATATATTTTTTAATAGTTCTTTGGACTTAGATAGACTCTAAAGCAAGTTTTAAATCCTCTATTAAATCATCTGCATGTTCAAGACCGACTGAAATTCTAACCAAATTTAATGGCGTTTTAGTACCTGCAGGTTCTACCGATGCCCTATGTTCAATTAAACTTTCTACTCCTCCCAAACTAGTAGCTTGAGCGAATAATTTGCATCCGGCGGCTAATTTCTTAGCTGCATTTTCTCCTTTTTTTAATGTTATTGACAACATTCCTCCAAAATCTGTCATTTGTTTTTTTGCCAATTCGTAATTTAAGTGACTGGGTAAACCAGGATAAAAAACGGTTTCTATTTCAGGATGATTATTTAGAAAGGTTGCTACTAGTAATGCATTTTGGCAATGACCTTTCATTCGATATGAAAGAGTTTTAATGCCACGTAAAGTCAAAAAACAATCGAAAGGAGAAGGAACAGCACCGCCTAATTGTTGAACTTCTCTAGCTTTTTCATACGTTGTATTTGCAGACTTAAAAACTAAAACTCCACCAGTTACATCGCTATGACCACCTAAATATTTAGTTGATGAATGCATAACCACATCAGCACCCATATTTAATGGCTGTTGTAAAATAGGGGTTGCAAATGTATTATCACATACACTTATAATTTGGTGTTCATGACAAATTTTTAGTAATTGATCATAATCATAAATATTTAATTTTGGATTTGATGGTGATTCTATCCACATTAGTTTGGTGTTTCCTTTTATTTCAGAAAGTAGAAGTGGAATATTATTCATATTTACAGCGGAATATTCAAGATTCCATCCTGAAAAAACTTTTAAAAATAATTGACTCACACCATGGTAAACATCATCTGGAATAATAACATGATCTCCAGGTTTTAATGTTTGAAGGATTGCCGAACAAGCAGCCATTCCACTTGAAAATGCAATGGCTTTCTCTCCATTTTCTAGTGCAGCAATGCAAATTTCTAATTGCTCCCTGTTTGGATTGTTAGCTCTCGCATAACCATAACCACTTGGATAATCTCCATTTTCATCTCTGAAAAATGTGGTTGAAAGTTCTATCGGTTGAATTACTGAACCGAAATTTTTAATTCCTTTATTTGCTGCATGTATGGCAACTGTTTCAATTTTCATTCGTTAAAATTACGAATGCAAATCTAATTCAGTAAGTGCAATATTAGTTAATGGCTTGCTTATTAACTTTGATACGTTTTTATTGCTGTTTATTAGTCGTAAATCTTCTGGGTCAACTGTAGAAGAAACCATAAATATTTTGCAATTTTTACGTAAATTTTCATCTAATAACTCATATTCACTCAGAAATTGGAAACCATCCATTTCAGGCATCTTTACATCAACAAAAATAATTTGAGGAAATTGGGTATGTGTTTTAAGATGATCTAAAGCAATAATGGCTGATTCAAATACTTGAATTTCTTCAGCAAATTTATTGTTCTGTAATATTTTACGATTAATGAGGTTGTCGATTTCATTATCGTCTATTATCATCACCAATTTTAATCTTGGTTCATTCATACATGACAATTTTATTCTTTAAAAAGAAAATTTCATCAAAGTTGAGAAAACTCGTGAAATAAAAGCATAAAATATGATTAAAAATTTTGATAATAATGGTCATTGTTACTTCAACAAAATGGAAGAATCCAATTACGAAAAATCTAATCAATCCGCTGATCAAGTTCCAGCAAATGTTGATTGCTAAGAGGTTTACCCAAAAATTTATCGACATACTTACTTTCACGCACTTTGGTCTGATCTTTTGGATCAAGAGATGATGAAAGCATAAATATTTTAGGATGATTAGTTGCAGTTGAATCTAATTTTGCAAATTCATCTAAAAATTGAAATCCATCAATTTCCGGCATTCTGATATCTAAGAAAATCACATCTGGTGTGTTTTCCGGCGATTCATTTTTTAAATAATTTAAAGCGACTTCTGCGGAGCCTGCGACAACTATTTTTTCGGCAAAGAGGTTGTTTTCAAGTATTTTTTTATTGATAAGATTGTCGATTTGATTGTCGTCAATCAAAAGAGCAGACTTAAATTTGAACGAATTCATGGTTGAGAGTGTAAACGTAAAAAATGATAATACAAAAAAACTAAGATAGAATAATTATAAAAAAAATAGGTATAAATTTTATTTTTTTATTTACAAAACTTTCTTCTTTTGTTTCTTAATCAATAATCGTATTCCAAATATTATGCGTTAAATTGCAAATTTAAAAGAATATTATTGCTTAATGGCTTATTTAGCAAACTTTTTACGGTCAAATTTTCACTTGCTCTTTTTGTATCATATGGATCCATAGATGAAGAAAGCATTAAAACCTGACATTTTTTACTAATATTTTTAATCAGTTTTTCAAACTCTTCTAGAAATTCAAAACCATCCATTTCAGGCATTTTTATATCAAGAAATATTACATCAGGTAGATCTTCAAAATCGGCTACAGATTGTTGCAAATGGATTAAAGCAAGTCTTGCCGAGTCGAAAACTTCTATATCTTGTGCAAATTGGTTGTTTTGAAGTATTTTTTTATTAATGAGATTGTCAATTCTGTTATCATCGATGAGAAGCGTTTTTTTAAATTTAAATTGCATTTTGGTTTATTAGGTTAGGTAGTTGTATGTAGAAGGCTGTTCCTTTATTTAATTCACTTTTAACAGATATTTTACCTTTAAGTTTTGTAACTGATTCTTTAACAATATATAACCCCAGACCAGAACCGGATGAATTCTGAGAGGCACGATAAAACATTTCAAATATTTTTTCGAGATGGATAGGATTAATACCTTGACCATTATCTGATATTTCCATAAAAACCTTATCTTCTAATACTGTAGCGGAAAACTCAATAAATGGAAAAGTTTCACTTCGGTTATGATACCGTACTGCATTGGAAATGATATTAGATAGAATTACCCTTAAACGACTAATATCTGAAAAAAATTTCGACTTCTCGTCAAGTTTAATCCTTATGTCTATTTTTTCAGCTCCTTCAATGTATTTTAAATTTTCAACAGTTTCATCTACTAATGCTCGTAAATTAATTTCCTCACTTTGAATCTGAAGCCTTGAATTTTTCGAATAATTAATAATATCTTGAATAAAACGATCTAATTTGTGAACGCTTTGCGACATTTTATCAAGATATAATTGCTGTTGTTCTGGTTCAGATTCAATTTTTGCTAATCCTATTAAACCTAAAACTGAAGTTAATGGTGCACGCAAATCATGTGATGTGCTATAAACAAATTGATCTAATTCTTGATTTGTTTTCATCAATTCTTCATTTTGATGTTTTAACAATTCTTCAGCATATATTTTCTCAGTAATGTCTTTTGCAATTCCATAAATTCCTACAACTTTATCATCTAATAAAATTGGAATTTTAGTGATAATAAGTTTTGTTATATCCCCATTAGCGGATTTAATATCGCATTGAAAGGAAGAGTTTGTACCTTTCAATATATTGTCAAGATGTTCTTGAAATTCTGTAATATCAGTATTAGCTAATAGGCCTTTGAACTTTAATTTTTTAAGTTGTTCAAAATCAAAACCTGTTATTTGCTCAAACTTCTCATTTACTGATGTGAAATTACCATCATTATCTATTGAATAAACACCATCAGGGTTATTATCAATCAAGGACTTATATTTTTGCTCGCTTTGTATAAGTTGGCCTTCTGCAATTTTTTTATCGGTAATATCTTCTATAGTACCTACATGGCCAAATAAATCACCTTGATCCGAAAAAAGAGGAGATGTAGTTGCCTTTACCCATCTTACTGTTTCATCTGGACGAAGAAAACGATAACTGCCTGGCAAAGCCCAACCTTTTCTTGCATATTCTACCCATTCATTGGTAAGCTTTATTTTGTCTTCTGGTAATAAATTTTTACGCCATCCATCACCAATTGCTTGCTCAGCAGAAACTCCTGCAATTCTTTGCATTCTATTATTGCTCCAAGTGCAATTACCTTCTGTATCTGTAATAAATATGCCTACAGGATAAAAAGCGCTTAACGATCTGAATTTTTCTTCACTCGCTTTCAAGGCATTTTCAGAAACTCTACGATCTGTAATATCAAATGCAAAACCTACTAATCCTAAACTTTCTTCTTCTCTGAATACAAAATGCTCATAATACCATTTTCCATTATTCATATCTCCAGAAACAATTAAATGCTCGTAGTCGGTGTGCAAGGCATTCATTATTTTTGGAGCAAATTGTGGATAGGTATCATAAATACTTAAACCTACTAGCTCATTATCGGCTAAACCTAATCGTTTTAATCCCAAGCCAGATGACTCAGTATAGTTTCCTTCGAAATCAAGTCTGTAAACTGCAACAGGTATATTTTGTAAAATTCCATTCAGTAAAATACTTTTTCTGCGTAGTTCGTTTTCAGATAATTTTTTTGCTGTTACATCACGTATAATGGTATTTGCAATTTCATTCCCTTCTTTATCTGTAAAAAGTGCAGTAGAAACATCTGCTTGGAATTTAGTTCCATCTTTTCTAACACAAGTTAGTTCTCCTTTAAATTTTCCGTTTTTTACACGTTCATCCAATGCTTCTTTTAGCTTAGGATCGGAAGTATCCATGATATCACTTCTTCCGGATTTTAGCATTTCTGTTTCAGACCTTCCAAAAAGTAAACAAGCTTCCGCATTAGTTGCTAAAATTTTACCATCACGTGTTGTAATAATAATTCCATCATTGGTGTTTTCAAAAAATGATTGGTAACGACTTTGAATTTCTGCTAATACTTCTTCAGCATGTTTTCTGTCGGTAATATCAACCATTGACCCGAATCTTTCAAAAACATCCGAAGCAGTTTCAATCGTATTTACATTTTCTCTTATCCAAATGGTATTTCCTGACTTTGAAATCATTCGATAATCGCAGGTGTATGATTTTTCCTGGTTTTCACTTTTTAATGAAAATATATACTCACGATCTTCTGGATGTACATGTTCTATCCAAAAAGATGGGTCTGTAAGCCATTCTTGAATTGGAAAACCTAATAATTCTTCGGCATATTGATTGACAGCTGTATATTGATAAGTTTGAGCGTTACTTCTCCAAATAATGGTTTTAACTCCATTTAATATTTGCTGAACTGCATTAGCTTTACTTACATCTTCTTTTGTTTCTACTAATTTTAAATCAGCTATAATAGATCTTGTCGTGAACAACATTTCTATAAACTCACCATGTTCTGCTGCTCTTAATGTTTTACCAATTGTTTCTACCAAAAGATATGAACCATTTTTTTTTCTTATTCTGTAGTTTATTCGATGACTTTCGGGAGTTGTAAGTATTTGCTGATGCACTTTTGAAAAAGTTTCTAAATCTTCTTTATGCAAAAATTCATATGCGGAATGCCCAATTAATTCTTCAGGATGATAACCTAGTAATACACGGCAGGCGGCAGAAATATAGGTTATAATTCCCTCAGAAGTATGAGTTGAAAAAATATCATCTGAATTTTCTGCAAATGATTTAAAGCGGGCTTCATTTTCAATTACGAAACGTTTTCTCAACTCCGATTCTGGATTACCGATTATATAACTCAATGCTGTTTCTTCCCCATCATAATTAAACAATTCAATTTTTGCGAGAAAGTCCTTAATAGTTCCACTACTGGTTCTGAATTTTAATTCATAGTTATCAAGTATTTTTTCAGATTTTATTCGATCAATCAATCTTTTCCTATCCTCTGCAATAGCCCATATATTTATTTCAATACTGGTTCCTTCAAATATTTCATCTTCTATATAGCCAAAAAGCTCTGCAAATTTATCATTGATGTATACAATCTTTCCATCGCTCAATCTCATTACGCTTACAGGGAAAGGATTGTCGTTAAACATAGTTACCAGCGAGTTTTCAAAAGATTTAGTAGCAGTAATTGTTGCATTTTGTAATTTTTTTCTATCTAATACACTATTGATTGCCATACTTAATAATGGCAAATCTTTTTTCAATAAATAATCATCAGCACCCGCTTTTATGCAAGATTCAATATATCCATCTGATAAGCTATCACTAAGCACGATAAGAGAATTTTCTGCCGAGTTTTCCTGCGAAAATTTTAGAGCTTCCAATGGTGATAAACCAATGAAATTTACATCTGCAAGAATTACTACTGGCGAATACTCTTTTAAAAAGCGTAAATAATCATTTTTCGAATTCACGTATTGTGGCGTAAAAAATAATTCAGACTTTTTTAACTCCAACACAATTTGATTTTGTGCAGAGAGATCATCCCCAAGTATCAGAATTTTCAAGTGTTTTTTCATGAAATGCGTTGTAGATGTCGGCGAAAAAACAATTAATTACTTCTTTTACTTAAAATCAAACTAAAACATGTTTCCATTATCTTTTCTATTTTTCTTTGTTATAGTTAAAATCGAAAGGAATAGTTACAAAAAAGATAAATAGATTAAGTCAAATGTAAATCAAGATTAAGAAATCTCCAACAAGATGTTATTCACATTTCCCCATTATTAATTTCTTCAGCAAATTTATTGCTAAGCGGTTTACAGAAGAACTTATCAACAAATTTGTTTTGAGAAATTCTCCTTTTGTCCAAAGGGTCAAGTGTTGACGATAGCATGTAAATCTTACAAATAGATTGAATTTCAGGGTTGATTTTTTTGTATTCATCTAAAAACTGAAAGCCATCCATTTCAGGCATTCTAATATCTAAAAAAATAACAACCTGAGTATTTAATGCAAGTAGTTCCTCGAAATTGAGTTTCTCTTGTATAAATATAAGTGCAGACTTTGCTGATGTGAAAACCTGAATATGATCTGCAAATCTGTTATTCTCAATTATCTTTCTGTTTATTAGGTTATCGATCGGATTATCGTCGATGAGCAAAACAGTATTGCATCGTAGACCTGCCATAATTTGGTAAACCTGTATAAATATGAAATTTTATGGCAGAGCATTAATGCCTGAATAGTATTTTTATTTTTGTAAAAGTATTTAAAAGTTTCAAAAATAATAATCAAAAGCATTTAGATGATCAATATCATAGAATTGTTGCATAACAGAAAACAATTATTGAATCTTGTTGCCGTATAAATTAGAGTACAGTATTTTAGCCAAATGAAAAAATCAGATTCAAGACTAGGAAAAAACCAGATTTACTTTATTTCAATTTTCTTAATCCTTGCTTTAGGTGTAATTAGCTTCTATTTTTTAACTAATAAGAAACCTAAGGGAAACAACTTAACAGAAAAATCGTCTCCAAATAAAATTTCAGAACCACCTTTTATTAACGAAGGAACGGTGGAATTTACAAATGGTGATTCATTGATACAATCTATCAACGTTGAAATTGCAGATGAAGATGCGAAAATTACTCAGGGAATGATGTATAGAACCAAAATGGATGAAAACCAGGGAATGATTTTTATTTTTCCAGATGAAGATCTTCGAAATTTTTGGATGAAGAACACTATTCTGCCTTTGGATATAATTTTTGTTGATAAAAACTGGAACGTTGTTTCAATTCAAAAATACGCAATACCATATAACGAAACCGGATTGCCATCTGAAGGACCTGCAATGTATGTTGTTGAGGTAAGTTCTGGATTTTCAGATCGTCATAATATTAAACAAGGAACGAAAGTAAAATTCACACCTTCCAGAAAATTACTGATTTAAATCTTTATTGATTACGTGTCCAACTGGTTGTTCGGCCTAATAAAGAAACTCCCACATACCCTCGGATATCAAGCGTATTGTAATCTACCATTTTGATGTACGATGAATAAATTTTACCATTATTCGGGTCATATATTGTTCCTTGTTCCCACATTTTATTTTTAGTAAATACAAATCCTTTTAAAATTTCGAGGCCGATAATTGGATTGGATCTTAAATTTTCATTTGGATTTTTCTCATCATTTGCTGGTTTAGTTTTTCCAGATTCTGGAGATGTTTGAATCTTGCCAAAATACAAACCTGATTTCTTAAAAATTAATATGGTTGCGGTCTTTTCCTGATTGTTCCATTCGCCAATAATTGCATCGCTTTGCTGAGCATTGGCAAATTTTGTTAAGCTTAAAATTAACGTAAGAATCAAGAATTTTTTCATGGCTAAATTTTTGGGTTTGGTAAAGATAGTAGTTCAATCAAATTATCCAAATCTGATTCAAATTCCTTCACTAAAATAACGCAACAAAATCCAATAATAATGTTGGAATCAACCTAAACAAATCGGGTAGGGGAGTGCTTATTTATTGAAAAATCTTCGCGCATGTAAACTCAACTATTTTCAAAATTTCCTCAAAACCATTATACTACTACGTCGAAACCTCTTCAAATTTTAATAAAAATTATTGAAATCCATACAAAAAAATTTTATCTAAATTAAAACTATTAATAAATTTCATTAATAACTGATTTGTAAATAGTTAAACTATTATTTAAATTAATAATGAACATTGTTCATCGCTAAATATGCCTAAATTTTTTTAGTATCTATTCAGCATTTCTTTTAAAAAATATACGCTGTCGCGAATAATAGCATTCTGTTGAGCCAAGGAAAAACCATTGTGGTTACTACTATTAATCAGGTTTCCATAACCAAACAAGGTAGCCCACAATGTTACCGTTACTACTTCCTGATTGTAATGTTTTATGCTCCCTTCTTCAATACATTTAGCCACCATATTTTTGAGATAAATAAACCATTGTTCTGTAGAAAATGATTTTTTATTTGATAGGTCTTGCTTAGCGTTTGAGAGAGAAAAAAGTAATTGGAATCGACCAGTTTCAACCGTTGCAAATTGTATGAATAAATCAATGGTTTGATATAGATTTTCTTTAGCGGAGTGTAAAATTTTTTCTGATTTTACTGATTTTAAAAAAAAATCAAAACTTTGATTTTGTAAGGCTTCTATAATTTTTGTCTTATCCTTATAATACAAATAAATAGTGCCAACACTAAGTTTTGCATGTTCTGAAATACTACGAATCGATATTCCGTTTATTCCATCTTTTTCAAAAATATGAATAGCACTTTCTAGAATATGTATTTTGTTGTCTATTTTCAAAATACTTTCCGCTTGCTTTTTCCTCATTTTTGTAATTTTTAAACGAACTCAGCTATTTTCCGAAAGCCCAGATTAGAAATTGTGGCAATGCCTCAGCCCAAGTTTGCTGGTTGTGCATTCCTCCTTCTATTTGCACATATTCAATATCATATCCTTTTTTGTATCCCTTTTTTTCTAATGAATTGATCAAATCAAGCGTGTCATCAATTGCATCAATTATTCCATTATTGTTTCTATCTGCTTTTTCATCATTGGTACCAGCTTCAAGCCAAAATTTTGCTTTTAACTTAGGTTTGCTTTTATCCACAACAGCATGCATCATTCGGGCTGCATCGGTATATTTTTTGCCTAAATCAATATTACGCCACCAGAAAGATCCAGAGAATACTCCACTTAAACCGAAAATTTCTGGATTATTAAATACAGTATCAAATGCAGTTAAGCCTCCCAAAGAACAACCAGCATACCCTATATCCAATATTTGCTCAGAAATTTTATAACTCTTTCTTAAATAGGGTAATAATTCGTTCAAAATAAATTGCTGATAATCTCCAGCTTTTGCACCTCTGTTTTTAAAATCTGGTTTTCCTGCGATTCCATATTCTGAAAGTCTGTCTGCTGCATGTACGCCTACTATGATTAGTTTTTTTACCGATCCATTTTCTGATAATGATTGCAGACTTAAGTCAGCTTTAAGCAATTTCAAATCTTGACCATCATTCATTATCAATAAAGAGGCAGATTCTTTGGTTTTAGAAAAGTGGGGCGGTAATATTATACTTAGCGTTACTTTTCGATTTAAATGTTCAGAATTAAAATCATTAACTTCAATAGTTGCTGCTCGTTCGATATTCAGATTAATAGCTGAACTTAAAATTCCTTTAAACATAAATAGATTAGAAATTGAAAAGCCGCTAATGTAAAAGAATAGAATGAACAGGCTTCAAATTTTTTTTCAACGTCAAATTTTGATTCTTTTTTTTATAAAAATTTTTTTCTTGATAAATTTTATATTTTAGGAAAATTAAAATTTCTGAAATTTTATAAAGCATTTGCCCATGAAAGAAGAATATTTCAGATGGTATTCACCCCATTTAGGACGTGATACTCAAATGCTCGTGTTCGGGCATGATGGTTATCCGGTTATTGTTTTCCCAACTTCCATGGGAAATTTTGCTCAGAACAAAGATTTTGGTTTGATAGAATCAGCCAGATGGTTCGTTGAGCAAGGATTAATTAAAATTTATTGTCCGGATGGGATTGATAATGATAGCTGGTACAATAAAAGCATAGATCCTGCTACCAGAATTCATAATCATATTCTTTACGAAAAAATGATTATTGATGATGTAATTCATCGAGCCATATTTGAAACTTGGAAAACTCGAGTTGCGCTAGCAGGTTGCAGTTTTGGTGCTTATCATGCAGTTAATTTGGCTTTTCGCCATCCAGACAAAGTTAGTCACATCTTTTCAATGGGCGGTGCATTTGATATAAAGCAACAACTAGATGGTTATTACAGCGATGAAGTTTTTTATAATAATCCACCTGATTTTATCCCAGGCTTAAATTTAGATGATATAAAACATCTTCAAATTGTGCTTGGCACAAGCGAAAATGATATGTGCAAAGGTCAAAATTATTGGTTTTCAGATATTTTAAACAAAAAAGGACTTCCACACTGGTTGGACGAACGACCTTTTGCTGATCATGATTGGCCAATATGGAAAGAAATGTTCCCTCATTATTTATCACTCATTCATTAAAAATAAAATATAAAACGCTCAACTATGAAAAAAATTGGAATTTTATTCGGGCAGGAAAATACATTTCCTCAGGCCTTTATTCAACGGATAAATGAAAAAAATGTAAAAGGTATTATGGCTGAAGAAGTCAAAATTGACAAAGTAATGCAAGCTGTTCCCAGCGATTATTCAGTAATTATCGATCGTATTTCACAAGACATTCCATTTTATAGAGGGATGTTGAAAAATGCTGCTATTTGTGGAACTGCTGTTATCAATAATCCATTTTGGTGGAGCGCTGATGAGAAATTTTTCAACAATGCTCTTGCCGTAAAAGTAGGTGTACCTGTTCCAAAAACAGTTTTATTACCTTCCAATTCACGTCCACCAGATACCAATGAAAATTCATTCCGAAATTTGGTTCATCCATTAGATTGGGAAAATATCTTTAATTACATCGGTTTTCCGGCTTATATGAAACCATTTTCGGGTGGAGGCTGGAAAAGTGTTTATAAGCTAACAGATGCTGGACATTTCTTTCATACCCATCAAGAAACTGGTGAGTTGGTTATGATGCTTCAGGAAGAAATAATTTTTACAGAGTATTTCAGATGCTATTGTTTAGGCGGAAAGCATGTTCGAATTATGCAATACGAGCCTAGAAATCCTCATCATTTGCGGTATGTAACGGATGGTGCACCAGTAGCAAAAAAATTGTTAGATACTATTCATGATTATGTATTAAAACTAAATCATGCCTTGGGTTATGATTTTAATACTGTAGAATTTGCAGTTCGTGATGGAATTCCATATGCAATTGATTTTTGCAATCCTGCCCCAGATGCTGATTTTAATTCTGTTGGACAAGAAAATTTCGATTGGGTAGTTGAAACTGCTGCAAATATGGCAATAGAAAGAGCTCAAATTCAAAAAGATGGAGTTGATAATTTGACTTGGGGAGATTTTGTAATAAATGCCGCAGGAAAAAACGTAGCAAAGCCAGAAGTAGAAAAAAAAGCAACAAAGTCTGCTGAGCCTAGGGCAAAAGCAGCAGTTGCAAAAAATAAATAATGGATATTTTAAAAGCATAAATAATTATGTCAGGTTTTACCCTTGGAATAGAAGAAGAATTTCAAATTATTGATCCAGAAACGCGAGAACTCCGCTCACATATGGAGCAAATTGTAGAGAATGGAAAAGTTACCTTAAAGGAACGAGTTAAAGCAGAAATGCACCAATCTGTAGTGGAAGTGGGCACAGATATTTGCCAGGATATTACGGAAGCGCGCTCTGAAGTTACATTTTTACGAAAAATGATCGCAGAGTTAGCTGCAAAACAAGGATTGGTAATAGGAGCCGCAGGAACTCATCCTTTTTCTTTGTGGAAAGATCAGTTAATAACAGACCATCCACGATACGAAGAAATTGTAAATGAGCTTCAGGATGCTGCCAGATCGAACCTAATTTTTGGCTTGCATGTTCATGTCGGAATTGAAAATCGTGAAATAGGCGTGTATACGATGAATGCTGTGAGGTATTTCTTACCTCATATTTTTGCGTTAGCAACTAATTCTCCATTCTGGGAAGGTAGAAATACCGGCTTTAAATCATTCAGAACAAAGGTTTTTGATAAATTTCCAAGAACGGGAATTCCTGATTATTTTTCGAGTGCACATGAATACGACAGTTATATTGATTTGCTTGTTAAAACAAACTGTATTGATAATGGTAAAAAGATCTGGTGGGATATCCGGCTTCATCCATTTTTCGACACAGTTGAATTCAGAATGTGTGATATACCAATGCGAGTTGATGAAACTATTGCACTTGCTGCAATAATGCAAGCTTTAGTTGCAAAAATTCATAAATTGAAAAAAAGTAATATTCAGTTTATTCCTTATGGACGTGCATTAATCAACGAAAATAAATGGAGAGCAGCACGCTGGGGAATAAGTGGTAAGCTTATTGATTTTGGTATAGAAAAAGAAGTTGAAACAAAACTCCTTGTTTTAGAATTACTTGATTTTATTGATGATGTGGTTGATGAATTGGGAAGCCGTCATGAAATTGCATATGTGCACGAAATGCTTAAAAACGGTACTGGTGCTGATAGGCAATTGGCAGTTTTTGAAAAAAATCACGATTTGAAAGATGTAGTAGATTTAATTGTATCGGAAACCAATATGGGTTTATAATTTTCTGAACGTTCAAGGAATAATTCCGTAAGAAAGCCAATAAATATTACTTTCGTGCCAAAATTAAAAAAAACAAATATGATTAATACAACACGGGTTGCTATCCTGGACATGTATAATGGAGTTGTTAACGAAGGCTTGCGCTGTGTAAAGGAAATTGTAGAAAGCCATGCTGTTGGTTTTGAATTTGAAGTATTTGATGTTCGCCATCAAAATCAAATTCCAGATTTAAGTTTTGATATGTATATTTTTTCGGGTGGACCTGGAAATCCACATGAAACAGAAGACTGGGGCGATTCATTTTTTTCATTAATAGATAACCTGCTTGATTTTAACCGAAATAGCTTATACAAAAAGAAATATGGATTTTTTATCTGCCATTCTTTTCAAATGCTATGCAAGCATTTATTAATTGCTGATGTAACGTTAAGAAACAAACCCACTTTTGGTATATTTCCAATTCATAAAACCCTTGCTGCATTTGAAGATTATTTGCTGGAGGAACTTTCCGATCCATTTTTTGCTGTTGATTCAAGAGATTGGCAAGTAACCAATCCTGATTTTAAAAAAATGGAAGAAATGGGTGTCGAAATTTTAGCTCTTGAAAAAATAAGAGAACATGTAGAATTTGAACGGGCATTAATGGCAGTTAAATTTACTCCTGAATTTTACGGAACTCAATTTCATCCAGAAGCAGATGTAGAAGGCATGTTATCGTATTTTATGAAACCAGAAAAGAAAGCTCAAATAATCGAACAACATGGAATTGGGAAATATGAGCAAATGTTAAGTCAGCTTAACGACCCTGAAAAAATTAAACTAACGCATACTACCATTCTTCCAAATTTTTTAGAACTCTCAATAAAAGCATTTCAGGAAGCATAAAATATGATTGAAAACGACCGTAAAATTTTTAATCAACATTTTTCTGAAACTAAATATCAGGAAATGTTGCGAAAATTATATTCAAAATTTAATCATGTTATTCCATTTAGAGTTGGGGAAACACCAGTTTTTATTTCTGATGATTTTAAGAATCACTTATATAAAGCTTGTGATGAAATTTTAGAAGTAATTTGCAAGCCAGATTACAAGGAGTTGGTAAAAAATGCAATTCCTGATGGTTTAACCGTTCCGGGTGAAGATGATCATACTAATTTTTTAGCCATTGATTTTGCTGTTTGCAAAAATGACAAAGGTGAAATTATACCTCAATTAATTGAATTGCAGGGTTTTCCATCTTTGTATGCATATCAGGTTTTTTTGGGTGAAGTTTTTAAAGGCGAATATCCCTTTCTCGAATCCAAGCAGTTTTTGCAACCAGGTGTTACAGTTGATGAATATATTAAAACATTGAAAGAAGTTGTTCTGGATGGAAACGATCCTAGAAATGTAATTTTATTGGAGATTGAACCAGAGAAACAAAACACTTATATTGATTTCTTGTGTACAGAGTTTTTAATAGGTATAAAAACAGTTTGTATCAGTAAAGTTTTAAGAGAAGGTAATAAATTGTTTTACGAATTCGAAGGAGAAAAAATTCAGATTAATAGAATTTACAATCGGGTAATATTTGATGAATTGCAAATGAGAGATGATTTGCCAAGAGTATTTGATTTTTCTGATAATTTAGAAATTACTTGGGCAGGTCATCCTAATTGGTTTTTCAAAATCAGTAAATATACCATGCCTTTCCTGAAAAGTATTTATGTACCTGAAAGTTCTTTTGTCAATCAATTAGCTGAAATTCCACTGGATCTTGAAAATTATGTATTAAAGCCATTGTATTCATTCTCCGGTGCTGGTGTTAAATTTCATGTTTTACGTTCAGATATTACCGAATTAACCTCTCCAGAAAATTATATTTTACAAAGAAAAGTAAATTACGAACCTATCATTCAAGCGCCAGATGGAATGGTAAAAGCTGAGGTTAGGATGTTATTTTTATGGTCTAAAAATGATTCAAAACCTAAAATGATGGCAAATCTGGCAAGATTAAGCAGGGGAGAAATGATTGGTGTAAAATTCAATAAAGATAAAACGTGGGTTGGTGGAACAATCTGTATGTTTTAATTATTTTTATAAATCTTATTTCTTAACAAATGATCTGCAATAACTAAAGCTGCCATCGCCTCTACAATAGGTACAGCTCTGGGCACAACACATGGATCATGCCGACCTTTAGACATTAAAGTTACTTCTTCATTATCAGACGAAATTGTTTGCTGATCCTGCATAATAGTTGCAACGGGTTTAAACCCAACTGTAAAATAAATATCCTCTCCATTACTTATTCCACCTTGAATCCCACCAGAATTATTGGTCTCAGTTTTTATTGAATTTTTATTTTCTTTTAATATGAAAATGTCATTTTGTTTAGATCCTTTCTCCTTTGTACCAGCAAAACCACTTCCATACTCAAATCCTTTTACTGCATTTATGCTTAACATGGCTTTGCCTAAATCGGCATGAAGCTTATCAAATACAGGCTCTCCTAATCCGATAGGGCAGTTTTCAATAACACAAGCTATTGAACCACCCAAAGTATCACCATCTTCTTTTACCTGTTCTATTAATTCAATCATTTTATCCGCAATTTCTGTGTCAGGGCAGCGAACAATATTTTCTTCAATTAAATCAAAATTTAATTCAGAATATAATTTCTCAGACTTAACAGTGCCAACTGCACTCACATAAGCATTAATTTTTATTTGATATTTTTCTAATAATTGCATAGCAATACTGCCTGATGCAACTCTGGCGGCAGTTTCTCTTGCAGATGACCTTCCTCCACCGCGGTGATCTCTAATACCATATTTTTGTTGATAGGTATAATCTGCATGGCTTGGCCGATAACTTTTTGCAATTTCAGAATAGTCTGTTGGTCTCGCATCCTCGTTTTCAATCAATAATGTTATAGGAGTTCCAGTGGTTTTATTTTCAAAAATACCCGATAAAATTTTTACAATATCACTTTCTTTTCTGGGGCTGCTAATTGCAGATTGGCCAGGCTTTCTGCGATCTAATGCTTTTTGAATTTTGTCAAGAGATATTTCTAAGCCAGCAGGGCATCCATCTACAATTACCCCAATTCCTTTTCCATGCGACTCGCCAAAAGTTGTAATGGTAAATATTTTTCCGAACGAGTTTCCAGCCATTTTTTAATTTATATCTATTGATTTTATGTCCAAATTTAATAAATCTAAATGTTCCCAAAATTGAGGATAAGATTTGTTTACAACATCTGGATTTTCAATTATAACTAATTTTTGAGTAAAAACAAGAGGAGCAAATGCCATTGCAATGCGGTGATCTTGATAGGTTTCTATTATTACTTCTGAATTCATTATAAATCCAGTTGTGTGTAATTCATGTTTTCCAGATTTATTTTCATGGAATTGAACATCGAATTTTTTTAATTCATTTTCCAATGCAGTTATCCGATCGCATTCTTTAATTCTTAAACTTTCTAAGCCAGTAAAAATTCCATTTACACCTAAAGCTGCACAACAAACGATAACTGTTGGAGCAAGATCAGGACAATTGGTAAAATCTAATTCAATTAGATTAACCAACTTCTTTGATTTTAATAATCGTACTCCATTTTCCTCAAATAAAGTTTCTACACCTAATTGAAGCATTATTTCGGCAATTATTCGGTCTCCTTGTTTACTTGTTTGCCTAAAACCTGGAAAGTTTATTTCGTTAAATTCTGATATTGCCATTAGACTGTACCAGTATGACAAACTACTCCAATCTGGTTCTACGCTAAAATTTTTACTTTGATAAACTTGTGGTTTAATTTGTATTTGCTTTTCAGTTTTTTGGCTGATAATTCCAAAAAGACTCATAATATCAAGAGTCATTTCAATGTAAGATAACGATGATATTTTCCCAACTAAATTAATTATAACCCCGTTTGGAAGCAATGGAGCAATTAATAAAATAGCAGAAATAAATTGGCTGCTTACACTTGCATCTATCGATAAATGATTTGTTGATACTGTTTTAAAACCTGTTAATGAAATTGGTGGATATCCTTTTTTTTCAGAATAACTTATTTCCGCACCCAATATTTCTAAAGCATCAGATAATAGTCCAATGGGTCTTTCCTTCATCCTGGAGGATCCAGTCAAGGTTTTTTTTTGCTTTTTTATAAAAAAATAGGCTAATAAAAAACGTAACGTAGTTCCTGCTGGACCAACGTCAACAGTATCGCTATTATTTAAGTTTTTTAAAATTTCAAGTAATTTATTAGTATCATCAGAATTGGATAAACCAGAAAGTAAAACTTTATCGGTACATAATTCAGCAATAATTAATGCTCGATTACTTTCGCTTTTAGATCCGGATAATTGAACAATTAATTCTTTATTACTAAAAGTTTCATTAGAACTTAATCGAATGGCTTTCATTTAATCGAATCAACAAATTGTTTATTCATTATTTCTGAATGTCGAGCAATAGCTTCTTCGTGTATTAATGTTAATAATTTTTTAGCAAAAGTTTGACTAAGGTTCATTGAACTAGCCATTTCTGTTCGTTTTTCTATAATTTCTTCCCAACGTTTCAATTGCAAAATGGTCACATTATTTTCTTTTTTAAAATCAGCAATTTCTTCAACAATTGACATTCGTGATGATATACTTTGCAAAATTTCATCGTCAAGTTTATCTATTAATGCACGCATTTTGCTCAGTTTTTCAACAAAATTTTTATCAGCAGAATCTACAGATCTAACAATTAAATTATTAATAATTAGCGCTAAGTCTTCAGGTTTAAATTGTTGTTTAGCATCTGTCAACGCCTTGTCCGGATTTATGTGACTTTCTATCATTAATCCTTGAAAATTTAAATCTAATGCTTCTTGAGCCAAAGAAGGAATTAATTTTCTTGCTCCGGAAATATGACTTGGATCACATAAAATAGGAAGCTCTGGAAATAACCGTTTTAATTCAATTGGAATGGCCCACATGGGTTCGTTTCTATAGATTGATTTTCCATAAAATGAAAAGCCTCTATGAATCGCTGCAATTTTTTTTATTCCAGCACGATTTATTCTTTCCAAAGCCCCAATCCATAATTGTAAGTCAGGATTTACAGGGTTTTTTATAAAAACAGGAATATCCACACCCTTCAATGCCTCTGCAATTTCTTTTACAGAGAATGGATTTACAGTTGTTCTTGCTCCAATCCAAAGCATGTCCACTTCGTTTTTTAGCGAATCTTCAACATGTTTAGCTGTGGCAACTTCTACAGTTGTAGGCAAACCTGATTCCTTTTTGGCTGTTTTCAACCATTCTAAACCAATTCTTCCAACTCCTTCAAATTCATTTGGTCGTGTTCTTGGTTTCCAGATCCCTGCTCTTAATACACTTACTTTACCTGTTTTTTTAAGAGCTAATGCTGTTTCAACTAATTGGAATTCTGATTCTGCACTGCATGGACCTGCAATAATAAATGGTTTTCCAGAAACTGGAATTATCCATGAATCAGCATTTGCTATTTCCAAAAGATTTTTCTCGATTTCTGAATTCATTGTACCATTTATTTATTTTAACAGAAACAAAACTGTTTAGTTTAAACATTAAATCTGAAGTGCATAATATCACCATCAACTACCACATACGATTTTCCTTCTACGCCGAGTTTCCCAACTTCTTTACATGCATTTTCTGAACCATATTTAATAAAATCATCATATTTGATAACTTCTGCACGGATAAATCCTTTTTCAAAATCAGTATGAATAACTCCGGCAGCTTGCGGCGCAGTCATGCCAGTAGTAATTGTCCATGCCCGAACTTCTTGTACTCCTGCAGTAAAATAGGTGGCTAGGTTTAATAATTTATAGGCTGCAATTATTAATTTAGCAACTCCAGATTGTTGTAATCCCAAATCTTCTAAAAATAATTGTCGTTCGTCAAAACTTTCTAATTCTGCAATATCTGCCTCAATAGCTGCTGATATTACCAGCACTTCTGCATTTTCTGTTTTTACTAATTCTTTAACCAAATCTACATACTTATTTCCATTCACCACCGACTTTTCATCTACATTGCAAACATAAAGTACTGGCTTTAAGGTCAATAATTGTAAATCATCTAAATGTTCTAAACTTTTCTCATCCAAATTAAGAGTACGAGCAGATTTGCCTTGCAATAATGTTTCTTGCACTTGGCGTAAAACTTCAACAGCTAATTTAGCATCCTTATCTCCAGTTTTTGCAGCCCGATCTGTTTTTTGCAATTTCTTTTCAACAGAATCTAAATCTTTTAATTGCAATTCAGTATCTATTATTTCCTTATCTCTTTGCGGATTTACACTACCATCAACGTGAATCACATTATCATCATCAAAACAACGCAAGACATGTATAATTGCGTTTGTATTCCGAATGTTTGCTAAAAACATATTACCTAGCCCTTCTCCTTTACTGGCACCTTTAACCAATCCAGCTATGTCAACAATTTCAATTACGTTTGGAACTATTCTTTGTGGATTTACCAGTTCAGATAATTTTGTTAGTCTTTCGTCAGGTACAGTTATCACCCCAATATTTGGCTCAATAGTGCAAAATGGAAAATTTGCCGCCTGAGCTTTTGCGTTCGATAATGAATTAAATAAAGTTGATTTTCCGACGTTGGGAAGACCAACTATGCCACATTGAAGAGCCATGAATTTTAGTTAAAGATTTGTGAAAGTATTTTGATGTTATAAATTGTAATTTTAGTTGTAGCGAAAGCTAAATTTTTTAATAAAATATTTATTATTGAATTATTTCTTTTTATAAAATTCAATTAGTGTAATAATTTTATAAGCAAGTTTTGCTAATGTATATTCAGATAGTATGCTATTTTCAATAGGAGCACATTCTACAATATCAAAACCAATAATTGTTTTTTTACTGATAACTTTTTTTAGTAATTCCATTGTTTCGTTCCAGAAAAGTCCATTAGGTTCTGCTGTGCCAACTGCTGGCATTACAGATGGATCGAAACCATCGGCATCAATAGTAATGTAAACTTTTTCTTCCAGAGAATCGAAAAGTTCGTTGATCCAGTTAGGATTATTTCTGATTTGATATGCATATGCCGTTGTTATTTTAGGAGATAATTTTATTAAATCTGCTTCCTCTTTGCATTGAGCCCTAATTCCAGCTTGTGAAAGTCGAACTCCTTCTATTTCATGAACTCTGGCCATAACTGATGCATGCGAGAATTTATTTCCATTATAACTATCTCTCAAATCAGAATGTGCATCAATTTGTAAAACCGAAAAATTGGAATGAATCGTTTTCATGGCTTTTACAAAACCTAAGGTAACCGTATGTTCTGCGCCAAATGAAACGACAAACTTATTATCATTTAATAATTTTATCGTGTGTTGTTCAATTAGTTCTACCGCAGCCGAATCAGTTTTACCATTGAAATTGATCGATTCTAAAGTTGCAATACCTGCTCGAAAAGCCTCCGTATTAGTTTCCTCATCATAAAATTCAACAAACTGTGATGCATTAATAATTGCAGCCGGTCCATTAGCTGAACCTTGTAAATAGGATGAAGTATGTTCGTAAGGCACCGATTGGATTACATAATTTGCATCTGAATACGTGCAGAATTCTGGTTCTACAATACCTAAAAAGTTTTCGCTGCTACCTAATACCTTCATTATTTTTCAATTTTCGCACAAAGATAGAATTTTTGGGTAGAGAAAAGGTTTTTGCTTTACGATATTGAAATTACTTGAATGAAAGAATTTTATAACAGAATCAGTTGTAACATTCTAAAGTGTTACGTAAATTATTGTTACATGAATTGGTTTTATGAATGGAAAATCGGATTTGGCTTAAGTAAGTTAATTTATTTGAATTTATTCTTTAGATTTCTCCTTTTGCAACATTAAATCAGTAAAAGTAAATTGTTAATTATATTTTTTATTTTTTATGTTTTTGTATAATTTAAAACAAGTTAAAAATATTTATTAGTCTAAATATAAAGTTTTATTTTGCGCAATAAAAACTAAACTATAAACAATAAACTTATGATTCAATTAACAAAAATATCCTTATTAGTCTTTTTTTCTATTCTTGCAGTTTGTTTAATAATTATGACCTGATGTAAAAAAGATGATGATGATAAAAAAAATGAGGAAACTGCTGAATTTTCCTACAAAGTAAATGGAGTGGAATTTAAATCAGATGTAAAAAATTCAGGTTATGATACAACATCTGATGGAAGCCAAAAGTGCACGCTGGTTGCTAGGTCAAATACGGATACTTCTAAACTTATTACTTTAGATTTTTAGGTCGATCAGTTTTCACGTTCCCTATTATAGCAGTTAATGAAAATCTTGCAGTCTATGCAACTACAACCAATGGAAAAGATTCTGCTTTCTTTTCAACCACAAGTTCTATTAATATTACCAAATATGATGTTGTTGCAAAAAAGATTTCTTGAGCTTTCTCTTTTGATGCAGAAGAATTTGTATTTGTTGGTTTGCCAAAAAAGAAAATAATTACAGAAGGAAAATTTACAGATTTACCTTCTAAAATTTTGTCAGAATAAACTAAGTGTGAAATTTAAAAAGAAAAGCCTACCCGTATTGGGTTGTTTTTTTTTGTTAAACTAATCTACACCTTGCTATACTTTTCTTTCATATTAATTATTAGTTTTGATTTTTAAAAGAATTTTTAAATTAAACACGAAAATTATAATTTTAAATTATGGAAAAAATATTTCCTCTAACTACTGTACTAAGTTTATTTTTAAATATATTATTTGCTCAAAACAATTGTCAAATTTTAACTAATCCGACTGATCAATTTGTATCTCCTGGTCAAACTGCTCGTTTTTCAGTTACATCAATTGGCGACACCGAATATCAATGGACAGAAAAAGTAAATATTTTTCCTGTTTTAATCACTAATGGTGGCAAATATTCAGGAGCAGAAAGCAAAACTTTAACTATAACTAACGTAACTGCTTCCATGAATGGGAATATATATCAATGTAGTCTGATTGGAACCGACGATAACACTTGTTCTGGTTTTAACTTTAGCACAGAAGCAACATTAAATCTTACCTCTTCTATCAATAACCTCGAAGCTTTGAAAGTAAAAGTTTTTCCAAACCCAGTAAGCGAATTGCTTACTGTTAATTTATCAAACAGTTTTTCTTCAGCTGATTTATATATTTATGATGCACTTGGAAAAATTTGTTTGCAGCAAAAACTTTCTCAGCAAGAAAATACTGTTAATGTTGCAGAATTAGCAAAAGGAGTCTATTCAATTGAAGTTAGAGATGTTTTCAAATCAGGACGTCAGCTATTTATTAAGGAATAATTTAATTTTAGAAAAATAGTTAAAAGCCTTGCTAAATATTTAGCAAGGCTTTTTATTTTTTTTATTTTTTAAAATAAATTTTTTGACATTAAAATTTATCAATTTTCACAATTTGTAACACATATCCACGTAACACTCTCATTTGTTACAATAAATTTTGTTACATGCGTTTTAATTTAAAATTTCTTCCAGATGAATTTTATAACAGAAATCAGAACGCAACTAGGTTTGTCGCAAACAAATTTTGCAGATTTGCTGAATGTAGGCCGGGTACATTTGGCATTGGCTGAGACCAATCAACGAGCATTAAATAATAATAGCCTGGTTTTTTTAATTGAAATTAAGAAAAAACTAGATTTAATGAATGTTGATCAAATTTCAAATGAGGCTTTTGAAACTGAACATCGTATTGAAAAGGATGAGATACTACAATCAAAAATTGCAAAGCAATTACGGAAATTGAACCATTATAAAAATGTGTTTGAAGAGAACCAAGAAAAGTTGGTAGAAAAGTTAAGTGCTATTAAAAATAGGTTAAGCCTTGCAAAAATTTTGGAAGAGGAAAATTTGCTCATTGCTAAAAGTGTTTCGGAAATTAGTTTAAAACTCATTAAAAGAAAGGCAAAGCAAGAATATAAACAAATCAAACGAGAATTGGTGATGGTTAATTTTAAACTAGATACAGTAAATTTCAGTTTAGAAAATTTCAATAATTTTGATGCAACTGAATAATAAAGGCTTGTATTTTTTCCCAAATTTTGCTTAGCGTTTTAAATTACAAAAAAAGGGAGATACTCATGAGCATCTCCCTTTTTTATTTTTACAAATTATATTTTATTGAACAATTAATTTTATTGCTTTAGCTTGGTTTTCAGTAGTTAACACTAAATTATACACGCCAATTGCTAAATCATTTACATTAGCTGTAATGCTATGTTTACCGGCAGATAATTTCTTATTTAACACAACTTGTACCTGCTGACCTAATTGATTGTAAATAATTAAACTTGTTTTTGTATCTTTTTTTAATGAAAAACTAAATTCAGTTGAAGTATTTGCAGGATTGGGAAAGGTGGTAAGATCAGAACTTAATTCTTCATTAACTGATAATCCAGTTGTGATAAAAGCAGTATATTTTACTTGAGCTGCTTGTGCACTTGTTTGCAAATCAGCTAAACTATCGCCTCCTATTATCGCTAAAGCAAAAATTATTTCGGCACCTGGTGAAATCGTATAAGGACCAGCGCCAATGCTGAACATGACATCGTTCCCTGTAGCACTCACAAAACCTAAACTATCTTTTGCTACACCACTAGAAAGTGTTAAGTATTTTTCAGCAATACTATACCCATTTTCCTGAGGATCGCCGGCTAACTCATATGATTGTGGATAAAAAGCTGGTGCGGCAGGATTTATTGTATTTAAAACTTTTACGCCAGCCCAAGGATCAGTTGCTGTTGTTGAAAATGCATATCCCATATTGTTTGCGCCATCCCATGCCGTTCTATTATTACTTGAAGCATTTATATCCCAATCGAAAAACATACCTGGATATACATTGCTCAAAATATTAGCGCTGGTGTTTTTAATTTTATATTCAAATATTGCATATTTATTATCTGGTGCTGCGTTCCATGCCATTTCGCGATGCGAAACTTCTAAACCAACTGCAGGACTCGCGTTTGCATCAGTAAAAACACCTGAACTTAAGAAATCAATTCCTGATTGAGCAATTTTTGCCACTCTGGTTGTTGCAGGAAAATTATCATCAGGAGTAGCACCTTCATTTCTTGCGCAATTTGGTACTTCTGTTGGTGAAACACCAATCATTAATGCTCCTTCATAAATCATATTTGTGTTTTTATAAACGAAACCTAAACCACGAGTATTAGTATTGTCGGCAAAACCAATCCTTCCAATACCAGTTGCAGTAGATTTTATATCATTTACGGTAATATTTAACGTAGATACATTTACAACAATTGAAATTAATTCAAAATCAGAATAAGAGCCATCTGAGTAGGTTATTTTTAATGTTAAAGCAGCATCTTCTGGTGCATTTTGATTTACAACAAAACTGAAAGCTCCATTCAATGGAACAGTAGTTAATGTTGGAATTGCTCCTTGAGTTACTTGAGTAGTTAATAAAGTAATAGCAGTATTTGGTGAATAAAGCGAAACAGTTGCAGTTAAATTCGAGGTAGGTCGCAAGTAATTTGTTAAATCTGCAGTAATGGTGATAGTATCACCACGTAGTCTTCCGCCATTTGTATTATCGGCAATCAACATATTTTTTGAACGAATAGAAGGGGAAGTAGTATCAGTTACTGCTTTTAAAACATTAATTCTACCTTTTCCAAGTCTACTTTTAAAACTTACATTCTTACTGTCAATGTCGTCGCATGTTACACGCAATTGCTCTCCAATTTGAGTAGGAGTGTAATTAGGAAAAACTGATTTGACCAACGCAGCAGCACCAGCAGCAATAGGGGAAGCCATGGAAGTTCCATCGAAACTAGCATAGCTATTATTGTATAAAGTGCTATAAATGCCAGAACCAGGTGCTGAAACATCAATGGTATTTCCATAATTTGAAAAACCAGATTTACGATCAGCGGATGTTGTAGAAGCAACAGATAAAACATTGGTAAAAGCAGAAGGGAAATGTGGTTCAGGGCTATTATTATTTCCTGCAGCAGCAACAACTAATGATCCATTTTGGGTTGCATAATTTACAGCATCTTGTCCAAATTGGCCACCGCCTCCACCACCCCAAGAGCAATTAATAACATCTGCACCTTGGTCTGCAGCATAAATTATTCCTTCATAACCTGTAAGTATATATCCTACACCTCCGGGTGCTCTGCTATCATTATCTGCTGAGCATTTTATGGTCAATAATCTAGATTTAAAACCAATTCCTGCAATTCCAACTCCATTATCAGCAACTGCAGATGCATCACCCGATACATGAGAACCGTGATTGTTATTGCCACCTAAACAATTTGCATTATTATCTCCTGTAATCGTATTAAAATTGGCACCTGCAAAATCCCAACCACTGAAATTATCAATAAACCCATCGTTATCATCATCAATTCCATTTATTGGATCACCATAATTTTTAACTTGATTGGCTGCTAAATCTGGATGGTCAAGATCCGAACCTGAATCAATTATAGCAATAACAACATTTGTATCGCCTTTTGTAACTTCCCAAGCTTCGTATGCTTTAGTAATTTTTAAGTAATAATTTTTAGTGCCTAAAGTATCAGGATCATTAGGTTTATAACTTGGGGCATAAATATAATGAGGCTCAGCATATAATACTTCTGGCGATTTTAATAGCTCATTTATCGCATTTTCAATTCCATAAGCTGAATTAAAATCTACTTCATAAATTAGGCTAATATCAATAACTGCACTTCCATCAGCGGTAAATTTGTTAGTTGGTATTTTAGCGTTTGGAAATTTTGCTTTAACAGAACTCGCCCCAATCGTTTGCATAGTTTGTTGCAATGCTGGAATCGCAAAAGCTGATTTTGAAACTGAATTTCTGAAGGCTGGATCAATTTTAACAACAATTACACCCGGCAAATATTCAGTTTTATTTGCTCCTGTGGGAATTTTGAAAGTCCTAGAAATCGCTTTTCCTTTTATTGGATTTTCAGCAATTGCTGAGCTTTGACTAAAAATGGCAAGTGCAAGAAGCAAGCTCATTTGGGTAATTTTTATCATGTTTTGTTAATTGTTAAGTTAATATATAGAATTAGGTTTATTTGTTGTACAATTTAATTTTATCCATTCCACATCATAATCCTTTAATTCTTTTCTTTCTCCTGCGATTATAAAATATTGAGTTGTTTGCTTTTCGACAGCAGAATCAGATATTACCATGGGCATCTTATTTTCATACCACTCGTCTGGGCAAACACGTAAAAGTTGTTTTGTGTTTTTTTCTGCTGAACTTGTTATTTTACTTTTTGTAGAACATCCAAGAATGAATAATGAAGCTAAAAATAATAAAAGAGCTAAATATTTCATGTAATCAACGGAGTTACGCAGAGTATTGGAATCTGGTTGTATTGCTAAGAAAAGAAAGCTCTAATATAAGATAAGCGTTTGAACTGTGAAAGTTTGTTTTGAAACGCTTTTTTTTAGCAAGCCACAATTTTTTATTTGTTTAGAAGGTAAATTAAATCATCGCATTATGATTTTGATAGACAATTAAATTAATCATTATTTTAGTTCTCAGTTTTTTTCTATTTCTTGTGGAACTTTTGTTGAATACTGCAACAGGATTTTTTTAATAAGTACATACCTATAAAATGCAAGAAGAATTATCATTACCACCAACGGAATTAAAACGTGAACTCGGTTTATTCGATTCTACTATGATAGTAATTGGATCTATGATTGGTTCTGGAATATTTATCGTTACGGCAGATATTGCTAGACACGTAGGTGCACCAGGCTATATATTATTAATATGGCTCATAACTGGGTTGATTACTACTTTTGCTGCATTAAGTTATGGCGAGCTTGCTGGAATGATGCCCAAAGCAGGTGGACAGTATATTTATTTGCAAGAAGCTTATGGTTCTCTAACAGGTTTTTTGTTTGGATGGTCCGTTTTTATGGTTATACAAACAGGTGTAATTGCAGCGGTTGCCATTGCTTTTGCCAAATTTACTGGCGTAATTTTTCCATGGTTTAGTACAGAAAATGTATTGTTTACTATTTTTAATTTTAAGTTTAATACTCAGCAACTATTAGCTATCGCTAGTATTGCATTACTTACCTACATAAATCTGAGAGGAGTTGCTAATGCTAAAATTGTTCAACTTGTTTTTACCGTCGCAAAAATTGTTGCTTTAATAGGCTTAATTATTTTAGGAATTTATATAGGATTTAATTCAGAAGTATTTAAATCTAATTTGGTTGATTTTTGGAAACCCTACAAAATAATTGAAGAAGCTGGCAAAATCACCATGCAAAGTATAAGTGGTACTACTTTATTAAGCGCTATGGGACTTGCAATGGTAGGTTCATTATTTTCTTCTGATGCTTGGAATAATATAACCTATACAGCTGGAGAAGTAAAAGATCCCAAAAGAAATATTCCATTAAGTTTATTCTATGGTACACTTACCGTTACGGTATTGTACATTTTGGCCAATGTTGCTTATTTATGTTTGCTTCCGGTGCAAGGTTCAAATGTAGGAGCATCTGCCATTGAGCGTGGAATTATGTTTGCAACATCTGATAGAGTAGGTACAGCTGCTGCGGAGCAGATTTTTGGCAATCCAGCAATTGTAATTATGGCCATTTTAATCATGGTTTCAACATTTGGTTGCAATAATGGATTAATTTTATCGGGTGCCAGAGTTTATTATGCAATGGCTAAAGATGGTCTGTTCTATAAAAAGGCAGGAACTTTAAATAAAAATAATGTACCTGCATTTGCTTTAATTATTCAAGCAATATGGACGTGTGTTTTATGCTTATCAGGTACTTATGGTAAACTGTTGGATTACTGCACGTTTGCTTCACTAGCTTTTTATATTCTTACAATAATTGCAGTATTTATTTTACGTGTAAAGGAACCTAATATTCCTAGACCTTACAAAGCGTTTGGATATCCTGTAATTCCAGCAGTTTATATTTTAGTTGGTTCAGCAATTTGTATAAATTTATTAATTTATAAATCAGATACTAGCTGGGCTGGAGTTGGTATTGTATTACTCGGAATTCCAATTTATTATTTGAATAAAAGGAAGAAAAGCAAAATTGTAAAGGAAAAAATTTAAAAAATTGAACCACTAGGACACCACGGCATAAAATTTTATTGTAAAAAAATTTATATTCTTTTAATGAGAAAAATTCATTTTGTTCAATAAATAAATAATATCAATCAATTTTTATCATTTTATTTTTCTTGATTTTTTCTTTTTGTCTTAGTGTCTTCGTGGTTCAAGATGCGTGGTTCAAAAGACTTGATTCAAAAAACCAGGTTCAAAACAAAATTTATTTTCAGCTTAAAATCTGGTTAGTATGATCTTTTGTATCTACTTTTTCAATGATTTTTTCAATTTTCCCATCTGCATCAATTACAAAAGTTACTCTAGAAGTTCCCATGTATTTTTTTCCATACATACTTTTTTCCACCCATACTCCGTATGATTCTACCATTTTTTTATCATTATCGGCTAATAGTGGAAAAGGCAATTCGTATTTTTTTACAAATTTATCATGCGATTTTTCCCCATCTGTACTTACTCCTAAAATTTGATAACCAGCTTTTTGCAAATCACCATAATTATCTCTTAAATTACATGCTTGTGCAGTACAACCAGGGGTATCATCTTTAGGATAAAAATAAATTACTAATTTCTTACCTGCAAAATCTGCTTTGGAAATTTCTTTACCATTTTGATCAACTCCTGAAAAATCTGGAGCCAAATCACCTATTTCTAATTTACTCATCGTTTTGTGAAATTTGTTTTATAAACTTTTATATTATTTTTTCTATCTGCAACAATCAGTTCCAGTTCATGTTTTCCTAAACTTGTTCGCTCATCAAAATTATGGTAAAGCAAACTATACTTTGAATCATAATTCATTAATATCCATTTACCATCAATACTCGCCCGATACGTACTTATGCCAGATAAATTGTCTCTTATTCTAAAAGAAATAGAAGTGTAAGCAATTTTTGTTTTTGCCAACGTAATCGGCGAAATAACAGGAGCAACGGTGTCAATTCCAATAAAAAACTCACCAAATACTTTTAATTTTCCAGTTATCACTCCATTTTTATACTCGCCACCTTGTGCTATTCTCGCTGAATTAACGATTAATGCCTTATCCCATTTATTTTTCAAATTTGAATCTGGAGTTATGCTGATCTCATAATATTCGTGAATGGGGATAAATTTGTTGTGGACTTTGTGTAAAGTTGAAAAACCTCCAACTGGTTTGGGGGCTTGTTTATAATCAAATTGAAAAGATTTATAAAAACTATTTTTTGGAAAAAATAAATTGATCCCAGTATTAACATATCTATTTTCTCTGTAATATTCAAAAAAATTTGGAACATTTACATCTGTATTAAATTCAGGTAATGCTTTGGATGACATAACTTTAAAAGGTAAGTAGGAAACGTTTCCATCGGCATCTGTTACTACATATTCCATTGAATAAGTAGTATCAGCGTCAAAATTTACAACTCCCATATTTATTAATTTACTGTAAAGCTGGGTGGGATTTCCACCATCAACAAAACTTTTTTCGATGTTTTGTCCATTTCTCATCTTTTCTTCATAATCTACATGCGAATTAATTCCGCGGGTATTTGCAAAAGAAAACCGCTCAACTTTTGAAAAGTAGATAGTTTTACCTTCCATTTTTAATTCAATGCTGTAAACTCCATTTTTATTGTCGCTTGCATTTTGTGTATCGAAACATGTAATACCAAACCCAGTGCTACCACTTGCGTGTATTATAGCATTTTTCTGTAGAGTAAATGAACCTCCAAAGCCAGCAACAGCAGTTTTATGTTTCTTGTAAATCCCTTCAACTCTTGATGATATATTTAATGGATAAGTAGTAATTGATTGAATGATAGGTTTTTTGGTATCATCAATTTCCAAATTAAATAATAATGGATTTATTGTTTCTTCAGTTTTTGCATCTCTAATTTCAAAATGCAAATGCGGCCCTTGCGATCCTCCAGTATTACCTGATAATGCAATTAAATCTCCTTTTTTTACAGGCAAATCAGTTGGTAATAAAGTAAAATCTACTTCAAAAGATTCGTTTTTATATTGTTCTGCTTTTACTCTAGCTCCAATAATGCTGTAGTAAGATTGTAAATGAGCATAAACAGAAACATAGCCATTTGGATGGGTAATATAAATTGCATTTCCGAATCCTCCTGTTTGAACTCGCAAACGAGAAATGTAACCCTCCCCAACAGAAACAACCCTTAATCCTTCTCGCTGTTCAGTTCTAATATCAATACCAGAATGAAAATGGTTGGGTCTTAATTCGCCGAATGTACCTGCCAATAAAAGTGGTATTTCCATAGGCGAACCGAAAAAATTTTGCGGATACGAAATTGTATCTGCAATTAAATTAATTAATTTTTTATTTTCTTTTAATGGTAGAGTTTTCCATTGTAATGAAATCCAAATCAACAAAAAAAATATACTTATTACTCCAACAACTTTTACAGTTTTTCTCATTTTACTTCTACAGATAATTGTAGTTTGTTTTCTAAATACCCTTCTAGTTTATCTCCTATTTCAACTTTGCCAACTCCAGCAGGAGTTCCGGTAAAAATCAAATCGCCTTTTTTTAACGTAATAAAACCTGAAATATAGGATATCAAATAATCGAACGAAAAAATGCAATTTGAGGTATTTCCTATTTGCACTTTATTTCCATTTTTTTGTAATGAAAATGAAATGTTTGATAGATTTTTAAATTCTGAAACTGGAAAAAAATTACTTATTGGAGCTGAATTATCAAATCCTTTTGCTAATTCCCAAGGCAAGCCTTTTTCTTTTAATTCATTTTGCAAATCGCGAGCCGTAAAATCAATTCCAATTCCAATTTCAGAAATATAGGCTGCAGCAAATTTTTCAGCTATTTTTTTTCCCTCTTTCCCAATTTTTAAAACTAATTCTAGCTCATATTGCAAGTTTTGCGAAAAAGAAGGAAGGTAAAAAGGTTTATTATCTTTCAATAAGGCAGTATCTGGCTTCATAAAAATAACCGGAGAAGTTGGAACCGGATTATTTAACTCAGTAGCGTGTTCGCTGTAGTTTCTTCCTACACATATAATTTTCATACACCTTTTTAAAGTGACAAAATTAGAAGAATATGCAAGGCAGCAAAGGATAGTCTCATGCAAAATAGATTTTGTGGAAAATTAAATAAATCTGGCTTTGTCTTATAAACGACAAATACTTTTTTAAAAAGAATTCACTTTTGTGAAAATTAAAATTAAATCAATATGAAAAATTTCATAATTCTTATCGTTTTGCTAGCTGGTTACTTAAATGCAATGGCTCAAAACAATCAAACCAATTTAACTAAAAATTGCAATCTTGAGAAAAATCTAGCTGTTAGTGGTTATGACGTTGTTAATTATTTCACATAAGCAAAGGCAGTGAAAAGATCTAAACAAATTTTTACCAATTACGATGGAGTAAATTATTGTTTTAGTTCTGCAGCAAATCTTACTTTGTTTAAAAGTAATCCAAAAAAATATATGCCTCAATATGGAGGGTGGTGCGCTTATGCGATGGGAGCCAATGCAGAAAAAGTGGAAATTGATCCTGAAACATCTAAAATAAAAGATGGAAAATTATATCTTTTTTATAATGCTTATTTCAATAACACGCTAAAAACCTAGAATCAAGATGAGGCTAACTTCAAATCTAAAGCTGATATGAATTGGGCAAAAATTAATAAATAATGGATGGTAGGAATGAAACTTTTCAATAATAAATTCTAAAAACTAAATCAATTTCTTCAAAAACCAACAAAAATATAAACATCGTATACTATGTAAATCAATTATTTATATATTTTATTAAGTCTCATCGCATGTATTATTCTTTTACAAACATTATATTTTAAATTTACAGCAAGTCCGGAATCTGATTATATATTTACTAATATTGGAGCAGAACCAATTGGAAGAATAGGATCGGGTATAGTAGAATTAATAGCGAGTATTTTACTTTTGTATCCACCTGCTATTTTTTACGGTGCTTTGTTATCTTTGGGAGTTATAAGCGGTGCCATTTTATTGCATTTAACTATCTTAGGTATTGATGTTCAGGGAGATGGAGGATTATTATTTGGTCTTGCACTAGTTACTTGGGTTTGTAGCGCTATTTTGGTTATAGTTTCCAGAAAACAATTTCCACTTATTAAATTTTAATTTTAACCATGATCAACAACATAATTAACAGTTTAGAAGAAATAAAAATTTTATTAAATGAATTGACAATTCAGGAATATCAATCAGAATGTCAGTTTTTGAGTAAGGCTACAGTTGGCCAGCATACACGTCATATCATCGAACTTTTTCAATGTTTAGATAATGGTTATTCATCAGCAATAGTTGACTACGACGATAGAAAACGAAATAAAGCAATTGAAACGGATAGTGATTTTGCCATTGACCAATTAACTTCGATTCAAGCATCCATTAGAAAAGAAGACAAAAATCTTAAAGTTGTATTTCATTCAAATGATGGTACATCTCAAATTGAATCCAGTTATTACCGAGAATTATTATACAATTACGAACATTGCATTCATCACCAAGCATTAATTAAAGTTGCCGTTTTGCAATGGCCACATGTGGCATTAAGTGATCAATTTGGAATAGCACCTTCAACCATGAAATTCAGACAGGAACAGGTTGCAATAGTAAAGAACCGATAAAATAAACTAATCGGAAAATACATGTGTACTGTTAGTTATATTGGTTTTTCTGACCAAATTATTTTCACTTCTAATCGTGACGAACAATTATCACGACCTGTGGCTACTCCACCAGAAATTATTTGTGAAAATGGAATAAAGATTATTTTTCCTCGAGATCCAAAAGCAGGAGGCACCTGGTTTATTGCAAATAGTGAAGCAAAAGTTGCAATTTTATTAAATGGAGCCGAAAAAAAACATACTCCAGAATTCAGCTATAGAAAAAGCCGAGGGTTGATTTTGATGGATATTATGAAAGCTGAAAATTCTTTTGATAAGTTTTCTGAAATCGATCTCGAAGCTATTGAACCTTTTACCATAATACTTTTTGAAACGGGTAAATTATATCAACTGCGCTGGAATTCAATAAAAAAATCAGTTTTACATTTAAATTCAACAAAAAATTATATATGGTCTTCTTCGACTTTGTATGATCCAAAAGTGATTTTGCAAAGGGAAAAACTATTTTATAATTTTTTAAAAAATAACACAAGCCCTAAACCAGAAGATGTTAAGAATTTTCATAAAAGCCCTGGGACAGATTCTATGCAAGAGGGATTTATTATAAATCGTGAAGGCAACTATAAAACGTTTAGCATCACCCAAGTTCAAATTCAAAAAAATGTTTTAAATTTCAATCATTATGATCTTTTGAATGATACAGCATCATTCCATTCAATGGAAATAACATCAAATTAATTGAAGCAAAACATAAAATTATTTTTTCACAAGGTTTTTAATCGGGAATATTGGCCATTTCTGATTGTCTATTTTCCTACATTTTTTTTCTGGGCGTATTTTTCAATTAAAGCTAAAAGTTTCTTCTTTTTCAGTCCAAGCAATCCAGGAATTAAGAACGGAGGTATGGCAATGGAATCTAAAAAGGAAATTTACGATATGTTACCTTCTGGTATTTATCCAAAAACAATTTTAGTGAAACCAGGAGATGATTTTGCTAAAATTATTCAACAAATGCAGGAAAATGAGATTAGTTTTCCATGTATAGCCAAACCTGATATGGGTTTAAAAGGTAAAGCTGTTCAAAAGATTAATAATATAGATTCATTGAAAAGATATTTATCTATTTCTCATGTGGATTCTCTGATTCAGCAACTTATACCTTATTTACTGGAAGCAGGAATATTTTATTACCGATTTCCGGGTGATTTGCAAGGAAAAATTTCAGGTATTGTTGCCAAAGAATTTATGATAGTGACTGGTGATGGCAAATCGAGTACCCAAGATTTAATTAAACGAAATACCCGTTTTTATCTTCAATTAGAAGCATTAAAAAAAATGTATGGAGAAAAATTAAATGAAATATTAATTGCTGGTGAAGAACGTAATTTAATGCCTTACGGCAACCATGCAAGAGGATCTAAATTTACCGACGAAACTTGGAGAGTAAATGAAAAGTTAACAAAAATTATTAACGACATTTGTATAAAAGTCGATGGTTTTTATTTCGGAAGAATGGATATTAAATTCGCTTCGTGGGAAGAGTTGGAACAAGGAAAAAATTTTTCCATAATAGAATTAAACGGTGCTGGAAGCGAGCCAACGCATATTTATGATCCTTCGCATTCAATATTTTTTGCCTGGAAAGAAATAATTAGACATTGGAATATCATGTTTAAAATTGGTAGAATCAATTATAAAACCGGAACTCAATACATGACATTTGCTGAAGGAATACAAATGTTGAAAGAAAACAATAAACTTATTGATCAATTAATTTTGCAAAGCAATAAGCTTACCGAAAATTGATTTAACATTAATTAGCTACTGATAAACTATCAGCAAAGCGCGTTATGGTTTCTATTAAAAAAGCTTTTTTTGTCCAAGGGATAAAATGATTTGCTTCTTTAATAATATGCAAAGTAGTAAAGTCAGGATTTTCTTTTTGAATAAAATACGCATTTCCAACTGGAACTAAGGGATCTTTGTCGCCGTGTATAACACAAATCGGAATTTTTACATACTTTACTGAATTTGCTATTTCTGAAACTTCTTTTTTAAAATACCTGATTTCATCATTGCTTACCGACATTTCTGTTGGAAGCATAAATCTTAAAATAGGATTATTTATTAAGCTTCGCCAGCTTTCTTTTCCTTCTAGTTCTGGTGATACAGAACCACTTACAACTACAATTCCTGAAAGAATTTTAGAATTGTCTTCAGCCAATTTTGCAACAATTGGCCCACCTAATGAATGTCCAATTACGATAATTTTATTGTGGTTGTTTACAGTTTTTATCAATAAGGAAATAAGTTTGCATTGATTTAAAACAGTCATAGCTTCACCATATCCGCTCCCACCAAATCCAGGCCTATCAATACTGATCAATCTGTATTTTTTAATCAATTCTTTGTCAGATAAATATTCACTAAATGCTTTCCAATTGCCTGGCGAGCCATGTATAAACAAGAGAGTTATCTACTCCAGTTTGTACATAGTGTAGTTTTTTACCTTCAACAAAAATGGTATTACTATTTAGCAAAATTCCTTTATCTGCAAATTCTTTCTTATCTATTTGATTACCATTTTTTTCAGCTTTTCTGTCCTGAATATTTTTTAAAACTGAACATCCAACCATGAGTAAAAGAAGAAATACACCCAATATTCGCAATGTTTTTCGCAGAAATTTCATTTCTGATTTATTTTTTAAGTTTGGGATAAAGTTAGTTGAATATGACTAACAAAAACTAACTTGCCTTCCTAATATAAAAATTAACACATAAAAATGGTCGTTGAACAACCAAAAAAAATAGCAATAAACTTACTATCGGGTTTTTTGCTCAGTTTGCTTGGTACCATTCCTTTAGGTTTTATTAATTTAGTCGCTTTGCAAATATTTACCAATAAAGGTGAGTTAGATGCGCTTTATTTTGCCTCTGGAGTTATTTTGGTAGAATTAGTTGTAATTAAACTTACCATGTCTGGTGCTCAATATTTACTTTCGAAACAAAAAACAAGAGTTTACATTGAACTTTTTTCTTTTTTATTCATTCTGGGATTTGCAATTGCAGGTTTTCTGAGCAATCACAATGGAAAATCTGATCTTGACACTGATTTTGCAGTAGCTGCAGTTCATCCATTTTTTTATGGAATATTTCTGGGTTGTTTAAATCCGATTCAAATACCTTTTTGGGCTGGCTGGAATATTTATATGATTAATCGAAAACGCTTAATTCCTAAAAAACCATTCTATTACTTTTATATGTTCGGTACTGCATTTGGAACATTGATTGGAATGATTGTTTTTGTTTTATCTGCACGCTACATGCTCAATCAAAGCAAAGATTATTTACAAAATGCGAGTGGTAAAATAATACCGTGGATATTTCTAACTCTTGCTGTATGGCAAGGAGCACAGATGATTTATCATTATAATAAAAACAGAAAGTCGATAAAGTAGAAATTTTATTGTTCTTTATTGAATTGAAATTCGTTTCATTGCAATTTCTGAACCACAGGTAATCCGAACAAAATACATACCCGGAGAAGCTCGACCGGCTAAATCAAAATCCTTTCTAAAATCGCCAATAGCTCTTTTTTCATTGCTTAAAACCAACACTTCATTACCGAGAATATCTAATAATTTGATGGATAGATTTGATTCTTTTCGAACATAAAACTGAACAGAAAGGCGATCATTGACAACAGGATTTGGGAAAACAGTTAAGCTATTTGCTAATGTTTGCGAATTGCGAATTGACGAAATTGAATTTACAGTAATCGTTCCAGACATGGTTGAGCCAAATGGACCACCATGTGTTATGCTGTAATAAGGCAAAATGCCAGGTCTATTAATTACATAAGCCCTCGATTTCGACATCATGTTTAAATTAAAAGCCGGTAATGTAATTTGATCTTGAGAGACGATGGTATTTATTCCATCAATCCACTGAAATTGAACAGTATCACCGCTATTGATCGTAATATTTTTTGGAATGAATTCTAAATTTTTAACTTGGATTATCGTTCGATTTTGTGCCATTGATAAACTTGGTGCAAAAACAAGAGTTATTAAAATAAATAAAAAGAAGAAAGTAAGTTTATCCATTTGCAGGCAAATATTTTCAAATATACAGTTATGCAATTAGAATGAAAGGTTAATTAGTAACATTTTAAATGATGTTAATTTTCCATAGCTTTATTCAAATTAAAATTTTGTAAATTAATATTGAAAGAGAGTACACTTTCTGAATTCATTATTCATTTTTTTTAATGTTAATTTGCATTTCATTTCCGATACGAAAATTTTCGATGAGTAATCGATTGATAGAGCAGAACGTTACAGTAAATCAACTACTTAATTCTTTTCATTTTTCTACCCTGATAATTGATGAGTCGCAAGTTGTGCACTTTGCAAATAACGCTTTTTACGCTATTACAGGCCTTCAAAACGATGATTTTGTTGGAAAAAATTTCAAACAGATAAGTTCAATTTCACTTTCACAGAATAAGAACGGACTTTATTTTTTACAATTTCCTGATTTGGATGGCACAGAAACCAGCATAAGTTGCCATGCAGAAAAAGTAAATCTGAACGCTGAGGGGCAATTTTATCTGTTGAAATTTGATTGTAAAACAGATCAAATTCAAATGAAAACCTTGCAGGAATTATTAAATGCATCGTTTGAAGCACTTTGTGTTCACAAAAATCAGGAAGTTGTCTCAGCCAATTTGGCTTTTCTTGAAATGTTTAATTACACTTATCAAGAAATGACTAATTTATCTCTTAAAGATCTTTGCGAAGAGAATTCGTTTCAAGAAATAATAGAGAATATTGTGAAAAAGCATGATATTGCATATGAAGCCATTGCCTCAAGGAAAAATGGTGAAAACTTTCCAGTATTAGTAAAGGGTAAATCGGTAAAAATTAGTGGAATCGAATATCGTTTAGTTTCTTGCCAAGATCTTACTATAGAAAAGCAAAAGGATTCAACTAAATTAATAGAAAAGAATAAGTTAGAAACTATAGTAAAGACTCAAACTGAAATTATTAGTTCAGACTTAAATCTTGATAAATTACTTAAAATTATCGTTAATGAATCCAGCAAAATAACTGGAGGAGATGGTGCTACTATCGAATTTGCTTTTGAAGACAGAATGATTCAGAAGGCTCGATCTGGCCAAGCTTCAAAATTGAAAACAAAAGAATTACTTATAAAAAACAGCCTTTCTGGGTATTGTTATCGAACCGGTCATTCTGTTTTAGTACACGATGCAGCTAAAAATGAATATTCTGATCAGGAAGCCCGAAAAATTCTGGATGTAAAATCTGCAATTGTAGTTCCGTTGAAATATGGAAAAGAAGTAATAGGGGTATTAAAAGTGGTGGCAAAAAGGGAGTCTGCTTTTACCCAAGAAGATGTTGACACACTTCAGATAATGGGTGGATTTATTGCATCGGCTATTCGAAATGCAAATCAGTTTGAAGAAAAACAAGCAATACTCGAAAAACTAACTGCAACGTTAGATCAAGTGCGGGAAAGTGAAGAACAATTCAGATTGTTGGCAGATCATATAAATGATATTGTCGCTTTACACGATTTGGATGGTAATTTCACTTTTGTAAGTCGTTCGGCATATAATGTTCTTGGTTACAATCAAGATGAAGTAATTGGGAGTTCAATTTATGATTTTGTTCATCCAGAAGATATTGAAGATTTAAAGGAAACCATTAAGGAAAATATTTTTAAAAATAAATCACAAGCTAAAATTATATATCGTTTTAGGAAAAAAAATCAAGAATACACCTGGCTTGAAACTATTGGCGAACCGATACTAGATGAACAAAATAGAGTTACAAAAATTCAAGCATCATCCAGAGATGTAAGTGAACGAATACAAACATTAAATGCATTGTTAGAAAGTGAAAAGCGTTATCGATTTATTACTGAAAACAGTACAGATATGCTTAGTATCCATACTGTTGATGGAATAATGTCATATGTTAGTCCTGCTTCTAACCGAGTTTTAGGATATAAACCAACCGAGTTAGTGAATTTAGATCCATTCAAATTATGTCATCAAGATGATTTACCAAAACTAAAAGAAGCCTTAAGAGAATACATCATTAAACGGCAAAAAGTTGCATCATTTACCTATCGAATGCATCGAAAAGATGGAGACTATATTTGGATTGAAACAGTAGCAAAAGCTGTAATCAATGATCAGAATATGGTTACTCAAATTCAAGCGGCACATCGTGATATTACCGAACGGAAAATGGTAGAGCAGGAACTTCTAAAAGCAAAAATAGAAGCGGAAAGTGCAACTAAAATGAAATCGGAGTTTTTGGCGATGATGAGCCACGAAATAAGAACACCGATGAATGGTGTAATTGGAATGACTGGTTTATTGCTTGAAACTAAACTTACTAGCGATCAAGAAGAATACGCAGAAGCTATAATGGAAAGTGGAGATGCTTTGCTAACTGTAATAAACGACATTCTTGATTTTTCTAAAATAGAGTCGGGTAAAATGGAGTTTGACGAAAACCCTTACGAGCTTTCTTCTTTAATTGATGGGGTTTTTAGTTTGCTTAGCATTCGGGCAAAAGAAAAAAACATTGAACTAATTTACTTTTTAGATCCCGAACTATCAGTTTTATTAATAGGCGATTCGCTTAGAATCAGGCAGATATTAATAAATTTGATCAGTAACTCAATCAAATTTACTAGTGAGGGAGAAATTTTTGTTTCGGTAAGCAAGGCTGATAAAATCTTAGGAGAAAATGAAGTAGAGTTACATTTTTCAATTAAAGATACAGGAATAGGTATTCCAAAAGATAAAATTGATCGTTTGTTTAATCCATTTATTCAAGTCGATTCATCTACTTCTCGTCGCTATCAAGGAACTGGACTTGGCCTTGCTATTTGCAATAAATTGGTGGATATGATGGGAGGGAAGATTTGGGTTGATAGTGTGTATATGGAAGGTTCAATATTCAGTTTTACGTTGCAAAATAAGATTTCTGTTGATCTAGATAATGCAACACCTGCACAATTATCTGAATCAAATCAATCTTTATTGAATAAACGAGTATTAATTTTTAGTGATAATCCAACTCAGTTGCATGTACTCACTATGCAATGTAAAAATTGGAAGATGCAAACATTTGCTGTAAAAAATGAACAAGAAGCTTTGGAAAAAATAAAATCGGGTATCGCCTTTGATGTAGTGATTACCAATTTACATTTGCCAGAGGATGAACGAGTTCAATTGTGTAACCGAATTAGAGGATTTTCCGCAGGTACACTTCCATTCGTTCATATATCTTCCGAAAAAAATCAACAATCCTTAGGGTTTTTACCAACTCTCAATTATCATTTATCCAATCCGGTAAAATTTTCGGATATGTATAAAATTCTGGTTGATTTGTTTAAAACCTTAAACCGTGAAATAAATGTTGCTGAATTACAAAATCCAGCCGTTGAACTTCCACTTGCAGAGCGAATTCCGATAAACATACTTATTGCAGAAGATAATTTGATAAATCAGAAATTAGTAACCCATGTACTTTCTAAAATGGGCTACAAGATTGATATTGCTGAAAACGGAATTGAAGTAATTCAGGCATTAAAAAAGAAAGATTACGATTTGATTTTTATGGATGTTCAAATGCCTGAAATGGATGGTTTGGAAGCAACCAGCATCATTGTAAATAACTGGCCAAGAGCAAGTAGGCCGGTAATAATTGCCATGACTGCTAATGCCATGATTGGGGATAAGGAAAAATGTATCGAAGCCGGAATGGACGATTACATGAGCAAACCAATTGTACTTTCCGATATTAAAACAAAAATTGAAAAGTGGGGAACTCTAAAATTAGTTTGATTATTGTACCAATTACTTTTGTGACTTTGTTTAGCAAACTTTACATTTACGCCCTATAATCACTTATTTTTGGAAAAGCATTCGCATAAAACAAGCGCTCTTACCGGAGCTGGCTTATTAATAAGTTTAGGAATCATTTATGGTGATATTGGTACTTCTCCACTTTATGTATTAAAGGCAGTAATTGGTAAATCTGTTATTACGCCTGACCTAATTATGGGCGCACTGTCCTGTATTTTTTGGACATTAACTCTCCAAACTACCGTAAAATATGTGTTAATAACATTACGAGCTGATAATAAAGGTGAAGGAGGAATATTTTCATTATTCACACTTATTCGCCGAAAAGCAAAATGGCTCATAATTCCAGCTATGATTGGAGGGTGTACCTTGCTAGCAGATGGAATTATTACTCCTCCCATTTCTGTATCATCAGCTATAGAAGGATTGCTGATTTACAATCCAAATTTACCGACAGTACCTATTGTAATTATTATTATTTCTGCTCTTTTTATATTTCAACAGTTAGGTACTAACCTAGTTGGCAGAGCTTTTGGCCCGGTTATGTTTATTTGGTTTGGTATGTTGGCCTATTTTGGTAGCATCCAGGCATTCTCTAATTTCGAAGTTTTTAAAGCAATTAATCCTGTTTATGGATATAATTTGCTGGTCAACAATCCAGGAGGTTTTTGGCTTTTAGGCGCAGTATTTTTATGTACTACTGGTGCTGAAGCCTTGTACTCAGATTTAGGTCATTGCGGTAGAACCAATATTAGAGTTAGTTGGATTTTTGTAAAAACCGCACTTTTACTTAACTATTTCGGTCAAGGTGCTTGGCTACTCTCACATAGTGGCGAATTATTGGTTGGTAATCCTTTTTACAATATTATACCTCCAGGTTTTCTTATTTATGGAATTATCATTTCCACGCTGGCAACTATTATTGCCAGTCAAGCTTTAATCAGCGGTTCATTTACATTAATAAGTGAAGCAGTAAGATTAAATTTCTGGCCGAAAGTAAAAATTAATTTTCCGAGTAATCAAAAAGGACAATTATATATACCGAGTGTAAATTGGCTCCTTTGGGGTGGTTGTGTGATGGTTGTATTATTGTTTCAAAAGTCTGAAAACATGGAAGCTGCCTATGGTTTATCAATTACACTTACCATGCTCATGACATCAATTTTGTTAAGTGTTTATTTACTTACCCGTAGAGTTTCGCCTTATATTGTTGCAATTTTTATCCTTATTTATGGCTCTATTGAAATTAGTTTTCTAATTGCTAATCTGGTTAAATTCAGTCATGGAGGTTGGTTTACATTTTTGATTGGCATGTTCTTATTTTCAATTTGTAGAAGTAGAAGACTATTATGAAATTTTAAATGATTTGAGCGAAGATGAAACGGTACCAAAATTTGCCTCTCAATTGGTGTATTTAACCAGTGCCAATTTTTCATCAGAAATAGAAAGCAAAATTATTTATTCAATTTTACAAAAACAGCCAAAACGTGCAGATGTGTACTGGTTAGTGCATGTGGATGTAGTTGATGCGCCATACACTCGTGAGTATAAAGTAGAAATGTTAGTTCCGGGTCATGTAATCCGAATTGAATTTGAATTAGGTTTCCGGGTAGAACAAAAAATCAATTTACTTTTCAGGAAAGTGGTAGAAGATCTTATCGCAAAAGGCGAAGTAGATATTACCAGCAAGTACCAATCATTAAGCAAACATAAAATATCTGGCGATTTTCGTTTTGTAGTTCTCGAAAAGCAATTATCCTCTTCCAATAATTTATCATTTTACGAAAAAATTATTATGGGATTTTACTTTCTACTTCGAAAATTATCCTTGTCAGAAGAGAGAGGTTTTGGTCTCGACTTATCATTTGTAACTGTCGAAAAAGTTCCGTTAATAGTTTCTAAATCTCAAGATATTGAGTTGAAAAGGATTTATTGATAATCTCAAAAATTATAATTTTTTTGAAATTGTAAATATTCTTGTTATATACTTTTACAACTATATTATATTTCAAATTGGAAAAACAATCAATTAATCGTAAAGAACAATAGTTTTTGGTTTAAATCAATTTATTAGAATTTAAAATCGGAGTTAGGAGGCTTAGGGATAGTAGCGGCATCCTTTTTTTCCTTTAAAAAACAATTAAA
>ENA-OFCX01000046-OFCX01000046.1-metagenomes-genome-assembly--contig:-NODE-46-length-61854-cov-6.139015_pt1 | contig 61854 bp, 41 predicted proteins | sample MGYA00153384_OFCX01 | MGnify analysis MGYA00153384
GTGTTTGACAACATTTTTGTGGAGCGGCTGTGGCGCACGGTGAAATACGAGGATGCGTACTTGAAAGGCTACGCCACCGTGGGTGAGCTGCTACTGGGGCTGACGCAGTACTTTGGGTTCTACAACGGTGAGCGGCCGCATCAAGCGCTCAACAACCGAACCCCTGAGGCGGTGTACCAAAGTGGCAGTGGCGGCGGAGCCCTCATCATCGACAAATATCCGCGCGCAGAGCCTGTGTCCTGCGCCTCGCTACGCTCCCCGCAGGACACAGGCTCTGCGGCGAACACCACGACATCAGTTCAAGAATCAGGGCAGCGCTGTGCAGCTGCACGTCACACTGAATGCACAACTTAAATTAACTTGAAAGTTGTCTTGACAGTGGGGTCCACTTTAGTCGCTGGTCTATGATGCCCATACCAGATCCTGAAGTAACGAATCAGCCACCATTTCCTCGTCGATGGCCCGCGATGCCTCGCGCATGGAAGCCGTTAGCGCGCCGTCCCATAGCGCTTCGACGACAGCACCTTTTAGCGCGCGACCTGGAGTCGGTGCCACGCTCAGCGCGGCGTCGTAGTCGACAACACTGAAACGCCAAGGTGTAGCCGCAAATTCGCGCGTTAGATAGTTGCCAATGTGCAGGCCAGGCCAATCGAAATCACCGTGATAACGAAATGACGCACCCGCTTCAACGAGTTGCTTCAGCAGCGTTCGCTGCGCTGCCGCTGGCATGCCTTCGGTGCAGATGAGAGGCGCGCAACGAGCGCCCAAGCGATCAGCCGCAATGGCGAGCAAATTGGGGTTTTCGCAGACGAATACGGTAACGCCGCGCACAGCCCAAGGCGGCGGCGAACGCAGCAGGTATCTAAGCGACAGGTGAGTAGGCTCGCCAAGTGTCGCGACAACTGGTAGGTTGAGGATAAGCGCGGGGCGCGCTAATTCGTTGACGAGCACTCCCGCGCTCGCCCATAGGTCGCGCTGGTCTAGTTCCATCTCATCGTTGTTGTCGATGTCGGGTGATGCAGCTTGTATCAGCGCTGCACGCAATACTTCGAGAACGAGTGTCGCCGCGGCGTAGCCTTTGTCCAATGCATGAGCATCGCCCAGTGCATCTGCCGCGAGCTGTGCGCGTGGTATTCCCTGAGCTGGTAGTCGTATAAGCACGCTTTCCGCAGACACAATCAACTGCGCCGCAACCGCATGATTTTGGTTTGAAATCCGCTTCAATAAACTCAGGCCTCGCCTTGATTGCAATAGCGTCAACATCGCGCTGTGGCGAACGCTGTCTAGTACGTATCGCCAGCCGCTCTGCATCGCTTCGCGCTCAGCTACACGATCTGTGATGGGGCCATCGATTTGCACCAGCGCCTCGTGCAGTGAGTCGGCCACCGAAGCCCGTTTTAACGCTGCATCAATTGTGGCGATGTCGACACGCATGGAGCTTGATGCGGTTGCCGCACTGCCTTGTAACGCCGCCAACGCCGCGCGCTCTGCTGTGGACAAATTGCCCATTCGAAAGCTTGACACGTCGCCGCCTAGGCCCTCCCGCTCGAAGCGTTTTCGTAAGCGCAATCGGAGCTGCACCAACGCATCGCCTCCCAGCAAGCGCTGCAGGCGCTCGTCAGTCGCCACTGCTGATGGGCTGGAAACGTCGATCTGGATCGGCGTCCGGTCGTCGTGCGCGACCATCCCACGTCCAGCGCGACACATGGACGGCATCAATTCCTTCGCGTCGTTGCAGTTGGCATATCGCGACACCGGGCAGCTCGGCATAGCAGGCCCATTCACGCTCGCTGGTGATCACGAAATCAAGATCGAATTCGTGGATTAAACCCATGCAATGCGCTCGCGCGTTGTCGTCAATGCCGGCAAAAGCCTCGTCGAGCAGCACCAGACGCGGCGCGTGTGGATAGCCGCTTTGCGTGTAGTAACTCGACACCGCAGCAAACAGCGGCACCGTCAAACCCAACGCGCGCTCGCCGCTGGACGCGGGCCCCGACAACGAACGCCATCGCCCGTCTTGCCAGCGCTCGACACGAAAGCGATGCCAGCGCCGATAGTCAAGCGCTCGCGCCAACTGCTCAAGCAGGCTGCCACTACCGACTGCGTCAGCTCGGCTGCGTTCGCCACTAATGCGCTGATGCAACATCTCACCGACCACGCTGCGGTCTTCTGCCGACCACAAATCGGTACTGGTGTTGAGCAGTCGTTTGCGCGCAGCTTCAAGGCCAATCGGCGCACCCTCGGCACCTTCGGGCAAGGGTTGCCACAGCAGCCGAAAACGCACGCCGGTGGACGTTGGCCGTTTCTCCAGTTCGACGTTGATCGCTGCCACTTGGCGTTCCGCATCCTGCAGCAACTTTTGCACGGTGGCGGCGATTTCGGCTTGCAGGTGGTTCTCAAGTATTTTGCGCTCGCCCGCTGTGAGCAACTCGCGGCGCTGGGCGATCTCGCCGGCCAACCGCGCGCTGAGCTGATCAGGCCGCTCGGGGCGATTCTGATACACGATATTGACGACCAGGCCATAGTCGTTGGTCTCTGCCTGTGCCTGATGGCTGAGTGCCGTCAGTGCTCGCCCCAGTTCGCTGTAATCCTGCGAGATTTGGCTTTGCACCTTGATCCAGTCGTCATCACTGTCCTTCACGTTCGTCAACATGTGTTCGGTGCGGCGCGCGAGGGTAAGTGCGGGCTCGATAGTCCACGGCGCACTCAACTCAGTAATGTCGGCACCGGGCATTGCTGAGGCGAGCAAGCCCGTTAAAGCAAAGCCGTGTAGGCTTGCCACAGCAGCGTGGCGCGCAGTCACTTTATCGTCCAGCACTGCCTCATCGGCCTGCGCCTTCTGCTCGAATTTGGCACGCACCTCGCCTGATAAACGCAGCGCGTCGTTAAAGCCCTTAACGGCTGTCTCGCCACGATTCACGTTGTCCCTCGCCGCGCTCAACCTTCGCTTCAATTCATCGACCTGCACGCTGATCGATTCGCGTAGCGTTTCGAGGCGAACGCGCGCTTCATCTGCCACGGTGCAGCGCTCAGCGAGGGTTAGCGCCGATTGCTCAGCAGCACGTTGCGCATCATGTTCTCGTACTTGTTGCTCGGCAAGCTCAGTGTGGGCGCTGCGCAGTTCGCGCACGACCTGGAACAGCGCGTGCAACGAAGACGTGAGTAGTTGCAGCGACTGCTCGATGTCTCGCAACGAAGTGCGCGTGTCCGGCAGTCGCAAATCTGCGGCCTCGCGCTCTAACTTCTTTAGTGCGGATTCAAATTGTTCGGCGGCGGCCCGCAATTTTTGTTCCGCTTCCGCGAGTCGCTTGTGTGCCGTCTGGTGCTCCCGCTCGCGTGCGGCGGCTTCCACATGTGCCGCACGTAACGCTTCGTCGTTCGGCGCGGATTGCCATTCGCTCGCAGCCTGTTGCCGATCACGTTTATGCTGATCAAACTGCCCCTTCAGGTTGGCAAGCAGGCTCGCGATTTCGCTTTGACGCAGCGTAATCTCAACGAGGCGGCGCACACGCGCCGCAGCTCGTGCCACAAATCCAACGTACTCAGCCGCAGGTTTGCTCCATGAACCTGCCAAGGCACCGAGCCGAAATCCGCCGTCGGCTGATACCCATGTTTCGGCTTCGCTGTCATCAACCGCGCTGCACGCCACCCCTTCAAGCAAGCGCTGAACGGTTGCTGCGGGGACAGTCGTTTTGAGTGAGTCCAAGGGCTCGCTCGTTGTCAACCACTGCGCAAGCGATTGCGGCTGTTGCGGACGCGCTAACCATTGCGTATCGAGCAGCGGTTGACCGCTTTTATCCAAGGCGTGCAGCACGCCATCGGGCGTGATCCACGCATCAAGCAGGCCCGAGGCTTGCAACGCTGCTTCGAGGCCAGCGCGCTGGCCTCTATTGACGCTTTCACGAAATTCAACAAGCTGGCAAAGCGGTGCGCCAGCCCGATCCACGCGAGCATCCAGCGCGCGGTGAAATGGCGGCGGCGGGATGCTGTCTTCACCAAGCTCCAAGCGATGGCGTTCGGCTTGCAGCGCGGCCTGCTCGCTATCAATCGCTTGTTGATCGGTCGTCAACGCGGCATGATGCAGCGCCAGACGTTCGCTGGTGGCTTGCTGCGCCGCGTGCAACGCGCTGCGCGCGGGATTGTCGCCTTGCAGGTTCACTACCCACGTGGCAAGCGCGTCAAGCGGTATAGAGCTTTCATCAATGCGCAACTGGCGCAGTCCGTCGAAGTGTGATTGCCAATGGGCAAGCAAATTTTGACCTTGTTGCTCAACGCGCTCGTCCGCTGCTGCTCGCCAGTTGATGGCAACGTCCGCTTCGTCCTTACGCTCATCGCGGACCGTCAGTTGGCCCGCCCACGCCTGCTCAGTTTGATCCACTTCGTTGCAGTGATTGTGCATCAACGCGACCTGTTGGCGTCGCGCATCGACCGCAAGCAGCACATCTTTGTGCCCGGTTTCCACCGCAAGCGACGGCAACGCCGTCAGGCTCGCAACCTCTGACGCGTTAAGTGGATTGCCTGCACAAATTTCGGCGAGGCCGGTGGGTTCCGCGTGGGTTGCAGTCACGCTGCGCGCGTCGCGCAGTGCCAGCTCGGCCGCCGTCACGCGCTTGCTCCGGTTTAGGGCGGCGTGCTGCTCCTGCGCATATCGTGTCTGCGACTCAGCGAGCGTCCGCTTTGCGTTTTCGGCATCTCTGTGTCGGGCGTGCGCGTCGCGCTCAGCCTGTTCCAATCGATTGGCAGCTTGCATCGCCGGGTCGGCTTGAAGCAGTTCTAGTCGCGTGCGGTTTGACGTGAGATCGGAATCGGCCTGATGGTAGTCTATTTGCGCTTGCGTTTCAGTAGCCTGCGCAGAGGCAAGCAACCCACGAGTTTCATTGAGCGTTCGACTTGCGGCATCGAATCCAGTCTGCGCGCTGCGTAGCGTTCGGGCGCGACGCCTGGCTTGTGTCGCTGCGTAAATTTGATAGCGCTGATTGAATTGGCTGACGGCGCGTTGCAGCGCTTCATATTCCTCCAACTCGCGGCGGTTTTCCTCTAACTGGTTCAGCGCTTCGGCGACATCGGTCAACAGCTCGGCTGACATTGGCGGCAGTGCTTCGGTCAAGGCGTTCGACAGGCTGCCTTCGTCCGGCTTCTTGGACAGCTGCGGTTGCCGCAACTGAATCAAGGTGTCCATCAGTGCGGCATATCGTGCGGTGCCGAGATGGAACAGACGCTCATCCACCGCGCGCCGGTACGCGGTGCTGGTATCAAACACTTGACCGCAGCCTTGCAGCGCCTCACGCAGACGTTCTTTTGTTAACACCGCACGTTGCGGGCTGGTCAGCCAGAGATCAGCGCCTATGCGCTGGTTGCCTTCGAGCACAAAGAACCAGCTCTCCACTGTCGGGCGCGCGGCGGTGGCGAACAATCCGCAGCCGAGCGTCAAGTATTCGGCCACACCGCTTTCGGAGACTCGACCGAACTCTATCCACGTGTAGCCCATGCGCCGATCACGTTGGCCGAGTAGCAGATTCCACGACATCTTCTTGCCCGGATCGCCATCCGGTTCGACGCGCGAGGACTTGAGCTGCGCGTCAAACAGCAACGGCAGTGTCAGCGACAACACCTTCGATTTGCCGGTGCCGTTGTTACCGCGTAGCAGTAAATGACCGTCGCGAAACCAGAATTCTTCACTGTCATAGTGAAACAGTTCGACCAGGCCGAGCCGCAGCGGTTGCCAGCGCGTGCGCAGCGGTACAGGTAACGTAGGTTGATCCAAGGCGCTCACGGAGTGTTGAACAACGAAGTCTGCATTTTGCGCTTTGGCGACTTGATCTCGGTTTCGCCCACGGCAAAGCGCGCCAACGCGGGCAGGGGTTGGACGAATTCGCCTTCGCACGAAACGAGTTGCAATTGTTGCAGTCGCGCGAGCGCGGTGCGCGCGAGTTCAACTTCGGCGCCCGGCTCTCGTGCTGATTTTCTCCAGTAGGTGCCGAAGCGATCTTTCGCTTGGGCAACGAAGGTGTTCACCTCACTCACCCGCGGGTTATGCACACTCTGCGCAATGGCTTCGCGACTTCGGCTCGCCAAAAATTCTGCAACCAGCAGCGTTACATGGGCATCGGTGCCTTCAGTGGGCATGGCAACGTCGGTCAACGCCCCGCTTTCGTCAATCAGCGCCAAGCCTTCGGCGCGTTATTCCGCGACGAGGTCTGTGGCGTCGCATAGACGCGCCGCCATCGTGCCGCGTTGATTAAGCAAGTAGGCGCGCTGATCGGTTTCCAGCGCCTCAAAATAAATGACGGGATCGTCAAGCAGGCGTCGTGACAATTGATGACGCAGAGCATTGCGGCGGCCCTCATCGCTGTCGTGGACGTGCTCCGTGACCAGCGCCGACAGCCGCTCTTCAAGCGTTATCGGCATGTCTTCCAGACTCCAGGTTGACGGGCCGCGCACTGCCGCCAGCATGCCCGCCAGCACTCGGCGCTGAACGTCGTAGAGCGCATCCGCCGTGCTGTTGCCATCAATGCGGCGAACGAAACTTTCTTCGTCACCCGCCACGCGCTGCAACACACCCAGTTCAAGCAAACTGCGACAGACGGCCACCAGTTCGCGGCGCTCATGTTGCGCCTGCAACGTGAAGCTGAAGCCGCGCGAGGCAAGGCTCGGCTCGGCGGCGAGCAGCAGCAGTCGCTCGCCGAGCACGCGCAATGTGATCTGCGGATCCGCTCGCTCCAGCACCGCGCAGGCGAGGCACAACAGCGCGTATCGGCTGCGATCATAGTCAGGCAAGCCACGGCTCGCGTCACGCAAATCGGCAGGGCGTTTGTAGAGTCGTGCGCAGTCACGCTCAATGTGCAGCGTCCAGCCCGTCTCGCGGGCGAACCATAGGCGCAGTTCATCCGCATGACGCCGCACAGCCGCGAACTCGGCATGCGCTGGCGTCATCAACGGCGTCATGAGCAACGCGCGCAACGCTTGACAACGCTCTTCGTGCTGATGCCGCGCCTGTTGCTGGCCGATGTGGCGGCTGTCGCGAACGTCGTTTTGGCGCGTCACGTCACGCGCTCAATTCGTGTGATAGTGACGTCGTGATCGCGGCCCGCGAATACACCGGTCGATGTAGAAATATCGGCGCGTGACTCAATGCCGAGCGGCTTGAGGGTGATACGCAGCAAGCCGTCGCCACTTTGCAGCTCGACCGTTGCATCGGGCTTTGACTGTGCGGTGAGTGCTTCGCCGAGTAAAGCCAGAAACAAGTGGAAGGCGGGCGTATTGAGCGGGCCAAGTTCCGATAGTCGCGTTAATTCACCCGTTGCCAAGCGTTCGCGAGCGGCCTCGATCTGCGCATGTTCCTCGCGAAACTGTGCTGCTAGCAGCCGGCGTTCTTCGTCACGCACTTGCACGCGTGGCAGCGCGCCGCGAGGTGTCGCCTCGCCGTATTCGCGCAGACGCGGATGGATACGAAGTGGCGGCGCGTCAGCCCACGGCGTACTCGCGGAAAGGTCGGATGCGCCGGGTTCCTGCGTAGTGTTCATTGACAAATGTCGTGCCGGATTTAACGCGAAGGCGGCACGAGCCATACGATGCGAATCGTCGTCATTGGTAGTGGCCGCGAACCAACCGGCGAGCAATCGAAAGTCAGCCGAGCGATCGCTACGACCACTGCGTCGCTCATTGAGTGCCGCGACGGCTGCCAGTAATTGCGGAATCGCTGCTCGCGCTTTCGACCTTAACAACTCGGCCTGCGGCGGCTCGAAGCCCGTGCTGACGAACCAGCGGCGCAGACCTTTTCATCGCTCGCGCCACACCTGCCAGTTGTGTGTGATCGCCTCAGCCTGTTCGCTGTCGTCGCCCGGTGCGGCGTCACGCGCTTCACGTTGCGCCGCTTGCCAAAGCATCACATCAATATGCGGCGACAACACGATGATGTGCTGAGCGATAGCGCCGGAGCGCCCCACCAGATCACCGATGAAACGTTCAAGGTAGTCGATCAGTCGCTTTTTGTAAGCCAAGATGGCGCTCACCTCAGCCCGTTGCAGCTCGATGCTGCGGCCAATGCCTGCCATGAATGCTTGCGCGTTATCGGCCAGACTCTCGAACACGCGCACCAGGTCGCGCAGCGTGGCGTGAACTTTGGCGGCGTCGGGCGCCGCCTCCGACGAGAGTCCCAGCAACGTCTGCAACCGGTTCGCAATGTCTTCAAGCGCAACGGTCTGTAATTCCGCGCGGTGCAGCAGCGCCCGCTCGAACACCGCAAGCGCCGACTCCACCGCCTCGCCGCCCTGCGACAATCGGTACAAGTAGCGCGCTCGATAAAAGTCGGTGATGCTGGCTACGCGGGCGGTGTCAGGTTGCGACTCAAGGTTGCCCCACTCGGCGAGTTGCGCCAGCGCCGACTGAATCTCGTCAATGCGCGGCGGCGCGCCACCCCATTCACTTTCAGCCAGTACTTCGTCAGGCCGAAGATGCAATCGGAACTGCCGCTTCGCCGCAGCAAAACTGTCCATGATGCAGCGATAAAGTACCGCCTTTTCGGCGCTTACGTGCCTGAACAGTTCGGCGGAATGGTTGGTTGGTTTGATGGTATTTGCTGCCTAGTGGCTATTGCTCGGCAGCCTGATCGGCTCATCGCTGCGACTGAGCTGTAAGCAGGCTTCAACCACGAGCGGCTTCTGCACCAATCGCGCGCGACATCCACAATGGCAGTGCAACGCGTGACGCTGCCAATGTCTGCCATTCCCCCAAAGGCAGCGTCTGCCGCAACTTCGCCAACGATGTGTCGGCATGCGTCGGCCCCCTCCAGGCCAGCGCACGCACCGCTGCACCGGCAGGATCTGTGCCCAGTGCCAACATCCAGCGCGGGACGTGTTTCAACAGCACCTCCGCGCTCCCAAACTTCAGTTTTCGGCCGGGCCCGGAAGTCAAATACACCTGACGGACCGGCGCTTGCTGGGTCAGGCACAAGGTGTTGGCAGCGCTGGCTCCGTGCGCAGCGATCAATTCGCCGTTTTGCGCCGCTAATGCTTCCACCACTTTCTCAGGCGCGGGCGCACGCACGCCGAATCGACTGGATACGGGCGTGACATAGGTTCCGCGTGCCACGCGCAACAGTTTCCCCTCTTTGGTCAATCGGGACAGCGCTTGATCAATGGCGGCTCGACTCCCCAGATGCAGAAATTCTTTGGGCGACGTTACGCCGCCCTCGGACAAGGATTGGCTATGCAACAGAATGGTTTCAGGCAGCGAACTCATAAAAGTACCCCGATTTGTCAGTACTTTAATAGAGTTTCTGACAATTGGCGAGATCAAGATACACGTCGGCGCGACTAGCGACTGATGAGAATGCCGAGTAGTTACGCCGACTACTCAATCCGCGTAATCGCAGCCGCCATCAATATCAAAATCGCCGCCGCTGCCATCGCCGCGAGTGGATGAGCGTAGCCACCCAGCGCAGCAATCAGTGCGCCGACCAAATAGCATCCCCAAGTGAGCAGGTACAAAGGTAACGGCGGAGACTTAGCGGTGGGTTCGGGGGCGGCGGGTGACAGGCGATCAGCGAATGCCTCGGCGATGCGCGCCATGGTGCTGGTGATGACTACCGTGCTGAGCGTGATGCCGGCAAACTGTGTCATAGCGGTGGCCTGAATGCCCATCGCAAACGTGATTAGTGAAAGCGAAATCAGGCTGCTCGGCACCACCGCCAGCGCAACGACGATCAACGCGCTAGCGAGCACCAGCGGAACCCACGGTCGCTGACCAGTATGTACCAACAGCAGTCGCGCCAGCATCGCTCCGGCGAAAAAAATTAGCAGCGGAAGCGCCCGCTCCAGCGCACTCTCCCAGTGCATTTGCGCCAGCGAAATGCCGAGCAGCACCGTGTTGCCGGTCATGTTCGCGGCAAAAATTCCGTGCCGCAAATAGCCGACCGCGTCGACGATTCCGCAAGCGAGACACAGCAGCATGCAGCGGAGAACTTGCCAGCGTTTGGTCGTATCTTTGCCCAAGGCTTTGCCCGCGCCCGCTGCGCTGACTGCGCGCACGACTACTTTGTGGCCTTCTCCTGCAAAGGCCGGGGTGTCTGCCCCTCGTGCAACACCCGGCGCATGGTAGAGACGGCGCCGCATCTGACCGATCACGTCTTGCCGTGCCTGCCGGTGCGCCAGTGGGTACTGTCTGTGCCCAAGCGGCTACGCTACTTCATGCAACGGGATGGGGCAGTGCTCAACATGGTGCTGCGTATTTTTCTGCGGGTTATTACGCAAAGCCTACAGGCGCACAGCCCCGGTGCCGCGCAGGTGGACAAAGCCGCCCTGCATATCGGCGCAGTGGCTTTTATCCACCGCTTTGGCTCTAGCCTGAACGAGCATGTGCATTTTCACGTGTGCGTCGTCGATGGGGCGTTTGAGGCATTGGCGGGCGGTACTGGTGCCGCGCTATCAGTGATGCTTTTGCCCAGCGCGTCGTAGGTGGCCACGGAATTGGCGACGCCGTTCTTGCCCGTGACGCGATTCAACGCATCGTAGAGGTAGGTCTCGGCTGATGTGATGGTCAAGCCGTTGGGCAGGTCGCTGCGCGCAACGAGATTGCCGAAGCTGTCGATGTCGTAGTTGGCGTTTTGAATCAGCGTGGCGTTGCTTGCACTACCAGTCTTGAGGGTGTCGATGCGACCGAGGCCATCGAGGGCTTTGGCTGTGGTGATGGTGCCAGCGCCGCCGCTGGTGGTGGCCTTGCTTTGGCCGTCGAGGTGGCGGGTGTTGATTTGCCAGTGGGTCAGCGCGGCGCCGTTACTCGCGAAGACCAGACTTGCCGAGAGCAGCAACCACTTCAATTTAGGCAGATTAAATCCCACGATTGGCGATGAGGAACGATAATTGATGAGCGCTCAGCTTTCAGTTGAAAATGTCGCTTCAATTGGGCGTCGGATCGCGTTTAAGCGTTTGTTGATTCCTACCAAATTAGTGATCTATGCGCCTATGGAGCTGTCTTCTTGCGTAAAAGCTGTTAGTCAAATTATTCTCTTCCAATCAATATCGAAAGTGTCGGGACGCGCTTTGCTTTTCCGACCTACCGTGCTGATACTTCACGCGCGCACGCTATTGGGATCGCCCGCGTTTTCCGACCATTTTGCAAGCGCGTTCCGTACTTGTGTCCAATTTTTCATTTCGGGCTGGGCATTCGCACAAGGCGTCCATTGAGAGTGCTTTGAATTGCGAGCAATTCCGTCACTGTTAGCCCAATACGTGTTTCGCAGTCAGCTTCGCTTACCCACGCGAGCACTTCGTTAACTACGTTTGAAAGTCCGATTAATTCATCCTCCGAAAATTTAACGACGAGATCGCGCACCACGCTACCGTCAACATTACGATTACTTGAGTCCATCAAAATACCTTCGCGCACTAAATTTTGGTTGAAAAACGCTGCCCATATCGGCAGCCCTAGGATTGATGATCACAACCGTACTTGTGGCCGCGTCCAAGTAAGCCATCCGTCCTCTGGAAAGCGCCTTTGCCGAAGTCGGATTTGCGATGACGCTATCAATGTGCGTGGCAAGTTGCGCCGTGGTTCTGATCCCTAAGCCGCGAAATAAAGGATCACCCGCGATTGCATCTACTCCCAACACGTGCTTCTCAAACGCATGCCCCATCGCGACTCGCGCACCGACACTGTAAGGCGAAATTACTCCCAGAGCCGTCGCCATTCCAGCCCGTGCATCACCGGCGCTCGCAGCCGAGAGTTCGTCCAGATTGCCCTGACGCCAGTCGAGGTATTTGTCAACGATGGACGCGAGCCGCGATTGTCGTGCATCGCCGCGATCTTCTCCACCCCAACTTCCATTTGCGTGTTCGTTATACAAAAACTCCATTGCCGCCAACAGCGCTCCCTGTTCAGCCTTCCCTCCCGCAAGCTTCGAGGCCACTGCCCCAATCGCCGCACGACTCAGGACATCGTTCGCACCGAACGTTCCGCCAGCAAGTGAACTGAACCCAGCACTCGCTGCACCCGCCATGCAACTTCCGCCACTCGCTGACGCGGATGCGCACCCAATCGCGGCATGCGCAATCGCCTTCTGCGCCGCAAACCCCGCTTGTGCTCCGAAGATACTTGGCGTTGCATGCCCCATCGCCTGTCCAACACCAAACTGCAATCCTGCGGTCACGGCACCAATCAAGGCCGATTGAATATTGCCACCCGACACACCGCCCGCTGCCATGCCGCCCGATACGTTGGCGATGGCCTGACCGGCCGCACTGAGCCCTGAGCTGGCAAAGCCTGCCTCCACTACAAGACCCGCTTCCAGTGCTGCGCCGTAGAAAGCCCCCTGCATCAGAGTGGCTGCCGCCCAAGGCACGGCAATAGCCACCACCAATCCAATGATCGGCCGTCTCCACTTCGTCCATCGACTGAACCCACTCGGGTCGGTGTAGCTGAGAGGGTTGTTGCCGACGTAGCTGTAGCGGTTGTAGTTTTGTCCGTCGAGCGGGTTTTGGATTATTGGGTCGGCTTGCAGGAAGCGGCCTAGCTCTGGGTCGTAGAGCCGTCCGTTCATGTGGATGAGGCCCAGCTCGTCGAGCATCTCGTGCCCGGTGAAGCCGCGCTCTTCCGTGCCTGTGCTGCCGTTGCTGCTGCATGGGGTGGTGGTGCCGGATGCGTTCAGGCAGATGCGTTTGCCCCACGCGTCGAACGTGAAGCGTTGGGTGAGGGTGCCCGCTTCATTGGTGATCGCCACCAAGCTGCCCAAGTGATCCTTGTGCCAGTAGTCGGTTTTATTGCTGGTTGTTTCGATGGCGGTGTTGTTGCCAACGTTGGTGCGGGTGAGCACGCCGATCATGCCGTCGGGGGTGGGTATGAACGTGCGCTCGATGGTCTTCGGATTGGCTTGCGTTGACTCTGTCGGAACGACGAGCTCATAGCCCGGAGCGAAGAAGGTGGTGCCGTGCGCCATGCTGCGCTCAACGGTTCGGGCGTGACTGTGATCGTAATCCCAAGTCATCGAGGTGTTACCACGCAGCGCCCACCACGGCAGGTTCCACGCGGCGTAGTCAATCACGCGTGAACCATCATCAATCATGTTGCCGTTGCCGTCGTAGAACGGGCCTACCTGCCGTTTGGTGATCGGGTCATACGTCCTGCTTCCCGCTGTGCCCGCTTTGGTGATGAGGTTGCCCAGCGCGTCGTAGGTGGCCACGGAATTGGCGACGCCGTTCTTGCCCGTGACGCGATTCAACGCATCGTAGAGGTAGGTCTCGGCTGATGTGATGGTCAAGCCGTTGGGCAGGTCGCTGCGCGCAACGAGATTGCCGAAGCTGTCGATGTCGTAGTTGGCGTTTTGAATCAGCGTGGCGTTGCTTGCACTACCAGTCTTGAGGGTGTCGATGCGACCGAGGCCATCGAGGGCTTTGGCTGTGGTGATGGTGCCAGCGCCGCCGCTGGTGGTGGCCTTGCTTTGGCCGTCGAGGTGGCGGGTGTTGATTTGCCAGTGGGTCGTGGTGCCCGTTTGATCCGTGAGCTTGTAGAGGCTGCCGCCCCATGCCGCGAAGGTGTTGTTGAAGACCACGCCGCCCGGTGTGCCGATTTGTAGCGGTCTGCTGTTGGTGTCAAAGTAGGTGGTGTTGACAAAGCGCTTGGCCCCCGTGTCTGGCTTACCCTGAACCACGGGTTCCGACAGATTCATACCTGTCTCGCTGCGCTCTAGTCGACCGACGGCATCATAGGTATACGTCGCGCTGCTGGAGAGCCCGTTACTTCGATTGGCCTGACCTCCGGCGTAGTTGAGTTTGGTGACGGTCACAGTGCAGAGTTTGCCGCGTGTGCGTTGGCCGCAGGTGTTGGGTGCGCCGCTGGCTGGGCCGCTGTCGTAATTCCACGCGGTGGTGAATATTGGCGAGCTTGGCGCGCTGCCCTCACGTTCGTCACGTTGGACGAGCCGGCCTAGCGCGTCATAGCTGTGAGTGGTGTCCCAACCGGTATTGTTGGCTGACTGTCGCTGGTCGCCCTGACGGATGAGTTCACCCAAGCCGCTGTAGCGGTAGCTGTAGGTTCCAGCTTGAAGGCTTACGAGGTTGATCTTTCTGCCACGCGTGTCGTAGCTCATCGATTCGGTGGTGCCGGTTGTTGTGGTCGGGGCGGTCACCGAGATGAGGTTGCCGGTGGCGTCGTGCACGAAGCTCGTGATGCCACTCAGTGCGTCGGTGACTTTGATCACTTTGCCTTGGCTGTCGGTTTCTCTCGTGGTGCTTTGATCGGTGCGATCAGCCGGGTCGGCCTGACCAATCGTGGCTTTGCGGCGAATGACGGTGGAGAGGAGGCCGTTGTAGCTGGTGTCGGTGACCGCTGTGATGCTGGGCACCGCAGGCGTGAGATTCGCGCCGTGATTGCCGACCAAGGTTTCTATAGTGATGCGCTCTAGATCGTCGTAAATTAACGAGGTGGTGGCGGTGCCGTCGCCTGCGGGTTTGCGGGTGCTAAGTTTTCTGCCACGGGCATCAAACGTGATGCTTGCCTCGGCCCATTCGTTGGCGCTGGGGTTGCTGGCAGCATTGCTGGTGAGATAGGCCTGAGTGCGGGTGCGGACTTCTCGTTGCAGTTTGTCGTAAAAGGTGAAGCTGACACCGCCGCCGGAGACGCGCGTGCGTTTGCGATGCGTTTCACCGGCCAGCGTGCCTGCGTTGCAGGTGGCGGCATTGGCGAGGGCTGCGATGGGTTCAACCTGAGTGCAGCTTTGGGTGAGGGTGCTGGCATCTGAGACGACGGCCGAGAAGGGGCTGTTGCCCGCAAAGCTGCGTTCGCGGAGCTTTCTGCCAAAGCCGTCATAGCTTGATTGGCTGAGCAGTCCGTTCGGGCCGATGAGGTTGGTGATGCCGCCAAACATCGGGTGATAGCTGCGCTGTTCGCTGTCGTCGATGGCGTTGGTGGCGGAGGTGGCGAAGCGGCCTTTGCTGTCGAATGCGACGCTGCCCAAGTTTCGGGTAAGCACGCCGCTATAGCCTGCGCTGTCGCCCTGATTGAGCGGGGCTTTAAAGCTGGCTGTTGAGGTGACGCGGTTGCCGAATACGTCATGGCGATGGCGAGTGCGGCTCCAGAGGGTTTGATCTCCCGTGGCGGCGAAATCCGGTTCGACGATTTCGTCGCAGACGTAGCCTTTGGGGGCGGTGGGGGTGGCGCTGGTGGGGTTCGTGGTGCCGTTGCCGGGGCCGGCGGTGCAGCCTGATCCTGCTTGACCGTAGTAGGTGAAGGCGCTGGTGCGCACGATACTTCCGCCGCCGTTTGCTGCGGTGCCGGATTTGCTGTGCGTGACCTCGGCTCGGGTCAAGCGTCCGAGCAGCCATTCGCCGCGATTGATGCTGGCACCCGTGTTGGTGACCGAGCGAAAGCCGTAGGTGTTGATGCTTGATTTGCTGTGCGTTGTTGCCGATTGTGGGTTGCTGCTGGTGTGGGTGGTGGTGGCTAGCGTGCGCAGCACGTTGCCGTCAGTGTCATAGCCTTCAAGGCCCGCGCACCGGTGACGGCACTCTCCCAGCTGGGGGTGAAGCTCACCTGCGAGGGCAGTACGGTGCCGTTCAAGTCCCATGCCGATTGACTGGAACCGGCGCTGAACACTTCGAGGATTTTTAGTGCGGCATTGGTGTTGATGCCGTTGGTGATGCGTGGTGGGTGATAGGTGAGGGTGGCGTCCGAGACTCGAAGGCTCGCCTCCTGGGCGTTCGGGTGGGTCTTCACCACTTGTTTCGGTGAGCCTGCTAGCCACCACTGCGCCAGGGTGTTGTTGTAGGCGGTGCGGCTGGTGGAGCCGATGCCACTCGGGCCGGGTCCAAAGCTCTCGGTCACGTCGCGTTGCGAGAAGCCGAGCAGGCCGCGACCGTTGGTGGTGGCACGCAGGCCGTAGTAGCGGAAGGTGGTGGTGTGCCAATCACATCCCGGTGCGCCCTGCGCGCAGTTGAGCCCGTTGTCGGCGCGCACCGCTTTGACCACTTGCATCGGGGATTGGGCGTCAAGCTCAAAGGCCGCGAGGGCGGTGTTGGCAAGGGTTGGCGTCTTGATGTAGACGCTGCTATCGGTGATCGGGGCGTAATCGATTTGGGTGACCGCGCCTAACCCGTCGGTCACGCGGTTGATCATTTCTTGGCGGGCACCGGTGGCCGTGCCGTTCAATGCCCCCGGTGAGAGGATGCGCACCGGGCCACCTTGACTCACCCGCAAGCTCAAATCACTGATGCCGTCGCCGTTGAAGTCGCCGATGCGGGCTTCGCTGCCGATCTTGGCGACATCCGGGGTGGGTGCGGAAATGTTTTGCGTCACGCTAAACGCGATCAAATCGGCCACGGCAGCAAAGGCGGATTTCCAGCCGCGCGCATAGGCGATCTGCCACCCCTGCGCGCCGTCTTCGGCCTTTTGCCAAGCGAGCAAATCATCTCGGCCATCGCCGTCGAAGTCCCCCGTCGTGACAGCGTCGCCGTTGGCGAAGAGCAGTCCGGTAAATGTTTTGCAGGTGGACGAGCGAGTGCCTGCGTTGTTGACCACGCCCGTGAATCGCTCAAAGCCGCCATCACCTGTGGACAAACACACTTGCCAGTTGCCGTTGGTTTTAACGTTTGCGTCCACCGGCGTGGCAATGTCAGCGAGACCATCGCCGTTGAAGTCGGCAAAGATCATCTCTTCGGCTTTGGCCGGGTTGGGGCCGGTCACTGCGGCGGGTTTGGATTGGCTGCAGGTGATGCCTGCGGGCACCGTTAACGCGATGGGGCTGAAACCAGAGAACGGCAAGTTGGACACAACGACATTGCCGCTAAAAACTGAGCCCGGCGTGCGCGATACCGTGACCGTTTGCGTGATGTTGCCCGCCAGTGCCGGGTCGCTGGCGGTCACCGCGATATTGATGCCGCTGGCGCAGCTCGCGGGGGTAGACGAGGTGTACGCCGGGATCGTGTTGTTGATGCCTTCGTACGAATAGCCAATGAAGTTAGTGGCGTTACACGCTCCATTGTCAAGCACCATACTGGAGCTGCTTGACCCTTGCCCCGGCCCCGTACCAAGGGGGGCTTCAGGATAGGTCAACGTCCAAGACCATGACCCAGGGGCGGGCGGCGCCGACTGTGGAATTGAGCATTGGTACGAAGCATTGATCTGCATCACCGGAGGCGGACTGGCCACGCCTGTGCCCGCGACGACCACCTGCGTGTCACGCGGACAATCGAAGCGCACGTCGGGGCTGCCGTTCGTCTTCAGGCCCACCGTCCGCGAATAGCAAACGCGCCACTGATCAAGACCGGTGGTGCCGCCGATACCGATCATGCGCTGCATCAGATCGGCGCTGCCGTCGCCGTTGTAGTCCGCCACAAAAAAACGTTTGCGCAGATCGCCTTGATCGAGTGTGCCCTGCAACTGCTCTTTTGGCGAAGCTGGGAAGTAGTAAGGATCGGCCAGCGCAAAGCTTCCTGCTTGTGTGCCACGATAGAGATCAAACTTGTGGTGCAACGAGCCGTCTGTCCCAGCGACAACATAATCGGCAGTGCGTCGATACACAAGGATGTCGATGCGACCATCGCCGTCGAAGTCGCCTTGCAACAGACCGTTGTTGACCGTGCGACCGAGCTCGACCAGGTTGCACGGCGTGGGCGCAGCAAGGTTGCTCGAAAAGCCACTGCCATCAGCATTCGCTAGGCACACATAGTGAAGGCCAGTGTCGGGTTGTCCAAACACGATATCTGCCTTGCCATCTCCGTTCACGTCGGCCAGATAGGTGTTTCCTTCGGTGTTGGTGAGCCCGGTGTATCGCAGATACTGACTCACGCAAGCCAAACTGCCTGCCGCTGTGCTCGTGGCATCAGCGAGGCTACACTCCCGCATGGTGGTGGCAAGTCGACCACTGCCGTCGTAATCGGTCAGAAGCAAACTGCTGCGGCCACTGCCCAGAATGTCGCCAATGAGTTGGCGTGAACCCAGAAAGGTGTACGCGTTCTCGTTCACGGGCGATTGCACCGAAGACAGCGCACCAATGGCTGCGCCCTGCCACTGAAAGGTGGTTGATGGAAGGCAAGTTGAATCCGCCGCGCCGTAACATTGTTTCGCCGAAATCAGACGCGTGCGCCCGGTGTGCGACAGTGAAACCGGCAATGTGGGCGGCGTTGGAGAATCCGTGTCATAACCTAACGCATAGCGCTTGACCAGCACGCCGTCGGCCCACGCCTCAACGCCGGTGAGACGTTGCGTGATCACGCCCTCGTCGGCACCGCTGTCAAACGAGCGCATTTGTGCGGTCAACGGATGCTCGTCGTAGGTAAACCGAACCTCGTGGCCGGCGGCATACTTGATGAGCTTCGGCAAGATTTCGGTGGGTGGGTAGCTGCCGTTGCCACCCACATCGGCCAGAACCAGCGTGCCGACGGCGTCCCAGTCGTACACATAGGTACGCTCGCTCGCATCGCTAGGCCGCGTGGTGTGGTATTCAATATCCATGCGGTTGCCCGCGCTGTCTTCCACGCGGTCGAGCACGTAGATCTTCACGCGATTGGCCAGCACGCCGTTGGTGCAACTCAATGGCCGGCTCGTATCGAGGCAAGTGTCAAAACCATTAGTCACCGGCTTGAAGCGACGGCTGTAGTGCATGACGCGACCGTCCTTGGTCTCCACCGTGAAACGGCTGAAGCCCTTGGTAAAGTTTGGCCACTCGACGTAGCCGGTGATCCGCGCATAGCTTTCGATCTCGGTGCGGAACTCTTGTTTGTATGCGGGCACCGTGACCACGACGTTGCTGGGCGGGTTGTAGGTGAGCGTGACGTTGCCCGCACTTACCTGATTGCTGACCGCGACTAAGCGTTGTCCACCGAGGCAGTAGGCATCATTGGTGTCCTGATTGTCGTAATTGATCGGCGCACGAAAGCCGTCCTGAGCGATGGTGTTGGGACAGCGCGTGATGGCACCCAACCCCGCGAGTGACCAGCCGATGCCCATGGAGCCATAGCTGCCGCTGCTGCTGTAGCCGAGGGTGAGGTTGGGTTGCAGTCCATCGACCCCCGGGGGCACCTGAATCGGGATGTCGTAACCCGCACCGCCGCCTTCAGAGACGGAGAAACTCCCGGCTACCTTGCCGACAAGGGCGGTCTCAGGCGAGTCCAGCGTGGCGGTGTTCTCCATGCTGTCAGCCGCAGAGGCTTGCTGCACGGCCACGGTGGTGCGCGTAGTGGTTGCGGCCCCTTGGCTGTCAGTCACGGTGATGGTCAGACTTTGCACACCCGTTGCGGTGGGCGTCCACGTGATGTCACAGTTTTGCGTCGGACTGCCGCTGCATGCACTGGTCGCGCCGCTCACGCCGGTCACACCGACATTCACCACACCGCTATCGGTGACCGGTACTCGTAACGTGAACGATGTGCCCACTACCGCGCGTCCGCCATTCGTGCCGGTTACGTTGCTGACCGCGCCGATTTGCGGCATGCCATTGGACAAGCCCACGGCAATGTTGAGCACTGTGCTCGCGGCGGCCTAGCCTGCCTTGTTGGCGCTCAGGGACACCGTCGCCGCGCCCGCGGTCACGGCGTTCACACTACAGCTGGTGGTGTTCGCGACACAGCCCGACGCAATGGAGAGTTGGCTGCTGACCGCCCAGCTGAGGCTCAGTCTGGTGACCGGCGCGCCGTTGGAGGTGCAGGCCGCGTTCACGGTGGTGCTGCCACCAATAATGAGGGCGGTTGCTCCGGTGAGCACGCAACTGAGCGGTAATGTATTAGTTGGACACCCCGCAACGATGTACGCCTCGAGGTCGGTTGCGAGCACGCGCGAACCCGTCAACGTCAACCCAGCGACCAGCGGTGCGCCGCGATACCCGGCGAGATAGCGCGCCATGATGGTGGCGTTGTTGACGCTGATGCCCCCGCCACTCGCGTCCATGTCGTGCGCCGTGCTGTAGGTGTTCATGTGCGTGTTGATCGCGCCGACCACGGTCGAGAGATTCGCTGGCGTTTGATCGACACGCGTACCCGCAATCAGCGCGCTGCCGGTAAGCCCTTGTGCATAGCGAACAAGCAACAGGCCGTCGCTGGTGATGTCTGCCGAGCCATTAGCGCCCGCACCGCCCAAGCCATCGACGTTGAACCCGCAGCCGGTGGCGGCGGAAGCGGTACTGCTGTGCGACCAGCCGCCCGTCCACATCAGGACGGAGAACGCCAGTAGCGCAACGCGGCGAATTTCGAGAGTGAGTGACATGGGGAGACGTTTGTAGGATGGGGTGAGTCGGCAAAGTGGAACGACGCTCGGGAAAGCGCTTCGTCGGGAGTCTAGCCGCGAACTGTGACGCGCGCCATGCCAAATGCATATCCAGTTATGCGCGCTGTGGACAAGACGCAGCGGATCAAGCTCGATTCCACAACGGCAAACAAAATGGGCCGAAGCTTTGCGAGCGAACGTATAGGCATCCCCCTAGGTCCCACAATCCTGTGCTTGCCTTTGCCTTTGCCTTTGGTGAGACGGTGCGGACATTCCGCGAAGCTTCTGGCTCCCGCAAGAAGCGTTGGCGCTCGATGCTGCGATGGATCGCAGCTATCTTGGCAAGGTCGAACGAGGAGAAAAACAGCTCTCGCTCGACATCGTCTTCCGTTTGTCGAGGGTGCTCTCAGTCACGTCGGCGATCGGCGCTTGCAATACTCATTGCATACGTAGCTTAAATTTCGTCAGTGAGCGGCGATCATCAGCGGCGGCCTATTTGCGAAGCGTCGCCTTAATGTCGTAAATTTCCACTTTGCCGAGTGCGAACACGTTCGACGACAAATTCAGCACACCGCTCTGACTGCTGCTTGTCCAGCTGATCGTTCCGTTGAAACGACGACACGACCTATCATGCAGCAAATCGTGCATTGCCGATCATTCGGTAGGTGTCGACTTGATGTTTGAATGACGCGATTAGCATCAACTTTCTCGCATAACTTGAGCTGCTTTCTACTTCTCCGTGAGCATTCCGCTGGCGCGCATCACTTCCACCGTCAATGGGTCATCGATTGCATACACGCCGCGCGCGGCTCGCCACGCCAAGCCTTTCTCTTGAAGCGCTGTCAGCGCCTGCTGGACGTTGGTGACCTCCATCCTCTTGAACTCTTTTGATCCCGACGAACGCATAGCCTGTTGGTAGCGGTCAAGCGTTGCGGCCTCAAACGGTGCAAAGTCGGTTCCGGATGCGGCCATCACCTTTAGCACGGCCGCTTGGATAGGCGTCAGACTGCGGATGGTTCGGAGGAGGTCTTGATTGGCATCGTTGATTTGCGTCTCAACGGCCTCGCTGAATCGCTCTTGCACATGGTCGGCCGCCAAGTTGAAATCGAACCGTAACGCGTCGACCGCCGCGCCCAGCATCTCGGGACGATTGCCAGCTCGCTTGAACAACGGTGCCACGGTTTGTGGCAACAGTGGTTTGGGTAGTCCGTTTGTATTGGTGCAAAACCATTCGATGTAGTCGTCGCCAAGCGGGGGAAACGAAACCAACGGAGCGCCGAAGAACGCCTGATCTTTGCTGCTCCTCAGCATTGCCAGCTTGTCTTGGTTTGATCCGGTGCACACCACACGCAGTCCGAAATGCTGGTTGCTGTTGAGCTCGTCGCGAGCGGCTTTGAGAGCAAACAGCGCGTCGGCTCCCGCTACAGTGGTCGACGCGTGCTGAGCCTCGTCGATCAGCAGTACGATGACCTTCTTGGTCGTGTCGGAAAGCGCGACAAACATTTCGACCAACGTTGCGTCGCTAGCAATGCCCAGTTTGTCGACAGAAAATTCGATACCGGCCACTTTGCCGCCACTGATGCCCGCTTTTTCGGCTAACCGCTTCACTGCAGGGGCGTGCATGGCGAGCACCGCTTTCACGGCTGCAATAATCACCTGACCGGGGTCGGCTGCTCGATCAGACCACAAATCGACATACACCACCAAAGCACCTGCTCCGTTGAGGGCGGGGATTAAGTCTTGCCGAAGAAAGGTGGTCTTGCCGGTTCTACGTGGTGCCGAAAGAAACACGCCGGACGGTGATGCAGAGGTGGGCGAGTTGTCCAAAACGATGCGCGTTAGGCGCTCGGCCAAGTCTGGGCGATGGAAAATGCGGTCGACAACGCGCGGCTTAGCCATAGTCTTCGGGTCAATTATTAAAAAATATAGACAATTATATTAAATTATATATTCTGCGGAGACGTCGCCGCATCATCCCCGCCATTTCAAGTATTTGCTATCGAAGGCGCGAACCCAAACTCCCGAAGCGACGGTCCTTGATCGCCGTGGTTTAGATGCCCGGGTTGCAAGTGAACGAGCTTGAAGGAGTGGAGGAGGCGGGCGGTTTTACTCATCGTAATTTTTGCTTAACGCGTCTAAATATTCTTGGCTCATCATCGCATTAATGGATGTAGGAGCAAGCTCGCGAGCAGCTAATCAGAGATCGATTGCAGCCAATGTCTGATGACGCGTTCGATGTGGTCGACAGGTTGTTGATTGTCGTGCGAGGCTAGCCGGCGCTAACGCTCAACCCGCGCTTCGCCATCGCTTCACCACGATCATTTTGTTGTGGTTCTCTTCACGCTAATAATTGCTGGCGGTCTTTAATCCGCTGTGTGGAGGTGCGCAGCGCGGGCGACGCGTGGCGTAGGTATCAATGTAAAGCGCAACGGCGTCGAGCTGTCGTTCTAAATGGTGAAGGAACTGGTCGTTGCGTCAACCAAGACGAAGCGCGTAACCCCGTAATTCAAGTCCCTGTTTTGGCCTCTTACAGGTCGCGAGAACACCAATGTTTTCCCTGCAAATTTGTAGTTTCCTTCGTAAAAATGGCTTTGCTCAACTACACCCGCTCGCTGCTCCATTCTCTCCAATTCAAACGAGCCGTCAGGCCTCATCAACAGGTCATAAACGACGGTGCCCGCGTCCTGAGCCTTTTCGCTGAGACCGAAGTTCAATTTGTAATGGTAAAAGCCCGGAGCTGGGAGTGGCAACGATGCGTTCTGACTGAGCGCATCAAGTGCAGCCTCACGTCGCACCGAGTAGTTTGGCTGGAGTGATGACTCGGAAAGCACGGCGCTCCATCTTTTGTCACGTTCATTACGTGACACTTCGGCCCGCTCACGCTCGGGCACATTCACGATAAAGTACCAGCTTACTGCGCCCACCATTGCTACGCCAAACAGTGCCATTACGACGTCACTAACGACGTTAGTCCGCGTCGAGTTGGAATCGAGTTTGGGTGCTTTAATACTGGTCATGCAACGCCACCTTCGTGATCTTGTGAAGCGCTCCGATACGGACTTGGCGGCATCGTTGAGTTGTCCAAGATGTTTCGCACCAATTACGCCGTCGGTACTAGCACTACGGACCGCACAGCGTGGCTGCCGTATTTCATTTCCGCCAAATGCCCAACTGTGCTGCCAGCAGCATCACTGGTGGAATCAGTCTACAAGAATGCTGGCGTCGATGCCGCAATCGAAAAACTGAACGCCTTGAGCCAGTACGCTGACGATCATAACGCCGCAAGCAAGAGCGTAGCTGAGAACATCACTCAGGGCGCGAAGAAAATCGAAGACCAAGAGAAGAAGGACGTGCCAGACCAGACGCAGTTGAAGATTGCCCGCGATGAAATTGAAAAGCAGCGGGGTATTCGCGCGCTCTTGGAAGGGCGCGCCGGATTGGTGGTGCGGATAAAGGCGCTGAACACGTTTCTGTCCACCAAGACGCCGGAATTTCTTGAGGCACTTGTCTGGAAAGCCTATGACGCGAACTTCTCCGGAAAACCCCGGCTGACATTTACGTTCACCTTTCAGGATGCGCAACTCATCAAGACAAATATGTTCCTCGGTCAGCGGGTATTTGGACAAGGCACTGGTGAGCTGATTTACCGCGCGACCGATTCAACTGGCGGGGTCGTTGCGCTCGGATTCCTCACGATCACAGTGCCGCTTGGGAAGGCCGACTTCGACAACGGTGAACCGCTACAGCACACCGTCCTAAAGTAGATCCAACAACAATGGGGTCAGATACTGAGGTTTCCCCACGAATTTCGCACTCATACGCGCAAGGCATAGTGAGGTTTGGCCCATGCCTACATGGTTCGTCGGAACTCGACATCACTGAACACACTCAGCGCGGAATCGACGAGCAGGCGTCCCACACGAATCACTGAAATCTCCGGGCGCTTTTTGCGATTGGTCAACTGCAAATCGTATTGAAGATGGTGATTGATTGCGCACTGCCCGATCAGGCGCAGCACAAACTCGGCCAGACTCGCAATCAACGCCGACTCCGCCAAACGCGCAGGTGTTCGACTGGCGCTATTGCGGAGCCCCAAACCGAAGCGCGCATTCTTGGTGTCGCGAAAGGCCCGCTCGATCTGCATGCGCTGTGCGTAGATCGCAACGATGGCCTGAGCGCTCAAATGCGCCAGCGAGACCGAGGCCCCCAGCAGCCGCACCACTGCGCAAAAGCTTGGCCGTGGCTGCGCACCAGATCGCGGTTTCGGTTGCGTCCCACCCCACCCCACCCCGCGCCAGCCGTGTGCCTCGACGGCACGAAACCAAGGAGAACGAAACCCGGCGTCAGTCATCACGATGGGCTGGCAACCCGGCGCGAGCATCATCTTCAGACGCGCCAGAAACGCTTTATGAACCTCGGGCTTGGTGGCCGCTTTCATCGAATGACCCTGCTCATAAAGCGTCAGGCTGCGTCCATTTAGCGCCACGGAAGCGCGAATCATTTGCGCGCTACGACTCTCATTCAAATCCGACCAATCCAACACGATCAGCAGCGTATCGTTACCGCGCAACCAGTGTCGAGCCATGGCCGCATACACCGAGCCGCACTCCTGCAGCGAAGCTCGACTATCAAGCAAACGATCCATCCGTTTAACGCGGTGTCGAACAGCCGATCTAGCTTCGAGCGCACGAGCCAGATTCGATAGCGTACGGCTCGGCGCATGGAAACCTCAGAACCTGACCCCTTTCAACCTTGTTGTTGCGCACCCTACCTCGCTCGCGTTGCGGGTTAAGCGGCCGCCCGCGCGCGTTTGAAGGCTTGAATTTGCAGCGCCAACAGCGTTGCGCACAGCACCAGCATGCCGACATTCACGGAAAGGGCGAGCGGGCTCATCTTTGCAGCGCGAATTGCCAGCGCTGCCGCAGGGGCGAGCGCACCGAGCAGGGCAACTACCGCTGCTACATGCATAAGATGCTTTCTTGCGCTATCAAACACGATGGCCAGGCCGCCACAGGCCAGAAGCGCCAACCCTGCCGCTGCAGGCAACAACGCGGTGCGACTTGACGAAATATAAAACGCTGATGTCCCTAACAGCATGAGTGCCACGGCAAACGCGAGGGTAACTTTAGGCATCGGAATGTCTCACTGATTGAAAGTCTTGAGGAAATGCAGCATAACCGCACCCGCTGGAATGTACCTGACGTCGCGCGCCTTCTACGCGGTCTTTGAAGCGCACCATTTGCGTTTCAGCGTTGAGTTATCTCTCGAATGTTGGCTGGATTGTGCCCAGAAGAAACGCTGATTTGCAAGGCTTTACCCCGAGTGCGCGAAGTGTTCAAGGGCTGCACGCTTAACACCGCTAAGTGTTTATTGAGTTTGTTCCCAATCCGCTTTAGCCTTATTGAAATGGGGCTTTCGCGGAAAAGCTGTTTGGCAGATTTGCTTATTTGCAAGACTTGACTCTGGTGCAACTGGTGCAATGCGTATGCGAGCGATCTTGTTGCGCAGCGCCGTCAGGCGACGGGTGACTGCACATTTTTTGACTATCGGCTCCAGTCGTAAATCCTCATTTAGTAGCACCAGCACTAGTGTCGTGTCACATTTGAAATGGCAGCATACGGTGCCGCCATCAGTGTGCAGGGCCAGGCGCAAAGCGCAGCTCATGCCGGGGCATGTGCAAGCTTTGCAACGACGCCATGCGCAACCGTGACCAGCGACGAAGTGCTGGGTCGGGTCTCACCACTGTTCGCTTAGTTATCCGTTCACCCTGAGTTCGTCGGACGGTAGGCGTTACTGTGCTTGGGGCAACGACTGCCTCAGCCGAAACGGAAACAGAAAAGCATCGCTTGAACGAACGGTATTAGGTCAGGTTTTGCCATCTAGCAAACGCGAATAGAGAGCTCAAAAAACACGTCTTGGACTTGGCAAAGTGCCTCCACCGACGCAGGATTGACCGAATTGAATCCCGTCGCGACGCCCACTGGTTACGGAACGCAAAATCTGTCATCAGGGTGTCATCCCCATCTAGACAATCAACGCTCTCGTTCGGGGAAATTCTTTCTATGCTCGCTTATCGCTTGGCGCTGTTTCGCGCCTTTGTTTTGTGTTTCATGTGTTGCGCGGGCGCTCTGGCCAACGCGGTCGCATTCACGGCGGGCAATGTAGCGATTTACCGGGTGGGGACGGGCACTGGCATACTGGTAAACACTGGCAACCCAGTGTTTATAGATGAGTACACGCCAAGTGGTATGTTGGCGCAAAGCATCGCCCTGCCCACCACGGCCAATGGCAGCAACGCTCCCTTGATTGGGAGCGGAACAGCGACTAGCGACGGATTGCTGACCCGTAGCGTTGATGGCAACTGCCTGTGGATGACGGGTTATGGCACCACCGTCGGAGGTGCCACGAGCTTGACCGGCACCACCTCCGGGTTGGTGCCGCGCGTCGTGGGGAGGATTAACGCGGCGGGCGCAATCGATACGACCACCGCGCTCACCAACTACTCGTCGGTGACCAACATTCGCTCGGCTGCGGGCAACGACTGCAACAGCGCATTCGTCACTGGCGGAACGGGCACTGGCGCTGGCATTGTCAGCGGCATCATCAACGTGGCCCTCGGAGCCACCACGGCGAACCCTGCCCTGAGCACCACCCTGACCAATCTTCGTCAAGTCAACATTTTTAACGGCCAGCTCTATATCGCCACAGGCTCGGGAACCAATATTCGTATCGGTGCCGTGGGCATCGGCACGTCCTCCACGACCGGTCAGGTCGTCGCTACTTTGCCGGGTATCCCGACTACAGCCTCGGTCAGCCCGTACGCGTTTTTCTTCGCCAAACTGTCGGGCGCAAGTGCTGGCGTTGACACGCTCTATATTGCGCACGAAGACGTTTCCGGTCTGGCCAAATACTCGCTAAACGGTGGCATTTGGGTCAGCAAGGGCGTCGTTGGCGTTGATGTGGATGATTATCGCGGCTTGACCGGAGTAGTTTCCGGTAGCACGGTTACGTTGTACGCCGTACGTAAGGGCGGGAGCAGTGCGACCGGCGGCGGCGAACTGGTATCGCTGGTCGATGCATCCGGTTACGACGGTGCGTTCGCGGGCACGCCGACGCTTCGCGCCACCGCCGCTGCCAACACCGCCTTTCGTGGCGTCGCTCTCGTGCCCGAAGCGACCCCGAGCGTGCCCACCGTCGCCTTGTCCCTTTCGACCAATGCCGCCTCCGAAGCGGCGCAAACGGTAGTCACCCTCACCGCGACCGCGTCAGGCCCCGTGGCGACCGCGCAGACGGTCACTGTCGCCATCAGTGGCACCGGCATCACCGCTGGCGACTTCTCCTTGTCCAGCACCACTATCACCATCCCGGCTGGCCAAACGAGCGGCACCGCCACTTTCACCGTCATCGATGACGCCGACGTCGAGGGCTTGGAAACCGCGACCATCACGCTCACCGGCCCGTCGGCGGGCATCACACTCAGCACGCTGGTAAGCGCCAATGTTTCGATCACCGACAACGATGTGGGCAATACCGCGCCCGTGATTGGCAGCATTCCCCCGCTTGCCGTGGTCATCACGCTGGCCGACAATCCATGCACCGTGTTTACCGTCAGCGACGGCGAATCCGCGCCAGGCACGCTCGCGCTGAGCGTGCTCTCCAGTAGCAACGCCGCTGTGCTGCCGGTGGCTAATGTGACGCTGACCAATGTCGACGGCACGGTGACCGCAGTCGTCTTGCCGATTTCCATGGGTTACAGTGACTTAACCATTCAGGTGTCCGACGGCGCGCTGACGGCAACGCAAATTCTGCGCGTCGCCGCCAGCGCTGCACCGCTGTTGCCCAGCCAAACGCGCTACTTGTTTGGCACCTGTGATGCGTCCACTGCGGTTGCTGTGGATGCCGCAACGATGCTCGTCGCCGACGACGAAAATCAGGCGCTGCGCCTATACAGCCGCACCGCGTCTGGCTATCCAATCGCGAGCTTTGATTACACCACCGCGCTCGGATTGACCGACGTGTCCAGCGGCCTGCCGCGCGAGGTTGACATCGAAGCCTCCACCCGCATCGGCAGCCGCATTTACTGGCTGGGCTCACACAGCAACGCGTCTGGTGGCAATCAGCGTCCCAATCGCAGCCGTCTGTTTGCTACCGACATCACGGGCTTGGGCGCTGCGGCAACGCTGTCATTTGCTGGCTATTACGCCGGTCTGAAGACCGACTTGCTGGCGTGGGACAGCGGCAACGGGCATGGCTTGGGTGCTAATTTCTTCGGCTTCACCGCCTCCACGGCCACTGGCATCATCCCCGAAACCGTTGACGGCTCCGGTTTCAATATTGAAGGCCTGACCGTCGCGCCGGACGGCACTACCGGATGGCTCGCGTTCCGTGCGCCGATCAGCCCCGCCAGCGCACGCACCAAGGCACTGATCGTGCCGATCACCAACTTCGCCGCGCTGGTCGGCGGCTCACCTGCCGCTGGACCTGCCGCGTTCGGCGCGCCGATCCAGCTTGATCTTGGCGGTCGCGGCATTCGCTCCATCGAGCGCTCATTCAGCGTTGGTGGCTACGTCATCGTCGCAGGCCCCGCCGCGACAGCAACGGGCGCAGCACCCAACGATTTCCGTTTGTATCGTTGGAGCGGTGTTGCCACTGACGCGCCGCGCATCACCTCCGCGTCACTCGCAGGACTCTCGTCGACAGGCAGCCCGGAAGGTATCGTGGAAGTACCGGCCAATGCGGGCTCAACAACGGCCATCCAAATGATCGCGGATTCCGGCGCCGCCAACTGGTACGGCGACGCCCCGGGCGCCGCTTGCAAAGACCTCACTGAGCCGCGTTTCAAGGCGTTCCGTGCGGACAGTATTGCGCTGGGCACCAGCGATTTCCGCATTCACGAAGTGCAGGGCAGCGGCACCGCGAGCCCGCTGGTCGGGCAAAGCGTGACTGTCGAGGGTATCGTCACAGGCTCGTTCCAAGCCGCCACGAACCTCGGTGGATTCTTCATGCAGGAAGAAGACGTGAACGCCGACAACGACCCGTTAACCTCCGAAGGTATCTTCGTATTTCACAGCGCAACGCCGGTCGTCGTGGGCAACAAAGTGCGCGTTACAGGCACCGTCGTCGAATTCGGTACGGCACAGGCCACGCTCACCGAAATCAGCACCGCCACCGTCAGCATTGTGTCCACGACCAACCCGTTGCCCGCCGCCATCACTCTGACACTGCCCGTAGCCGCGCTTGGCGACTTGGAGCGCTATGAAGGCATGCGTGTTCAAGTAGCGCAGACATTGACCGTGTCCGAGCATTTCAATGTGGCTCGCTACGGCGAAGTGACGTTGTCTGCCAACGGTCGGCTGATGCAGCCGACGCAATTCATTGATCCGAACGATTCGCCCGCGTCGGGCACCAGCGCAAGCGGCAATTCCAACGTGGCGGCCATTAACGCGCAGGTTAATTTAAACGCGCGCTCATCGATCTTGCTTGCCGACGTCAATTCCACTCAGAACACATTCGCCATTCCGTTCTTCGATCCGAACAACAACACGCTGCGCACTGGCAGCACGGTGAGCGCACTCAGCGGCATCCTGACCCATTCGTTCGGCAATCACGCCATTCATCCCACTACGCCGCCGATGTTCAATTACGCGCCACGCCCGCTGATGCCGCCCGCCGTGGGCGGCGCGGTCAAAGTGGCCGCATTTAACGTGCTCAACTTTTTCAACGGTAACGGTTCGGGTACGGCAGTCGGGTTCCCGACTTCGCGCGGTGCCGATACCGTTGATGAATTCGCGCGGCAAAAAGCAAAGATCGTTGCCGCGCTGTGCGGACTGGGTGCCGACGTGGTGGGCTTGATGGAAATGGAAAACGACACAGCCGCGTCGGGCACTCCGGCGCTCAACGAATTGACTGCTGTGCTCAGCGCAACCTCGGGCTGCGGCAGCTGGAGCTTCGTGGCGAATCCGGCCAACTGGGGCAGCTTTCCCGGCAGCACCGACGAGATTCGCCCCGCGCTGATTTATCGCAACACGGCGGTGGTGCCGGTCGGCGCGGCCCTATCACCGAACGATTCTGCCTACGTACAAGCACGCGCGCCTGTCGCGCAAACCTTCCGCGTCGTGAGCGGTGCCAGCACGGGCGGCAAGCTCTCGGTGATCGTCAACCATTTCAAATCCAAAGGCGGCGGCGGCACCGGAGCGGACGCTGATCAGCTCGACGGTCAGGGTTTTTACAACGCATCACGCAAGGCACAGGCTACCGCCCTGCTGTCGTTCATCACCACCGTGCAAGCAGCCGCTAACGACCCCGACGTGCTGATCATCGGCGATCTGAACGCCTACTCGGAAGAGGACCCGATTGACATCCTGCGCGCCGCTGGACTGGTGAAGCTTGATGAGGGTGGCTACTCGTACATTTTTGACGGCCGCACCGGCTCGCTCGACCATGCGTTGGCCACACCTAGCCTCGCGGTACAAATCACTGACACTGGCGTGTGGCATATCAACGCCGACGAGCCGCGCGTGCTTGATTACAACGTCGAATTCAAGAGCCCGGCCGATTGCATCGTGAACTGCCTATCGCGCGATTACTACACACCCACACCGTTTCGCTCGTCCGATCATGACCCGGTGTTGATCGGCATCGCGCTGGTCGCTCCAGCGCTCGCCGTCACGCCGTCGCCGCAAAGCTTTGGCACTGTGGTGGTCGGCGCAGGCCCGGCGGATCGCACGCTGACGCTCGCCAACAGCACCGCACAATCGGCAACGCTTAGCAACATCAACGTCACAGGCACGGGCTACGCGAGAAACGGCGGAACCTGTCCGACCACGTTCCCGGCAGCGATTAGCGGTAACAGCAGTTGCACCATCATTGTGCGCTTCACCCCCACCGTAGTCGGCGCACCGGTTGGCAGCGTGGACGTGACGGGGGACATCGCGACCAGCGCGGTGCTCAATGTCACGGTGGTGGGCGTGCTCGCGCCGACTCCGGCTAATTTCAGCGGGCTCGTTCTCACCCCGGTCAGCTTGAGCCTTGGCGCGACGGGCGGCACACCGTTCTACACGTGGTCAATCACCAGCGGCGCATTGCCAACTGGCTTGACGCTGACCGGCAACACAGTCTCCGGCACACCCACGGTGGCGGGCAACGGCAGCGTCACGTTTACTGTCAACGACAGTGGCGGCCAGAGCGCGACGTTGCTGGTGAACTTCACAATCACAGCCCCTCCAACGCTCGACATCGATGACAGCGCGCCGAGCACGCCGTACGACGCCGCCACCGATGGCATGCTGCTGATGCGCTATGTGCTCGGCTTCCGCGACGCGGCATTGACCACTGGCGCGATCAGCCCCAGCGCACGCCGCGACGCCACGCAAATCGCAGCGCACATTGCGGCGAACCTGACACGCCTCGACGTGGACGGCGACGGCAAAACGCTGGCGACGACCGACGGCATCATGATCCTGCGACGACTGCTCGGCGTCCCCGATCCCGCAGCCATCACGCAGGGGGTCAAAAATTCAAGCCGCAGTGACGCCGACGTGGTGTTGGCGATTGACGCATTGAAGCCCTAGTGGCGCGAATCGCAAATTTCGACACATCAAAGCGCCGCCTTTCCGCGCCATGCGTCGTTGCAAATGCTCACAATAGCGAGCTATTGTTGTGCTTTGCGCCTAGCCTGACACGAAAATTCGGCACTTTTCTTGTACCGAAATTTACGACCCGCGACATTAGTGGCGTGACAGGACACTAGCAACGCGTTACAGCTTTGCGCTGTAACGCTTGTTATATATGGGCTAAAGATATAAATCGGCACAAGTCAATTTATGCCATTATGGGCGCTGAGCCCATATATAGAAAACGGTACGAGCCAAAGCTGTAAGGCGTGAATCGCCGTAACGGCATCAGCGCTGCCAGCACATGGCCGCGAAAGTCATGACCGCACTGCGGCGCGGCGAACCGATCAGGTCGGCGCGATCATCATCAGCGGCTCGCCAACGCGAAGCGGTTGGCCATCGCGAATGCTTGCGCACAACGCGTAACCGCGCGGCGCAAATACGATGATGGTGGAGCCGTGCTGAAACCAGCCCATCTCGTCACCTTTGGCAAAGGATGCATCACACTTGATGAGGTTCGGGCCGCGATAGCGCAGGTGCAGCAACGCATCGACGAAGTGCAGCCGAATGCTCGCCACCAGCACCGCAGCGACCGCCACTAGCAACACCTCTGGACCACCGGCTTTAGGGCTTGCATGCACCACGGCACGTTCGTTTTTGCAAAACAAGTTTTCAACGCGTTGCAACGCAATCGGATTGACGTTCCACGTGTCGCCCGAGATGTAATTCACGCGTCGCACGTCGCAGTCAAGTGGCGCATGAAAGCGGTGATACATGCTCGACGTGATGCGAATGGTGACGTAGCTGCCGTCAAGAAATTGCCCGACCAAATCCGGGTCCCCCAGCAAGTCGATGAGCTCGTACGGAAAACCTTTAGCCTGAAAAACCTGCGTGCCTACAACGAGGCCACACGCCCCTACGATGCCATCGCACGGACTGGTCAGCACGACCGGATCGGGATGGATCGGACGGCTACCGGGCTTCAGTTCACGAATGAAACAGTCGTGCATGCTGGTGAAGTGCGTCTTCTTCGCCTCAGCGAGATCAAGCGCAGCGAAGCGCCGCCAAGTGCCGATTGAAAAGTCACGAACGAGGGGTTGTTTGATCTGGCTAAACCAGCCCATGAAGATCGTCAACGAGCGCCGTGGAATGCGGTTGGTGAGCAGGAAGTTCAGGCGTTCTTGTTTCATCACGTCATGAAACAGCCTGCGGATCGTCATCAACATTTCATGCGCTTCCGCTAAATATCGGTAAGGAGAAAATATGGAAAATCTGCTTATCCCGTTTGCCTTGGTTGCCGCAGCATCGCTGGCAACGCTGCCCAAAATTGCAGCACGCATTCAACTGTCGCGTGCCAAACATCGCTCGCTTGCCGGGCACTCGAAAATGTCTCGGCAAATCGCCAAGTGGATTCCTCACTACGCGTACGACGAGCCGACATTTTTCGCCGTTGACGGCGCTCCGAACGACACTGCCATGAGTCGTAGGCAAGGCTTCATGCGCCTCGCCAATATCTATGCAACGCGGTTTCCGCAGGGCGCGCGAATGACCGCCGAGGCAGCAGAGGGCATTTCTGATTTGCAGTTCACATCGAACTATCGGGTGCCGTTTCAGTTCAATCAGTTCGTGCGTGAACACATCAAGAGCGGTGTGTTTTTCGACCAATCGGACGGTGTGTTCGTCACCGACCTTGATGGCAATCGCTTCTTCGATTTGACCGGGTCGTACGGCGTCAATGTGTTTGGCTATGACTTCTACAAAGCCTGCATTGCGCGAGGTGCCGCAACAGTCGGTCATCTCGGGCCAGTGCTTGGTGGCTATCACCCCGTCGTCGCAAAAAACGTCGCTCGCCTGAAAACTATTTCTGGCATGGACGAAGTGTCGTTTCACATGTCTGGCACCGAAGCGGTGATGCAGGCGGTGCGCCTTGCACAGTATCAAACGGGCCGCACTCGATTGGTTCGTTTTTGCGGCGCTTACCACGGCTGGTGGGGTGACGTTCAACCGGGTGTTGGCAATCCAGTTCCCGCGACCGCGACGTACACGTTGAAGGATATGGATGATGCGGCATTGCGAGTGCTGTGCAACCGGCGCGACATTGCCTGCGTATTGGTGAATCCACTGCAAGCGCTGCACCCTAACGCGGGGGCACCCGGGGACTCGTCGTTGCTCGACAGTTCGCGCCGCGCGGCGTTTGATCGGGCTGCCTACGCCGAATGGCTCGGCAAGCTGCGACACGTGTGTGACGAGCGCGGCATCGCCTTGATCTTCGATGAAGTGTTTGTCGGATTCAGAATCGCGCGCAGCGGTGCACAGGAATACTTTGGCGTTAAAGCCGACATGGTCACGTATGGAAAAACGCTCGGCGGCGGTCTGCCCGTGGGCGTGGTGTGTGGCAAGCGCGCATGGATGAAGCGCTTTCGCGAGGATCGTCCTGCCGACATTTGCTTTGCGCGCGGCACCTTCAATTCCCATCCGTACGTGATGGGCGCAATGGATGCGTTCCTTGACTATATTTTTGGCGATGAAGCGAAACAGATTTACGCCAACGTTGACGCACTGTGGGTGAGCCGCGCAGCGGCATTTAACCAGCGATTGCGCAGCGAAAATTTGCCGGTGCAGATCGCTAACCTGTCCTCGATCTGGACGGTGCTCTACACCGAGCCCAGCCGCTACAACTGGATGTTGCAGTACTACCTGCGCGCCGAAGGTCTCGCGCTTTCTTGGGTGGGCAGCGGTCGATTGATCTTTAGTCTCAACTACACAGACGACGAATTCGCCGCTGTTACAGATCGTTTTGTTGCAGCTGCGAAAGCGATGCGTGATGACCAATGGTGGTGGCAAAAAAAGGGCACCACCAACCAGTCGATTCGGCGTGGAATACTGCGTGAGCTGATTGCGCATCGATTGGGCCGGTGATGGGACAGCGCACATCCGGGGACGCGCTGAAAATTGTGTCACCCCGACGAAGACCGGGGCCCACGCGGGGTGTGACTCGTTGATTTTGTTTTGGGGCGTGGATACCGGCCGTCGCCGGTATGGCGAAAAGTTTGAGTCGTTCCGTGTTCGGGCGCCTGGCTAACGTTTCGTCACATCCGGATCCATCAGCTGCCCACGCAACAAATACAGCGGCGCATTTCGATACAGCAGAATGTCGTGGAACGGGTCAGTCAAAATTTTTGTGAACCACACCACACCCGTTTGTACGTCGCGCAAAAAAAAGAGGTGAATCGTGCGGAACAGCAAACCACCCACTCCGATGGCAAGCCACAGCAAGCCCACGTTATGGATAAAGCCCAACGTATCCGCTGGCTGTTCAAGCGCGCCGAACAGCGTGGGGTCAAACCACAGCGCGAGCGGCGACGCAGCCCAAATCATCATCAGCACCACTTTGCGTTGCAGGTTGTAGCCGATTTTGATCTCTTCCTTGTGCGCGTGCGTGGCGTGATTCAGTACGTCATAACCCTTCGGTTCGAAGAAGAAATGCCCCGCTTGACGGCTCACCATGCCAACCAGCCAACACACTAGTGCGGCCATCGCTGGCGCGTAAAACAACAGCACGTAACCCACAACAAAACTTAACGCGCTTAACAGGTGCAACGCCTGATTGATGCGACTGTGATGGTAGTAGCGATGGTCGTCCCAGCGCTGCTCGCGAAGTGTTTCCATGAAACCACTCATCCTCTTCTCCGATTGAATTGCCGACCACGGTACGTTTATAGAAGGAACTGATGACAGAACCGTGAAACGGCAACGAGCAGCGCGCATAACGACATAAAACTGCCAACAGATTGACGCGACTTCGTCATCTACCTCTGTTCTAGTCATGGCTTCGTGCGGCAATCAGCGCTGGCAGTAGAAATGATGAGGGATGAGATGAACAGCAGCACCACGAGCACTGACGTTGGTCGAGTTGACTTTCACCTACATTCGTACGCGTCGAATGTCACCGACTACTTCGCAGCCAATAGTTTCTCGATTCCCGAGTCGTATTCCGATCCGATCAAGCTCTATCGGGCGTTGAAGCTTCGCGGCATGTCACTGATCACGCTCACGGATCACAACTCGATTGACGGTGTACGTGAGCTGCTTGATCGGGGCCTGCCCGACGTATTTATCAGCTCTGAAATGACCACCACGTTTCCAGAAGACGGTTGCAATATTCACATCACTGTCGCCAACATGACAGAAGCGCAGTTCTCCGAGGTCAATCGATTGCGCGGCAACGTGTACGAAATGGTCGCTTACGTCGATGCAGAAATCGCGCTGGAGCAACTGAACCCGACGAGCAACAAGCTCGTCTACTTCATGACCCATCCGCTGATGAGCACGCAAAATCGGCCCTATGGGCGCGAAGGTTCACTCACGGCGCGGCATATAGAAAAGGCGCTGCTGTTATGCAATTGCCTAGAGGTTCAGAACGGCGCACGAACTAAAGTGCTTAACGAATTGACCTGGGAAATCGTGCGCGGATTAAATCGTGACACGATTGATCGTCTCGCCAACACCCACGACATTGCGCCCAAAGGCGAAACGCCGTGGCTCAAATCGGTAGTGGGTGGTTCGGACGATCATTCCGGCATCAATCCGGGCACCACGTGGACCGAGTTTGCGCTGTGTCAATCGACTGTGACCGGCAACACACTGGCGGAATCAATTCGCGCCAGAACTAGCCGCCCTGCTGGCGCGCACGGCGGGCCCATCACCATCGCGCATTCCATTCTCAAGCTCTTGTACGAAGGGGGTGCGCAGCGTCAGGCGAAGCCCGTTGCCGCAGCTAAGTCGATTAGCGTGGGCGGCCCGATGCAGTCGCTGTTGAAGCTGGTGTTTGATAGCGACAGCCAGAGCCTGACTGAGAAGCTGTCGTTTCAAGCGCGGCTTTGGGTGCATCGCCTGCGGCAGATGCGCAGCTCTGCGAACGTGAGTCGACCCTTCGAGACGGTGCTTGAAACGCAGGTCTATCTCATGCTCGACGATGCGGCATTCCGTTCTGCGTTGAGCGCGACTGCAACCATGGACGACCGCATTTTCTTTGTGGTCAAAACGCTCGTTAACCGCATCTTTGCGCATTACGTGGCCAATCTTCGCAGCGCACACTCGTTGAACATCGTCAGCGCGATAAAGGAGTCAGTGGCACTGGTATCGTCAAACCTGTTTGTGTCACTGCCCTATCTTGTAGCCTTCATGCAGCAAAGTGCCGATTGCCAAATTGCGCGGGATGTGCGTCAAGCATTCAAGGTTGATGAGCCACGAAGGATCGCGTTGATTACCGATACGTTCTTCGAAGTCAACGGCGTGTCCAACAGCATCAAGCGGATGATCCGTGAAGCGGTGCGTCGCAACATTGATTTCACGGTAGTGACCTGCGTGTCGCCAGAAGACTATTCGCTGCATCTATTCGATCCGGTCACCCGGCAATACGTCGAAAGCGGTCGACTCAAGCTCTTCACCTCAGTCGCAAATCTGGGATTTCCAAAGTACGACGGTTTGCAAATCTGCTTCCCGCCGATGCTCGACATGCTTAAGTATTTGCAGGAGGGCGGTTTTACAAAGATTCAACTCAGTACGCCGGGTGTCATCGGCATTGCAGGCCTGATCTCAGCCAAACTATTGCAGATCGAAACCGCAGCCACATATCACACCAGCATTCCTGAATACGTCGAAAACTATACCAAGGACGTGAGCCTAGAAGCCATTGCGTGGAAGTACATGCTGTTCTTCTATCACTCGGTCGATGAGATGTTGGTGCCGTCAAAGTTTGTGGCCAAACTGTTGCATAAACGTGGACTGCGCAATCGCAAGCTGCTGATTCTTGATCGGTGGGTCGATGTTGATCGGTTTCATCCGAAGCGCCGTAGCGAGGACTACTGGAGGAAATTTGACATTGGAAGTAACACCGTTAAGTTTGTGTATGTAGGTCGAGTTGCCGTAGAAAAAAATCTGCACATTGTTGCGCAGGCTTTTGCCAAACTGGTGAGTGCGGGCGTCGGTGCGCACATGATCGTCATCGGCGACGGGCCTTACCGGTCTGCGTTGGCGACGCAGTTTGCGGGGCTGCCGACCACGTTTACCGGGTACCTCCACGGCGACGAATTGGCCACAGCCCTTGCGTCGTGCGACGTGAAAGTGTTTCCGAGCACCACCGACACGTGGGGCAACGCACCGCTAGAAGCGCAAGCGTCCGGGCTGCCCGTGATTGTGACGGATATTGGCGGCCCCGCAGAGTTGATGCAACACGGTGTTACTGGCTTAATGGTGCGCGGCAATGACGTGCGTAGTCTGCATGATGCGATGTTGCAATTGATGAGCCCAACGATGCGGCTGCAACTGGGACGAGCCGCACGCGCGTTCGCTGAAGCCAATCGCGTGGACGAACCATTTACTGCCGTACTGGATTCTGAAGCGTACCGTCATCAGCTTCATAAGCGGACGCGATCAGAGGAAAAAACGGGCAAGCGAAAGGCGCACGAGCGTCGACCGTCTGATCGGGTTGTATCCGATGAAGCGGCTAATCAGCCCTTTGGCTTTCTCGCCGATAGCGTCTTCGCGACGGGGGACCGCGTTGGCTAAACACGGTTTTGCTGAAAAGCATGGGAATTTCAACGAGACCGCGTTTGCGGGCACAGTAACCACGTTGCAATCCCATTTGTTTCCTTCGCCGCACTGTGAATAAGCGGGAGCAGTCAGCGCGCGAAGAACTTGCCAACAGCGCCGTGCATGGTGCGGCACTGGCCGCCTTGGTCGTTGCGATTCCGTTTCTGTTTCAAGTGACTGAATCGATGCCGAAGCGTAGCGTAGAAATCGTTGGCAGCGCGGTGTTCGCTGCAACGATGGTGCTGCTGTATGTGTGTTCCACGCTGTATCACGCGCTGCCTGAAGGGCGCGCGCGCCAGATACTGCTTCGGCTCGATCTCGGGGCAATTTATCTATTTATCGCCGGTAGCTTTACGCCGTTTGCAGCGGTCTCCCTTGACACCCCTTCAGGCGCGACTCCGCTGGGCCTGGTCTGGCTGGCTGCGGTTGCGGGATTTGTCTTGAAAGCGTGCGGGCGTCTGTCGCACCCGCTAGTTTCCACCGGGCTGTATTTACTGATGGGTTGGGCTGTGTTGACTATCGCTGCGCCTTTAATTCAGCGCCTACCGCAAGCGGGGCAACTGTGGCTCGTGATGGGCGGAGTTGCGTACACGGTGGGTGTGGTGTTCTTCGTTCTGGATTCACGAATGCGTTACGCACACACCATTTGGCACGGATTTGTCGTTGCAGGCACCAGTTGTCATTTCGTGGCGATTTTGAGTTTGAATGATTGATCTCGGGATCGTTCAGCGTGGAAGTCACCCCCCGTTCTCTGTAAATAATATTATCGTATTATTATTAGGAGAATGATCTCAAAAAAAGTCGTCACTATGAGCAAGATCACTAAACTTTCAACTCAGATAAGAACACATAACGCAGGGCGTGAACCCGAGCGGCTTGCGATGAAGTACCGCAACATGCGTGCTAGCGCGTTCGTCTACTTGCGCGCAACTTGCCACTTATTTCCCGGTCAACTACCTGCGCAAAAGACCCTCGTTGCGGCGCCCGCCGTGTGGTCGTGTGGCGACTTGCATCTGGAGAACTTTGGCAGTTACAAGGGAGACAATCGGCTCACGTATTTCGACATCAATGACTTTGATGAGGGTGCATTGATTCCGGCCAGTTGGGACCTTGTGCGGCTACTCACCAGTGTGCGGCTCGCCTGTGCGGAGCTTGAATTCACCGCCGATCAAGTGCGCGAGTTGATTGACGCGCTGCTCGACGCCTATTTCGCGGAATTGCAAAACGGTGGCGCGCGCTGGCTGGAACGAGACACGGCCACGGGGCCTGTTCGCGAGTTACTGGCGTCAGTGATCGAGCGCAAGCGTGAAGATTTTCTCGATTCAAGAACTACCCAGAAAGGCAAGCAGCGAGCGCTGGTGATTGATGGTAAACGCGCACTCGCCGTAAGCAAAGCGCAACGAGCGCAGGTCGGTAAATTCATGCAACAATTCTCCAAAACGCAGAGCGAACCAGACTTTTTCAAGGTGTTAGATGTTGCGCGTCGTATCGCGGGTAACGGCAGCCTCGGCTTGGATCGCTTTGTGGTGCTGGTGCGCGGCAAAGGTAGTCCGGACAACAACTATTTGCTCGACTTAAAGCTTACGGTGCCCTCCGCGCTCGCTCCTGCGCTCGCGCTCAAGCAGCCTGCGTGGACAAGTCAGAGCGAGCGCGTTGTCGCCATCACGCGGCGCGCGCAAGCGGTGCCGGTGGCGTTTCTGCATGCGGTGCAGATGGACGGTCGCGACTACGTGTTGCGCGACTTGCAGCCATCAGCAGATCGCGTGTCGTTTTCGGAAGAAGTTCACAACCCGCATCGCCTCAACGAGTTGATGCGGGCCATCGGCCAATGCACCGCATGGTCTCACTTACGCGGCAGTGGTCGCCAGCGCGCAGCGATTGCCGATGAGTTGATTGCGTTCGGCAGCGAACAACAGTGGCCCAAGCTGCTACGCAAAGCGAGCGCGGCATGCGCGGACAACGTAGCGTCCGAGTGGAAGGTTTTTTGCGAAGCTTACGACGATAAAGTTTTCGAATAATCGCCGCCACCCTGCTCTGTAAAAGCGCCCTTGAGCGCGAAAGCAGTTTGCTATCGCGCTCAGTGATCGCGGGCAATGCCGCTCGTACAGTCAAACCGTTGAAGCCGGGGGGACTACTTTTTCTTCGGGCGACCGGTTTTCACCGGATCGAGCCCGTTGAGCTCCATTAGTTGAGTCGCTGGCGAGAGGGACGCGAAGTGCCGCAGCGCGGCGCGCACAATCTCGCTTTTTCGCGTGTTGTCACGACCTGTAGCAATCGCATCGCGCTTGCATTTTTTGAGCAATTCCTGATCGGCCGTGGTCATCGTGAAGCTGTCGCGCACGATTGGGCTGACCGCTTTTGCTGCGCTTTTCGGCGCGACCTTTGGCGCAATCTTCGCCGTGACAGGCGCACCCGTCTTGCGGCTTGGGGCCTGTTTTGCGGCCACGACGGCCTTGACAGACGCGAGCGCTTTGGCGGGTGTCACGATGGCCGGTTTGGTGAAGACCGCCTTGCGAGCGGCGATTTTGGCTACAGGTTTTGCTGCGGGTCTTGCAGCTACTTTGGCAGATTTCATCAAGCATGACTCCCATTTAAATTAACAATAATATTGTATTACTGTTTATTACAGGATATCAACCCTATAAAACCGCGCCGCATAGGAGAAAAAAAGGCACCCGAAGGTGCCTTACGGTGAGCAAAACGGTTGCGGTTACGAACCGATCCGACCGCCGTCATTTTTGGTGATCACAATGGTTGCCGAGCGTGGGCGTTTGCCTGCACCGTAACCGGCGTTGCTTGGCCATTGGCTTTGGTATTTCGTGGGATCAGCAAGGTTTGCCTGCAGGGTGCCTTCACCCGGATGCTGAATGTTGATAAACATGGTTTTGCCGTCGGGCGTTTCTGTCGCACCGGTAATTTCCGCGCCCGCTGGGCCCACCAAAAATCGCTTCAGCGTGTCTGCGGTCGGCGCTTTGCCCACACGGGCGTTCACCACCAAGTCACCACCCGTGGCGCGTGGGTAGGTGATTGATTTAACCGTGCCGTCGCCCACCTGCCCCGGCATGCCCGCCAGCATCATGCAGTTAGTGACATCGGTGTAGGCACTGTCGTCGGTTTGAATCCAGCAGATGCCAGTGTATGGGCTGAACCACAGACCGTCGGGGCTAGAAAAATCTTGATCGCTGGTAAGGCTTGACAGGTTCACCTTGGCAGCATCGGCCGACGCTTCCGCGCCGAACAGATACACGTCCCAGGTGAACGCCGTGCCTGCGTTAGTGGCGTCTTTAAGTCGCACAATGTGGCCGTTAACGTTGCCGAGCAGAGTGGCGGTGCCCTTTACGTCAGCGTAGGCGCGCGGGTTTGCGCTGTCAGGGGCGGACTGCGAACCGGTGGGCTCCGCGCGACGATTGCTGTTGTTGGTGAGGGTGAAATAGACCTCGCCGTTGGCCGGATTGACGCCGTTCCACTCCGGGCGATCCATCTTTGTGGCACCCACTGCATCCGCCGCCAAGCGCGCGTTCACCACGATGTCTGCCTGATCGGCAAACGAATACGCAGCATAACCTGCAATCAAAGCGTTTGACAGCGCCAGTTCTATCCAACTGCCCGTGCCATCTGCGCTAAATTTGGCAACGAATAGTTTGCCCGCATCCATGTACTTGTCACCCGTGGACATGCGGTCTGTGGGGCTCGCGTCAGCCGCGTCCCAGTTGGCAGCGGACACAAACTTATAGATATATTCGTTGCGCGAATCATCGCCCATGTAAATGGCAAGCGGCTGGCCGACTACCAGCTTGCTGAAGGCAGCACTCTCGTGCGCAAAGCGTCCGAGCGCCGTCCGCTTTTTAATGGCTTTGGTTTTGTCATAGGGGTCGATTTCGACGATGTATCCCATACCGTTCATTTCGTTGCGATAGTCGTCGCTGCCGGTGGGGGACGCACCGAGCTTGCTGTTGTTCCAGCGCGCGTACTTGTCGTCTGCGCCTGCGGTTTCCCAGCCGTGGCGACTCGCGGTGCCCTGTGCGCGCCCGTATCGGTTGAGCGCCGCGACACTCTTGTCCGCACCACGTGCCGCGTTGTCCGCTGCGCCACGTGAGAAATAGCCAAACCAGTTTTCCTCGCCAGTCAGTGAGGTGCCCCAAGGCGTAACACCCGTGCCACAGTTGTTCAACGTGCCGCGTGTCTTGGTACCGTTGGGTGAGTACGTGGTGACTAACAGCGCGTTGCCGCGTGCTGGCCCAGCGATCTCAACCTCAGTCAGCGGCGTAATGCGGCGATTAAACGACGAGCCTTGTACATATTCCCACTTAGCGCCGTTCCTGCGAGTCTCGACGATGGCGACTCCGTGTATCGCCACTTCTTTGTCCACTTCAACAGCCGGCCGGGGCAGCGTGGTTTTGCCGCCGTTGGCATGCAGGAAGAACGAGCTGAGTGCTTCGTCGGTGGTCGCTTCATGATTGATCGCCAACAGACCGCGATCATTGGAGGATCTTGAAGGTGTGCCGCTGGACGACAATCCAAACCAGTCCATGCCGTCGTGATGGTCGCCACCTCGATTGTCAAAGTCAGCATCGGTGCCATCGTTTTTGAATGCGGACGTGGTCGCGAACAGAGGATCGCCCAGCGCGTACAGCACGCTCGCCGTATAACCCACGGGCACGGACACGATGTCCGCCAGGCTCTTGGCGACAGGCGCAAAACCAAGCAGCTTTTCTGCCGCAACCGCCACTGGCGGGACGACAAGCGCGTCACTGTCGCTGCCGCACCCAGCAAGGCCAAAGGTCGGTATCGCCACCGTGGCGGCCATGCCCACGCCGCCGCGCAACAAGTTGCGACGGCTCATGCGGGCAGCGAATATCGAATCGAAGGTCGGGTTTGCACTCACGTTCGAGTTGTCGTCGTTGAAATCAACACTCGGTGACAACATATCGTTTGGTTTTTTCATAGCACTCTCACATCAGTAGTAATAAAGCACGGGGTCGTGACGGTAAATTCGTCTCGCAACGCGCAGCGAAAATTTTGTTTGTAACTTGTCGGAAAGTTTGCTACTGCACGACGCGCGCGCCCAAAAAGTGCTGCGCATAACGCGGCACCATGCGCTCAATGGGCAGTAGCACGAAGAAGTCCGCGCTATCAAAATCGGGATCCCACGCAGGCTCACCACACACCCACGCGCCCAGGCGCAGGTAGCCCTTAAGGAGAGGCGGCGCCACGGGTCGCGACGCGGTCGGATCCCCCAGCGATTGCAACCCACGAATTGGCTCAACGCGGAAGTCGACCGGAGCCAGATGCTTCGACATCAGCTCGGCACGCAACGCACCCAGGTTTAACGAACCGCTATCGAGCGGCACACTCGCGCAACCGGCAAGGTACTTCACTTCGTGTTCGCGTACATACGCGCCGAGTCCCGTCCACAGCCGCGCCAGTGCGCCGCTGCTCCGGTACGCCGGGTGAATGCACGCGCGACCTACCTCGAAAATCTTGTGCGCTATGGGCTTCAGACTGTCGACGCGAAATTCGCCTTCGGAGTACATGCGCTTGACCGCGCGCGCACCCCACGGTGCAAGGATGCGGTAGGTGCCAACCACCTTATCAAGCGCCTCGTCCACCACGATTAAGTGTTCACAGTACGCATCAAACTGATCGACGTCGCGACCGTCATGACGGTGCAAATCCGCGCCCATCTCTTCACAAAACACTTTGTAGCGCAGGCGCTGCGCGGCGATCACGTCAGAGGCGCTCGCCGCAAGACGTACGGTCAGATGTGCGCCAATCGGGCTGGCAGTGGCCCGGAATAGTTGTGCGGTGACGGAGTTAGAAGCAACGGTTTGCATACGAGCGACTCCAGAGGATGACGCTACGTAATGTAGAAATCATGCGTGACATTGGCGTGACTGAAACGCGACAAATCTGTTACAGCAACAGCGTGGTCGCAGTCATCACACTGTCACAGTGAGCGCAGATACTTCATTTGTGGTTTTACGGCCCGCAGGTGATTTTGGAGCGCAAGATTGTCGCAACGGATCACGGACGGTGGGCCGCCATCAATCTCCCCGATGGAGCGGGCGTTGTCGGCAAAAGCGCTGGCACGCTCGCAAACTGCACTCTAGTGAGTCCCCTTGAATGGCCTGCATCGCAGGCCATTTTTTTGATCCCTATCGCTAATCAACGCAACTGTGTAGGCGTGCCCCTGAGCGCGAAGAGGCCGCGAAAACACGGGCGCTGCGCTTAACGTGTCTTCAACGTGAACGAAACGCCATACTTCGTCCACCGCGTCACTTCAATGTCGAGTAGTAGCGCCGTCAACGGATGCTCGCTCAACCACTGCGAATCGAGTTGCAAGGCAAACGCTTCGCCAGTCACAGCGAGCGCCGCGCTCGGCGCGCCATCCACCCGACCATGACAGAACAGTGCGGCCAAACGCAGGCACACCAAGCGCAGCAACAGAGGGCGCGACAAGGCGTTTCGGTCGATCTTTTTAAGTGATCCGGTGTGCCCCAATACCAGCAACGCGAGCGATGCACGCTCCTGCTCAGCGAACCCGTAAATGTCGGAATGCTCAATCACATAGGCTGAATGTCGGTGATAGTCCTCATGCGCAATCGCCATGCCGATTTCATGCACGGCGGCGGCCCATGCCAGCAGCGCGTCGGCGCCGTCCGTGTTGATGCGTTGCCAGAACGATTGCGCCAGTGTTTCCACGCGTCGCGCCTGCTCAACATCGGCACCGTAGCGCTGTTGCATGCGCAGCACCGTCACGCTGCGCGGGTCGGCGCTTGACGGCGCTTCGCTACGATGCAGCATGTCGTACACCACCCCCAATCGCAGCGCACCCTCGCTGGGCTCAATCGTTGCGACGTTCAGCTCTTGCATCAGCGCGAGCAAAATCGCGAGGCCACCGGGCAACACGGGCGCGCGGCTTGATTTGAGCGCAGTGAGCTCGATTCGATTCATCTGTCCGGCCTCGACCAGCGCGTCTTTGAGGCTCAGCAGCGCATCGACCGTGATCGCTTTACCAAAGCCGTTCTCGGTGACGATCTCGAATATTGCGCGGATCGTGCCGGACGAGCCGTAGGCCACATCCCAGCCTTGCTTGTAGCGTTTCTGTAGCACTTCAAGCCGCGAACGAACGAACACTTCGGCTTTGCGAAACGCGCTCGCCGTAACCATCGCGCCGGGAAAGAAATTTTGCGACAGCGTCACCGCGCCGAGCTGGAACGACTCGGTTAATTCAGGCTCATAACGACGGCCCACGATGAACTCGGTGGAGCCGCCGCCGATGTCCACAATCAACCGCTCCTGCTCGCTCCACGGCAGCGTGTGCGCGCAGCCGAGATAAATCAGTCGCGCTTCTTCCGGCCCGGAGATGATGTCAATCGGCAGCCCCAACGCCTGTTCGGATCGACGCAACAGCGCGCTGCCATTTTTAGCCACGCGATAGGTGCTTGTAGCCACAGCGCGCACGCGGTCGGGAGGGATGGATGCCAGCCGCTCACGAAAGCGTCCCAGCGCCTCACACGCTTCGACAATCTTGTCGTCCGACAACTCGTTGTCACCACTCAAGCCACCGGCCAGTCGCACGCCTTCACGGTGCGTGCTGATCGGCACAATCTGCCCGCCTTCATCTTTGGCAATCAACAGCCGAAAACTGTTGGAGCCCAAGTCAACGGCGGCCAGCGGTTCGGCTGAAGATGCGGCTGACATCGGTGTGGGTGCGGTAGCGTGTCTTTGTACGGTCACGAGGGCGCTCTACGCTGTAAATAGTGAAGCATATTGCAGGAGTGTGACATGGGGGTGACGTAGCCGCCGATTTGCCGCTATTCCACCAGACCACCCTTGCTAGAAATCGCCGTCATATCGACGTACCGATTGGCGGCACCTACGTCCTTACCGCCGACTCGCATCGGTCCGAATTCAAGCGCAGGCAATGCTCGCAGCGCCGCACTCACCTTCGACGCTGTCGGCTCGCCATCCACCCGCTCCAACGCACTTACCAACAGCCGCGCCACCACATAGCCCTCCAGCGTGTGCTGCGACGGGGGCTCATCCCGATACAGCTTCATCAGCCCCCGATGTTCGCGTTGAAACGGATGAATGGTCTTGCCCGGCGACGGAACCGCTTGCGTGATCAGCATGCCTTTGGCCGACGCACCGGCCATCTCGATCAAGGTTCGATGATCCACGATTGAAAAACCAAGCAGCGTGGCCATCGGCGCGATTTTTCTCGCGTGCTGTAGCGCCGGTGTTACGCCCAGAGCATCGCCCGCAACAATCACCGCGCCAACCGGCCCGCTTCTGGACGTCCGCAGCAACCATTGCTGCGTGGCACCGTCGAACGCCAGCGGCAGATTACGCGCGCGAGCCTCATCTCGCAGCGCCAGCGCGCAGGCCTGCGCATCCGGCCCATCGCCGCGCACCAGCGCCACCGCACCCTCGCTGAACGTCTTTAGATAATCCAACAACACCCGCGCCTCATCGCGATAGCTCGCGCGCACAGGCAACACGCGCGCCGCGATGCCCGCGCGCTCAAGGTCGGTGCCCGTAGGCGCGCCGATCAGCAGAATCGATGAAGCACGCAAGCGCGGCGCGTTGGCCGCGGCCAACAACGTCTCCTCACTGGTCGGCGCGATCATCGCGTCCACCGCATTCTCAAGCAGCAATTTGTCGACGTTCGCCGCCGCGTCAGCCGCGCGCCCCGAATCATCAAGTTGCACAAACGAAATGCGCCGACCGCGCACGCCGCCACGCGCATTCACCGAATCGAAATGCGTGCGAACACCGTTCGAAAAATCCTTGCCCAAGTTAGAAAGCCCCGACAAATCCAGCGTCTGCGCCACCACAATGTCTTTGGCAACCACAGGCAGCGCCAAACAAAAACCAGCAGCCGAGCAGAGCGCGGCACGCAAATATTTCATGCAAATCCCGAAAGAAAAAAACATCGCGGCACAAGACGCGCCACGATGGACTCAAAATTGTCTTGGGGGATTGTTACGGGGTGGAGACGGAGGGGATTTGTTTGGGGTGAGGTACGTCGAACGCTGTCAGATATGTCTATGGCTTTTAGTAGAAACCTTATTTCAATATGGGCGTAGGCCCATAGAGTGAAGAAAGTCGACATTGACAATTATTAGCTCTTAACCCCGAATGCAGCGGGCGTTGTCAAGAAAAGACAATGGTCAAAAAGTGTCGGCGAAGTCGCTCCTCCGCGAGCAAGCGCACCTCCGGAGTATCGGATCGTCGGTGTTGCAGCGCAGCCTAAACAGTAATGGGCAACGCTATCTGCGTGGCTACCTGTTGGGCAACAGCAATGTAGAGGTCAACATCCGTCGCCGGCGTTCGAATGGATACGACGAGGCTGTAACGTGCCGGTTGGCCATACCGCTCTAACGCTGGACGCGTGCGCCACCAGCCTTTGGCTGGATAGATTGCAATAAAGCCGCGATTTGCGAGTTCAGCGGCCGTGCCTTTCCAGACATCCTGATGGAGCGAACCGCGATGTCGCTTCTGATCACCGAGCAGCCAGTCTGGATCCTTGGGGTCGATAGGGTCGCCGTCATCCTCACGTTCCACGGCAGCATTTACGCGCGCTATGAAATCTTCGGTGGTGGCGTCCAACGGTCGTTGTACGTCAAAGCGCAGGCGATGCGACGGGTAGTAAAACTTGGAGGCTGTGCCGCGAGCAGAAGGGTTCGGCTCGATGAAGTAAGACAGCGTAACGTGCAACTCGACAAGGGTATCGGACGGCAGTGCGAGCAACTGCTCCTTAGGCCAGGGCAGCGCGTGTAGATTCATGTCGCGACTAGCGACTGGTTTGCCAGGAATCTTTTTGTATGGATGTACGCGGTCTTCGACGATCAGCGTCAGCGAGTTACCTGCGCTCCAAAGTGCTCGATCAATATCCGGAGCACCCCAGCCGCAATGTCGTATGAGATGCACGTAGTCTGACTTGGTGCGCGTTTTGTGGCCCGGCAAGTACATTTGTTTCATCGCTGGCGTCCATTCGGCGGAATGCACAATCAAAGCGCGAATGGTTTCCGGGCGCAACGCCGGATAGGCGGCCATGAGTTGCGCCGCCATACGGGCACCAAGTGCCGAAGCGGCACTGGTTGCATTGGTCGCAGCAAACAGCCGTTCGATTGGCAAGTTGTTCGTGGTCAAAAGTTGCAGGCTAGTGGGCCACGCTGAGCCAGTTGAATTCTTGCCAACATTGCCGCCCTCGAAAACCACATCAGGCTTTAATGGCCAAGCGGAATGCCAATTGCCTGACGTAGTCGTGTAAGGGCTGAGGCCTCCTGTAGCAGCGATGGGCTTGTAGTGTTGAGCATCATTCTCGGTGATCGTGATTTTGTCGGTGTAGGCACCGACCGTCAGAGCATTCCACGATTGGCCGGGATCGCGAATACCGTTGGTCGTAAGGCTTGCTGGATAACTGCTCCAAGCGCTTTCATCATCGGTATTGCCACCCGCGAGTACAAATAAACGAGGGAATTGGCCGTTGCCGTTGTAGTCGCAGGCCAGAGCGTCAACCGTCGCAGACCATGACGAGGGTCTACCGCGATCACGTCCGTCCGCAGACGTTACTGCCGAGGTGAAGACGCGCGGGCGCGTCGGCGCAGAAATTTCCGGACGACTGACTGCTTCGCTGAACAAATAACCATGCTGCTTTGCGTCACCTTGATTCGCACCCTGCGTTGGAGTGAGTTTGACCGACTCCATACGGTGCGACACCACAATCGGTGCGGTCGAAGCGAGCGCGTCCGTTAAGTCGCCACACGCCACAAGCCCCGCAAGTCCGGAACCGTGGTTTGCTTGATCGTCCGTGCCCCACGAGGCGTCGACGGTGTGCAAGTCGCCGCTGCCGATCAACGGCGCAAGCAAAGGGTGGCCTCGATTGACGCCGGAATCGAGGAGACAGACTCGCGGCGTACTGTCAGCGTCTGAAGGCGGCTGAAGCCGCGCCAAAGCGTCATTGACCCATTCCAATTGTTCGCTCGGTGGTAGACCGTCAAAAAAATCAGCCGTATCTTTTGCGCGGCGCAACTCGGCTACACAATTCAAAATCATTACCGATTGAGAGAACTGTTGTTGCGAGCCGTGCATCAACACCACAGTACGTTCGGGGAAGTTGATCTGATGATCGCTAACGGTACATTCGGCCAAGGTTGCCAGTTTGCGAAAATCTGCAACGACCAAGTCGCGGTTTCCGCGAACGGGAAGCCACACTTCCCACCAGAATTGCTCAGTCGGGTCTGATGGAAACTCAAGTTCGTCAGTCCATAGCGCGCGAATTTCCGCTGCACGAATGGACGCGATGGTGTTGATTAGCGCCTTGTGGTCAAGAGACTTTACCCCGCTTTTGTCCCGCTTCTCAGCAAGATATTCAGCGACGTATTGCTCAAAGTGAGAGAGCATTCCGTCTGGCACGAAGACGTTGGCGATAGTAGTGTCGTCTTCACTTCTGATGCTGAGTACTTCAATTTGCTTGCGCGGGTCGCGACTGCGTTCATAGCTCAAACTTTCAAACGCCAGCTTCACGTCGGGCAGACCGATAAACTGAATTTGCAGCCCGAGACCACTTTGAAGTCCTAACTCGTTCTGTGCCTCTACCGCCTGAACGGCGATTGGCTTGAGCGTCGTGAGTGCTGCCTGAAGCGCCGCGCCATGGAGCGTTCGATCCAGTTGTGGAATTGGCGATTTGCTGCCGCCGCCCGACGAATGAGCCGTAAACGGTTTTGCCTCGGATGTGTTCGTCAGTACGAGGTGAGGACGCCTATCGCTTGCTTGAGCCACAGTGAGTTAGCGACTGCGCGTTTTGTTGTCCGCCAACTTCTGGTTGATCAGACGACGCTCGTCCAGCGCGTGCTCCAGGGCTAACCGTTGCACTCTCGGCTGCTCCTGCATGATCGCGTCCTTGATGGAGGCATCGACGGCCCGGCTGATCTCTGCGTAACTCAAACCCTGCGCTTGTTCTGCCAGCCCATCTTTTTTGAATGGCTTAGGTACAAAGGAACTCAAGCGCGAACGGATCAAGTCGAGCGCTTGAGTCGATGTTGGCAAGTGATACTCCACGACATCGTCGAATCGACGGAACAACGCGTAGTCGAGGACTTCAGGATGATTGGTTGCCGCGATGATGAGACTATTTGAGTGATCGTGCTCGATCATCTGCAGGAAGCTGTTCAGCACGCGACGAATCTCGCCTACGTCGTTACCCATGCTGCGTTGCGAACCAATAGCGTCGAATTCATCAAAGAAATAGACGCCACGAAGATCAGCGATGGCATCGAATACTTGCCGTAGCTTTGCAGCGGTTTCTCCCATGAATTTGGTGATTAACGAATCGAGGCGCACCAAAAAAAGCGGGATACCCAACTCTCCGGCCAGCGCCGACGCAGTCATGGTCTTACCTGTGCCAGGTGGCCCGACCAGCAACAACTTGCGACGAGGTGACAAGCCGTGTTCTTTGATGCGAGCTAAAAGACGCTGCTCCCTGATGATGCGATGCAACTGGTGCGACGCCTTCTCATCAAGCACCATGTCAGTGAGTCTGTTGGCGGGATAGGTAACGCTGAGCAGGTTGGCGAGCTCGCCGCGCGGCTTGGTAGCGCTTCCGATAGGAATCAGCTTGCCGCTGCCGTCCTGACCGAGTCGGGCTTTGGCCGAATCAATCATGTCGCGCAGCTCCTCCGCCAGCTTTCCGTGACCTAGTTTGGCCTCGTGCGCTGCCATTTGCATTGCGACGGAATAAAAGTGTCCATCGTCGCGACTGATGTGCGACTTGATGAGCGCTTTTAGTTGTTCGGAGCTGGCCACAAGATTTCCATTGCTAGACACCGACTGATGGTAACAAACAGCGCGGACTTTGGTTGAAGAAGTGGGCACAAAATCAAAAGCGGATGCGTAATTACCGGTTTGGGATCTGAGCTGCGCGCGGTCGCACCGAAGTGTGCATTTTTAACCGCAACGTATTCAATTAACCCATATAATTTATGGGTACAACAGCGTATTTGCGTGCGCGAAACGTGGAATCTGCACGCTGTAAATATTCCGCCATGAACGCAAGTTGCCGCAGCGCTGATACAGGACGATGCCGTAGATTCGGTCGTCGTCATTACGGTCATGGGTTGATCTAACGCCCTCTTGGTTGAGCAACGGTAGGTGGGAGGAAATGATGTATCACTACACAGAATGCGGGCTGCAAAACGTGTGGCTGCGCAACGGTTACACGAGGCAGAAAACGCCCTACGGCACGGGCATTGCTATCGCTGATTTAGCGGGGTTGCACGCGGCGATTGGGCGTGCGGTGGCGCAGCGACCGCGCTTGACGGGTGCGGAGCTGCGTTTTTTGCGCAAAGAGATGAATCTTTCTCAGGCGGCACTCGCGCACCTGATCGGTTGCACGGAGCAGAACGCATCGCTGTGGGAGCGCAAAGGCAAGATGCCGAAGACGGCGGATCGCATGATTCGCCTGCTCTACCGGGAGCACGTCGACAAGAACGTTAAGGTGCTCAAGCTCATAGAGTCTGTCATCGACCTCGACGACGCACCGGAACAAAAAATGGTGCTGGAGCAAGTGGATGGTCATTGGCCGAAGGCTGCATAGTGCAGCACTCAGCGCACTTGGTTGCGTCAGCTATTTAACCGCCGTCCGCAACACTTTAATCTTCGCGCCAGCCTTTTGTGCAGGCTTGCAAAATGATGCGTCAAACGTGAGCATGACGCCGCGCGACTGAGTGCGTAAGAAACTCGTGAATGTCTGCACGCTCATAGCCATATCGGCTGCGCAGCACCCATTCAGCGTCAAGCAGAACGATGGCGCGGATCCACATTGGTTGCGTGCCAATCGCGCGGCGAGCCTGAGCGATTTGCTGTGCGTCGTCATTCACGGCGAAGCGAACCAGAATGTTGGTGTCGAGCACAAACATGTGGATCAGGTCGCTTGCGTTGCTTTAGCGTAATCTGTTATTGGCGCGCACAAGTCGCGCGCACAGAGTTTGCGCTTGGGCGGAGGCAGTGAGCCGATCAACGCACTTAGCGGGCGCGACTTCGCCTTGACTGGAAGCGGTGCCAGGAAGATGCCGTCATCCTGCTCGTGCACCTGCTTGGGAATCACCAGTTGACCGCGGCTGGACAGTTTGGTTGTGAGCATTGAAGTCTGACTCAGTTAAATTATATTAACCTGCACATCGAGTGCATCAAAGCAACTGCAATCCAAGGTGTTCGGCAAACGGATCAAAGTCGCGGTCATTGGCAAGCAGCGGGAGTTTGCGCTCGATACAGTAAGTCGCGATCAGGCAGTCAATGGTTTTGCGAACAGTGATGCCGCGTTTGCGCAACTGTCGATAATTCTCCGCTGATTGCAATGCGATGGCGCTATTGCAGACGTCAACCCAAGGAAGACGTTTCAGCAAGGTGAGCGAGCGGCGTGCTTGCGCATCATCGTCAATGCCTTGCAGTATTTCAGCAAGCGTTAAATCAGCCAGCGTGACGATGCCCGCCTCAAGCGCGTCGGCCAGCTTGTCCACATGCGGGAGCGGGCGATCCGCCAAAAAGTCAATCCAGACGCTGGCATCCACCAGAATCATTGATCGGTGCGCATATCGTCGAGGTTACCGCGCCACTGTATCTGACCACGCAGCTGCAACACGTCTCGCTGAGCGTCCTTAGCAACAACACGTTGCAAAGCGACGTTGACGGCCTCTTTTTTCGTACTGACCTTGAGCGCCTTCATCGCTTTGGCGATCAACTTATCATCGATTTCGATGTTAGTTCTCATGACGCCCTCCGTGTGTATGACGTGAAATAATTTTACACATAGGTATTTGGGATCACACTCCGAGCTTACGAACAGGCCGCGTTAATGCCGCCAAACCTTAAGCCCACGCAACGTCTCCATGGCGTCGAAATCGCTGTCACTGTGTAGCAACGCGAAGTTGTGCTCGATGCAGTAGCTCGCCTGCAGCACTTCAATCGCGCTGGCGATGGTGATGCCTCTGGCGCGGAGCTCGCGGTAGTGCTGTGCGGCTGCGCGACATAGTTCCGCCCCGCCAACTTGGACGACCTCAAGCGCGCGCAACAGGCGTTCTGCGGCTAGGTAGTCCCGCTCGAAGCGAAAGCCGCGCAACACCTCAAACAACGCTAGATCGGCAATGGCCAGCGGTGCTGCGGCTTCATCGAGCAATCGCGCCAGGATGCCCGTGGCGGCGGTAGATCGACCGTTAAAAAAGTCAATCCACACGCTTGAGTCGACCAGGATCACTTGGGGGGACGCTTCTGCGGTGCGGTTTTGGTGGCTTCGCCCGCTTTAGTCGCTGCCTTTGTTACATACGGTGGCGGCGCTGGGCTGTGTACGGCTAGCGCGGTCGACGTTGGCACCGGCCCATCATCCCATTGAAGCTGTCCGCGCAGCGCAAGGATGTCGCGATACGCCGCCTTGCGAGCGAGCAATTGCAGGCCCGCCTCAACGGCCTCGCGTTTGGTGGAATAGGGGCCGGCCCTCATGGCCGAATCCATCAAAGCGTCGTCAATGTCGATATTGGTTCGCACGTTTGCCAAAAGCACGTAATGTGCATGATATGCCAACATTATACACATTTAGACCTTATTGACGTATGCTGAGACCGCGTAGGCTTCTCTATGCCTTTCACGCAGCGGTTCGCTGACACGTCGAGCAATAAAACACGTTGCGCCCGCCAACGGCGACGCGTGAAATCGTGGTGGCGCACACGTGACAAGCTTCGCCTTCGCGGTCAAACACCCAGTAGCGATATCGGGCGAACGGCCAGCCCTCGCGCTTCAGGTCAAGTGCGAGGGCGTGATCATTGGTGATGCCGCGAGTACAAAAACTCTGTCTGGGCATTTGGACGATGGCGTGCGCAAGCGCGTCGAGTTCGTGATCGGTGCATTGTGCTGGTTTGAGCGTCGCCTGCACTCGCGCGAAGAACAAAATGTCGCTGCGCAAATAGTTGCCCAAACCTGCTACAAATCCTTGATCGAGTAGCAATGCAGCAAGTGATCGTTGTCGAAAGCGCTTGTCGACGAGCCTTTCGCGCACGCTGGCGACAGTGGTGGTCGCATCGAGCGCGTCGGGGCCGAGTTTGGCGATGTAGGGATGCGCGTCAACGTCTCGCGTAGGCAACCAGTGGATGTCGGTGGCCGAGTACAGCATGGCCGTGCCGCGCGCTGTTTGGATCAAAACGCGCAGCGCCTTCCGATGTGTGGGTGGCGTGGTTTTGCGCACGACCCATTTGCCATAAAGCTGGTTGTGGGTCACGAGACTGAAGCCCGTGGAAAACGCCAGCGTCATGGCTTTGCCGCGCGGCCGAACTTGGTCGATTCGGGCGCTATCCAGGTTCTTTGCGTGTTGCGCAATTGAGGGCCACGCAAACTCAATGGTGAGGATGGGCTCGCCTTCTATAACGCGAGCAATAGCGGCGGCCTCGCGCCAAACTTCGGGGCCTTCAGGCATGGGGTGCTGCTTTTACGGTTGCTGCTTTCAGGCTATCGGTTTAACGAGCTGTTTAGGGCAAAAATTCCGCAAGCACCGCACCGGTGTGAGATTTCGCTCTCGCTTTGAGCAGCGTAGGCACATCGCCCGCAACGACGACGTTGCCACCGCCTGTGCCGCCCTCCGGCCCCATGTCGATGATCCAGTCGGCTTCTGCAATCAGGTCAAGATTGTGTTCAATCAGGATCACGGTATTGCCTGCTTCGACGAGGCGATGCAGTACATGAATGAGCTTTTCTACATCGGCCATGTGCAAACCGACCGTGGGCTCGTCGAGCACATAAAGCGTGTGCGGGTTCAGTGCGCGGCGTCCGTGTGCTTTTGCTTTGACAGCGACGGTCGGGCTCTTTTGTTTCGCCAGTTTTTGCGCGGCCTTGGAGAGCTTCGGTGCGTCCTTAGGATCGATGCTTTCAGTCAGGATGATCGGCGCTTTGACCTTAGAAAGTTCGGTCACCAGCTTGATACGTTGTGCCTCGCCGCCGGACAGTGTCGGGCTCGGCTGGCCCAGCGTTAGATAGCCCAAACCCACGTCTTGCATGAGCTTCAGCGGATGATGAATAGATGGCATGGTGGCGAAGAATTCCACGGCGTCGTCCACATCCATCGCGAGTACATCGCCGATGGCTTTGCCGTGCCACAAAACAGTGAGTGTTTCGCTGTTAAAACGCGCGCCGTTGCACACGTCGCATGGCAATTTCACATCGGGCAAAAAGTTCATCTCGATGGTGATGACACCCGCGCCGGAGCATGCATCGCAGCGACCACCTGCGGTGTTGAACGAAAAGCGACCAGGGCCGTAGCCGCGCATTTTCGCCTCTAAGGTTTCCGCATAAAACTTGCGGATGTTGTCCCAAAACCCAATGTAGGTGGCGGGACAGGAGCGTGGTGTTTTGCCGACCGGTGTCTGGTCGACCTCTAAAACGCGATCTACGTCCTCCCAGCCTTCGAGTGACACGCAGCCGTGTAGTAGCGGCGTTTTCTTCTTGTTGTTGCGCGCACTCACCAACGCTTCAAGATTGCCGTACATCACCTCGCGGGCAAGGGTTGATTTGCCCGAGCCCGAAACGCCGGTGATGACTGACAGACGCGACAGCGGCAGCTTCGCCGTGACGTTGCGCAGGTTGTTGAGTGTCGCGCCGTTGACCTCGACGAACACATCGCTTTTGCCGACCGGCGCTCGCTTGTGCAGCGGATGTTTGAGCGGATTCTTGAGGAAGCGTCCGGTGAGTGATGCCGGATTGCCTTTGATTTCCTCATAGGTGCCTTCCGCGACAATCTCGCCACCGCGCACGCCCGCGCCGGGGCCGAAGTCGATAATGTGATGGGCACGCTTGATGGTGTCTTCATCATGCTCAACAACGATCAGCGTGTTGCCCTTAGCCTGCAATTTTTCGAGCACGTCCAGCAAGATGCGATTGTCGCGTACGTGCAGGCCGATGGTCGGCTCGTCGAGCACGTACGCTACGCCCTGCAAGTTGGAGCCGAGTTGCGCAGCGAGTCGAATGCGCTGCGCTTCCCCGCCCGAGAGCGTGGGTGCGGAGCGATCCAGCGTGAGATAACCGAGGCCCACTTCCTGCAAAAATTGCAGACGCGATTTGACCTCGGACACAATGTCGCGCGCAATTTCTTCTTCGCGCGCACCGAGCTTGAGCTCGCTCATGAAGCGCTCGACTTCGATCACCGAATGCTTCACCAGCGCGTGAATGCCTTCATCGCGAAAGCGCACGTTGCGTGCAATCGGATTCAGCCGCGCGCCGTCACAAGCGACGCAGACTTCAAACGCTTCCTTGGCATCGAGGAAAGCGTCGAGCTCGCGGTCAGCGAACTCTTCGCTCACCCGATCATCGCGTTTGTAGCCTTTGACGCTTTCGCCCATGCCCTGACAGGTCGTACACCAGCCGTGCTTACTGTTGAACGAAAACAGACGCGGATCAAGCTCCGCGAAGCTGGTGCCACAACTTGGGCAGGCGCGTTTGGTGGAGAACACGACCAGCTCCGCCTCACCGCTTCCTTTCTTCCAGGCGAGTACATGCACCACGCCTTTGCCGTAGTCGAGGCCGGACGACAGCGCATCACGCAGTGGTTTTTCCTTTTTCGCATTGACCTCAATAGTCGCCACCGGCAATTCAATATTGTGTTCAGCAAAGCGATCCAACCGCGGCCACGGCGCAACAGGAATGAGCTCACCGTCGACACGCAAGTGCTCAAAGCCCTTGCCCTTGGCCCACTTCGCCAGATCGGTGTAGAGCCCTTTGCGGTTGATCACCAACGGCGCGAGCACCGTGGCGTTGCGACCCTTGAACTCACGCAGCACGCGCGCAGCAATCGCATCCAACGACTGAGGCTCAATGGGCACATCGCAGGTGGGGCAATATTGCGTGCCAAGTTTCATCCACATCAGCCGCAGAAAGTGATAAATCTCGGTAAGCGTGGCCACCGTTGATTTGCGGCCACCGCGTGACACGCGTTGCTCAATAGCAACCGTCGGTGGAATGCCGTGAATCGCGTCCACATCGGGCCGCGCCGACGGTTGCACGAATTGCCGTGCGTAGGCGTTTAACGATTCGAGATAGCGGCGCTGGCCCTCGTTAAAAATGATGTCGAACGCAAGCGTGGACTTGCCGGAACCAGACGGGCCGGTGATGACCGTGAAACCCTTCGCGGGAATTTCCACGCTGACATTTTTCAGGTTGTGTTCGCGCGCATTCAAGATGCTGATTGATTTGGCTGGCGCGCGCGTTAGGTACGTGGCACGCGGCTCTTCAACGCGAGGAACGGTGCTGAGTTTCAGTGCAGCAAGGTCTCGGTCGTAATCGTTGAGCGCTTTACCGGTATGCGATCGAACATCATCGCGAATGGCGTCCGGTGTACCTTCGAAAATGACTTCACCGCCCGCGTCACCCCCTTCGGGGCCAAGGTCGATGAGCCAGTCGCTGGCGGCGATCAAGTCAAGATTGTGTTCGATGACGAGGATCGAGTGACCCGCGTCGATCAGCTTGTCGAACGCGCGCAGCAGTTTGGCGATGTCCTCGAAATGCAAGCCTGTGGTTGGTTCGTCGAACACAAACAGCTTGCCGCGTGGATGCTTCGCGTCTTCCGGTTTGATGCGTTTGGGCAAGGTCGAAATGGGCCGCGAGTCAACGCTCTCGGCCAGATGACCCGCGAGCTTCAATCGTTGCGCTTCACCGCCCGAAAGCGTAGGCACCGGCTGCCCGAGGCGCACATAGTCAAGACCGACATCGGCGAGCGGTTGCAATGTGCGCAGCACCTCGACACCGCCCTTGATGTCCTTGAAAAAAACGAGTGCTTCGTTGACGGTGAGATCAAGCACATCGCTAATGCTCTTTTCATTGACTTTGACTTCGCGAACATCCGAACGGAAACGCGTGCCATCGCAATCCGGGCAGCGCAGATAGACGTCGGACAAAAACTGCATTTCGACGTGTTCAAAGCCGGAGCCGGAGCACGTGGCGCAGCGGCCATTGCCCGCATTGAAGCTGAAGGTGCCAGCGGTGTAGGCGCGCTCAACGGCCATCGTGGACTTGGCGAAGATCGCGCGGATCGCGTCGAATGCGCCGACGAAACTGGCCGGATTGGAACGCGATGATTTGCCGATGGGGGACTGATCGACGAACACGACGTCATCTACGTTTTGGTGGCCGAGCAGTAGGTCGTATGCGCCGGGTGTGTCGGTAGTTTTGCCCTTAGCCTTGTAAAGCGCGGGCACGAGAATGTCCTGCACCAGTGAGGACTTGCCAGAGCCAGAAACGCCAGTGATGGTTACCAAACCACGTAGCGGGAATGTCACCGTGATGCCCTTTAGGTTGTTTTCGCGGGCGTTGGTGAGGGTGATTTCGTCAGTGCCGACGTCGGCCCCTTTTTTCGTAGCTCGCGACGGTTTCAGCAAGCGATGGGCTCGAGAAATTCGTTCTCGCCCCAACAAATACGCAGCCGTCCGCGAATCCTTCGTCGTCGCCAATTCCCTCGGCGCGCCATCAAAAATAATCTCACCTCCGCGCTCGCCGGGCCCCGGCCCCACATCAAGCAAGCGATCTGCCGCGAACATGATCTGCGGATCGTGCTCCACCACTACCAGCGTGTTGCCCGCGTTGCGGAGGCGTTGCATGACGCCAATGATGCGCGACATATCGCGAGGGTGCAGGCCAATCGACGGCTCGTCGAGTACGAACAGTGTGTTGGTCAGCGATGTGCCGAGCGCTGTGGTGAGGTTGATGCGCTGCACCTCTCCGCCAGACAACGTGCGCGACTGCCGATCCAGCGTCAGATAGCCGAGACCGACGTCGCACAAGTAGCCAAGCCGTCCGCGAACCTCGGTGAGCACCAGTTCGCCCGCCTCATCGAGCACGGCGCCGTCGCTGTGAAAATTGAGATCGCCAAAGTAGCTACGCAACTTCGCTATCGGTAACAACATCAAGTCGTGAATCGTCAAGCCCGGCAACGCTTCCAGCGTCTCGCGCGAAAACTTGAAATGCCGTGGCGAAAAACGCTTCGTTGCAGGCAACACGGAGTCCGCGTTTGCCTTTGAGCCGAGCCGGAAATTCAGCGATGTCGGCTTCAGTCGCGCGCCTTCGCAAGCAGGGCAGGGCGTGTACGCACGGTACTTCGAGAGCAGCACCCGAATGTGCATCTTGTACGCCTTGGTCTCCAGCCAGTCGAAGAAGCGACGCACGCCGTACCACTTCTTGTTGTTGTCCTTCTCCCAGCTGCGCCAGGTATCGTCGCCTTCGATCACAAAGCGCCGATCCTGCGGTCCCATATCGCGATACGGCACATCCATCGGGATGTTGCGCGCCGTCATGTACTTTTTGAGATCGTCTTGACATTCCTTGAAACTCGGCGTCTGCCACGGCTTCACGGCCCCCTCGGCGAGCGTCTTGCCTTCATCGGGAATCACCAAACCCAGATCAACACCAATCACGCGCCCAAAGCCGCGACACGTGTCACATGCGCCAAGCGGATTGTTGAAGGAAAAACTGGATGCATGTGGATCCGAGTAAGTGATGTCGCACGCGGCGCAGTGCAGGTCGGAGGAGTAGCGCCAGACAGGGCCATCCATATCTGTAGGAGGGGTTCCACCCCGACCCTCGCTGCCCACCGTTGATGTTGGTCGGGGTGGGACCCCTCCTACAGAATCTGGCGCATCCAGCGCGAACACATTCGCCCGCCCCTTACCATGCAACAGCGCGGCCTCCAGCGCCTCCATCACACGCACTTTCTCGGCCGTGCCGATGCGCATGCGGTCTTGCACTACATGCAGCGTTGCACCGTCGCGTTCATGCACACGCGTGTAGCCCTGCGCGGAGAGAAATTGCTCGACTTCCGCTTCCGTGAAATTCTCCGGCACAGTGACTGGAAAGGTAATCGCCACGCGTGGATCGCTGGCATTGGCCGCGCGCAATTTCAGATCAAGATAGATCGTATCCGCACTGTCACGCGTCACCCTTGTGCCGCAGTTTTGGCAATGCAATGCGGCAAGTCGCGCGAACATGAGCTTCAGGTGATCGTTGACCTCGGTCATGGTGCCAACGGTCGAGCGTGAGGTGCGCACCGGGTTGGTCTGGTCAATCGCAATCGCCGGCGGAATGCCTTCGATGCGATCCACTTGCGGCTTGTCCATACGATCAAGGAACTGTCGCGCATACGGCGAGAACGTTTCGACGTAACGGCGTTGACCTTCGGCATACAGCGTGTCAAACACCAGCGATGACTTGCCGGAACCGGACACGCCGGTGACCACTGTCAGCTCGCCTGTGTGAATATCAAGATCGATATTCTTGAGATTGTTCTGTCGCGCGCCGCGAATGCGGATGTCGGTATTGGCCTTGCCCGCCAAGGCGTGCGGCGCGGGCGGCGCAACGGAGGCTTCAGCGGACGCAACGGATTTAGCGGAAGAACGTTTGCGGCTAGCGGCCATGAGGGTACTACTAAAAAAGATGATCCAGCACAGCACTTGGACTGCGCATGTATCCAGTAGTTTATAGGGTGCGCGTTACGCACAGGCGTCCTATGATTGAGCCCATGAAAAATCTCCTGCTGCTCTCCAATTCCCGCATGCCGACCACGGCCTATCTCGAACATGCGGTTGACGCGATTCGCGAAGCGATTGGCGACGCCAAAAAGATCGTGCTGATTCCGTATGCCAGCGTAACCATCGCATGGGATTCGACCGCGAAGAATGTGCGCAATGCGCTCGAAACGTTGGGCATAGAAATCACCGCGATCCATCACTTCAAGGATCCAGCGAAAGCGCTGGCAGAGGCGGACGCCATCATGGTCAATGGTGGCAACACGTTCAACCTGCTGCACCACCTGCGCCGCAAGGAGCTCATCGTGCCGTTGCGCTCGCAAATCCTCGCGGGCAAACCGTATGTCGGCTGGAGCGCGGGCTCAGCGATTTGTGCGCCAACAATTCGCACCACCAACGACATGCCGATCATCGATCCATCGGGGCTTGACGCGCTCGGCGTCATCGATTTTCAGTTGAACGCGCATTACACCAACGCCGTGCCCGACGGCTGGATGGGCGAAACGCGCGATCAGCGATTGGCCGAATTCGCGGCGCTGAATCCGACGGTGCCGGTGTTTGGATTGCCCGAAGGCGACTGGTTGCGCGTCAAGCACACAAAAGCGGGCAGCGACATCACATTGCACGGGCCGTTTGCCGGAAAATGGTTTCGTGCGGGGCAGGAGCCGATGGCGGTGGAGGCTGGATCGCCAGTGATTTTGTAGGGAAAAATTAGCTATCAACTTTGTGCTGAAAGCCTTATTGCAATTGGGTATAGGCCATAAAAACTAATATATCGACTATTAGCATAATTAAGCTCTATGCCCAAGTCCAATGGGGCTTACAGCGCGAAGTTGTATGGTTTTATAGGAGCGGCCCTAGTGTCGTGTCACGTTAAAAATGACGCATCTCGCTTGCCCTCGCCGCGC
>ENA-OFCX01000047-OFCX01000047.1-metagenomes-genome-assembly--contig:-NODE-47-length-61399-cov-4.275691_pt1 | contig 61399 bp, 50 predicted proteins | sample MGYA00153384_OFCX01 | MGnify analysis MGYA00153384
TTGATACGACACTAATATCCTCTGCGACCTCCTCCGCGGCTGGTTCATTCCTTTCCTTCTCCTTTCGCTGCGCGGCGAAGATCTTCACCCATTTCCGAAAGATCTCACGCGACTGCTCGAACGAAAGCGTCCTCGCGAGGCCGAGCTCCGTAAGGCTCCATACGCCGTGTTTCGACGAATCGAGTAGTTCCTCGCGGACGAGGTAGAAACGTGCCCAGGCGACTTGGTTCCTGAATCGTGATCCGCCCGACGGTAACGTCTCATTCAAAACATCGTCACTGACTGAGAGGTCGTACGCAACGCGGTCAACCGCCTCGTCGGCCTTCGCTGATCCTCCGAGAGCGCGCAGCGAATCAAGAAGTTGCCCGAAGTATCGAACGAACTGCGCGCCTTCCTCTTTCTTCGCCTTGGCCAAGCAACGCTCTTTGCGGGGTCTAACGAGACAGGGTTTTGCTGCGCGGAGACCGCACAAAAAGTGCGCCTGATCACAAAACGTCAGTCGCCGTTGCTGCAGCCACCCGGGTTAGACACCTGTCCGGTAGACACGTCCAGGCTGCGCCGTTTTTAGAATCACACGTACGTCGAACATCAGCGGCCGTAGATCCGCGAGTCGGTTCTTCGCCGCTTCCAGCACGATCACGACAATGCCTGACGTCGGAATGTTCTGCTGGTACGGCACGTTTCGATCGACGGTGACAAATACCGTAAAGCCGTCCGCCAGCATACTCGCCAACAACGCCCCGTTCTTCCGACCCTGCCACCCGAGATCCAACACATGGGCAACGTCGAACCCAACCAGCTCGCGCAGCAGCGGCCGCGGTCTGCATTCGTCGAACAGGATGCGCACTTAGCGGCGTGCGGCCTGCGCAATCAGCAGCGCGGTACCGACATCAAGGGTCGCGATCGCTTGCTCGCGTGTCACTGAGGGGAAGTCCGCGAGGAATGCATCCAAAGTGTCGCCACCCTCGAGATAGTCCAAGAGTGTCTGAGCGGGGACACGCGTCCCCACGAACACGGGCGTGCCGCCCATAGTCTCTGGATCGCTATGGATCGGCAACGGAATTATCGCCACAGAGTCCTCGGTGTAAAGCCTCTCAAGAACTCGCGACCTCGTGCCGGCTGTTTTACAAAAGTCATGACGCAAAGCCTATTGCATATCGGTTCATACAGCGACAATCACACCACTCGAACGCCCGCCCTCCACCACCGCACCCACACCCCCCAACCGAAGCAGCCCCGCCACATTCGACGTGAACGCCGGCAACACCCGCTCTAACAAATGCCCCCGCCGCACCAGCTCGCGCACCGTCCGCATCAACGCCGAACAATCGCCCACGTCCATACTCACCACGCGTCCCTCGGCATCGAACACCGGCAGGCACCCACCCCCATCACTCGACACCGTCACCCGCGCCGGATCAGCCCCCGACTCCCAGTACCGCTCCAGCGCATCCGCCGCCGACCACGCATCCTCCCCCTCCGCCACCGGGAAATCCGTGATGTCCACGTAGCACCCGAACTGCTTCACCAATTCGATCGCCTCGGCAAACAGCCCCTTCCGCCGGTTCACATGCGTCGGGTTGAATACCCGCGCCGGAATCTCTGACACCGTCAGCGCCTCGCGCACCAGCGCCAGCCCGCGCGGTCCGTCGCCCACATGCAGGTGCAGAATGCCAGCCTTGCCCGTCATCAGGCCGGCCACATGCGCGTCCGATGCGATCCGCAGCAGCTCCTGCAACGTCGGCTGACTGGAGCGATGATCCGAAATCGCGACCTCGCCCACCCCGATGATGCAATCGATGTTGACGATGTCGCCGCGCACCGACCCGGTCAGCGTCGTCAGTGGCAAGTGATAGCCTCCCGTGTGACACCAGGCGTCGATGCCCTGCGCGCGCAGCGCCCTGACGCCCGCGACGAGCTCCGCCGTCGAACGCGTCACGTCATCCGTGCCAAGCACCCCTACCACGGTCGTGACACCCGCGGCGCGATAACTCTCCGCCAGCGGCGCCGGCACCTTGCTCGCGGGCCCGGCCTCACCGCCGCCGCCGGTGATGTGACAATGCCCGTCAATGAGCCCAGGGATCACCCGCTGCCCCTGCAGGTCGTGCTCGTAAACGCCCAGATACGCCGGAAACGCCGGCCGCTCGGTGCCCATCCACAGTATCCGGCCGCCGCCCGTCAGCAGGTGCCGGTGCCCCAGATGCGCAGGCGCATACACGTCCGCATTCAGCAGCAGCCGCATCCCCGCCGCGTCGCGGTCCCCCACCAATTCGATCGTCATCCCGCCAACGCTACCAGCCCGCTGTCCATCCGCAACCGCAACTGCAACCGCAACCGCAACTGCAACCGCGAACTCCACTCACACGGAGTCGCGGAGCCGCGGAGAAGGGCAAGAATTGAAGAACTGCGTCGAGCCACCGACGTCCCCCAAAATCTGTTGCAGTTCCTCCGTGCCTCTGCGGCTCCGTGTGAGAGGTGTTGCCGTTTCCCACGTTGGTGCCAGCACGGCGCTCCGTGCCAGGACGGGAATCAGGGAACTGCGTCGAGCCACCGACCCCCCCCCAAAAAAATCTGTTGCAGTTCCTCCGTGCCTCCGCGGCTCCGTGTGAGAGGTGTTGCCGTTTCTTTATGCTGGAAAATATCCACAGCTCCAGTCAAAAGCCGCGTAGCCCGAACAAAGGGATGCCCCGACCGACAGCCTCCGATACTTTCCGATATGCTCTCCCCGTCCAGTAAAGGCTGGCTCATTCCCATCGGCGGCAAGCTCACCGATGCAAGCATCCTCGCCCGCTTCATAGAGCTCTGCGGAAGCAGCAACCCGGTGATCGCCATCATCCCCACCGCGTCCGAAGAAACGGACATGGGGACCTGGTACGAGAAGCAGTTCGCGAAGCACGGGGTCACCAACGCCCGCGCGCTCAACCTCCGCCGTCGCTCCGACTGCGATGATCAGGACTGGACGTCGCGCCTGGCCGATGCCGATGGCGTGTTCATCACAGGTGGCAACCAGCTTCGGCTCACGACCATCATCGGCGGTACTCCGGCCGCACACCTGCTGCGCAATCGCTTCCTCGCGGGCATGCCGGTCGCCGGCACCAGCGCCGGTGCCGCCGTGATGTCGGCGCACATGATCGCCGGCGGTGATGAAGGCCCCACGCCCCGCGCGGGCATGGTGACGCTGGCGCCCGGCTTCGGCCTCGCGCCGGAAATCATCATCGACCAGCACTTCCGCGAGCGCGACCGCCTCGGTCGCCTCCTGACTGCCCTCTCGTACAATCCGGCCATGCTGGGCCTGGGCGTGGACGAGGACACGGCGGCCTTCATCAGTCCCGACGACGAGATCGACGTCATGGGCAGCAGCGCGGTCACGGTGATCGACACACGCGACGTGGAATTCTCGTCCATGCACGACGCCGAGCCGCATGACACCATCACGTTGCTCGGCATTCGCATGCATCAGCTGGCGGAAGGTGCGGGCTTCAACCTCCGCACACGCAAGGCACACGGCAGCAACGTCGTTTCTCCACACCCCGATCACGCCTGATGAAGATCCTGGATCGCAACGTCTACGTCGGGCCAAGCCACTACGCACACTTCCCCGTGATTCGTCTCGAGGTGGACCTCGGCGTGCTCGAGGCATGGCCGACGATGCGGTTGGGCAAGGCGTTCATCGATGCGCTGGTGCAGCGACTGCCGGGCCTGAGTGAGCATGGCTGCAGCTACGGCGAACCGGGTGGATTCATCCGCCGCATGACGGAAGACGAGGGCACCTGGTTGGGACATGTATTCGAGCATGTCGTGCTCGAGATGCAGAACACCGCCGGTGTGCATGTCACGTTCGGCAAGACGCGCTCCGCCGGCCCCGCCGGTGTGTACGACGTGGCCTTCGAGTACGAGCAGGAAGACGTGGGGCTCGAGGCAGCGTCACTCTCGCTGGCACTGCTCCACTCGCTGCTCCCCGCCGACCTGCAGCCCGAGGAGTTCGACCGCAGCTTTGACTGGGACACGAGGCGCGACGACTTCATCCGCTACGCGCAGCGTCGTGCACTCGGCCCCAGCACCGCATCCATCGTGCACGCGGCCGAGAAGCGCGGTATCCCGTGGATCCGCCTCAACGAGCAGTCGCTGATCCAGCTGGGATATGGCTGCAATCAGCAGCGCATTCAGGCCACCATCACGGGGCGCACGTCGCACATCGCCGTCGAGTTGGCGTCCGACAAGGAGGAGACGAACAAGATCCTCGCGAATCTCGGCCTGCCGGTTCCGCGGCAGCGTCTCGTGCAGACCGTCGACATGGCGGTCGACGCGGCACGTCGCATCGGCTACCCCGTCGTGCTGAAGCCGTACAACGGCAATCACGGCCGCGGCGTCTCCATCAACCTGATGACGGCCGCCGAAGTCCGCGAGGCGTTCACGTGCGCACAGGAACACTCCCGCAGCGTGATCGTCGAGACGTTCATCACCGGCCACGATCATCGCATGGTGGTGATCAACGGTGAACTCGTCGCCGTCAGCAAGCGCGAGCCGGGTCACGTGATCGGTGACGGCACGCACAGCATTCAGGAACTGGTGGCGATCGTGAACTCCGATCCACGTCGCGGCGTCGGGCACGAAAAGGTGCTGACGCGCATCGAGCTGGATGCGCAGGCGAACGGGCTGCTCCAGAAACTCGGCTACACCGCGGCGTCGGTGCCGCCTCTTGATGAAATCGTGTACCTGCGCCTCACCGCCAACCTGAGCACCGGCGGCACCGCGCGTGACATGACGGATCTCGTGCATCCCGACAACGCCGAGATGGCGGTACGCGCGATCAAGGCGATCGGGCTCGACATCGGTGGCGTGGACTTTCTCACACCCGACATCACGCAGAGTTACAAGGAAATCGGTGGCGCGATCTGCGAAGTGAACGCAGCGCCGGGCTTCCGCATGCACATGGCGCCCAGCGATGGACGTCCGCGTGACGTCGCCGGCAAGACCATCGACATGCTCTTCCCCGCCGGCACGCCGAGCACGATTCCCATTGCAGCGATCACCGGCACGAACGGCAAGACCACGACCTCGCGCATGCTTGCGCACATCCACAAGCTCGCCGGCAAGCGCGTGGGTCTCACGACCACCGATGGCGTGTACGTGGACGGACAGCGTACGGTCATCGGCGACATGACCGGCCCGACGGCTGCGCGCATCGTGCTCAGCGACCCGAACGTGGAAGTTGCGGTGCTCGAGACGGCACGCGGCGGGCTGCTGCGCGCCGGCATGGCCACGCGCTACGTGGATGTCGGTGCAGTGCTCAACGTGCGCCCGGATCACCTGGGCCAGAAGGGCATCGACACACTCGAGCAGCTGGCCGAGATCAAGCGCACCGTCGTCGAGATTGCACGGGACACCGCGGTGCTCAATGCCGACGATCCGCTCACGCTGCGCATGGCCGCGTACACCGAGGCAAAGCATGTCTGCTACGTCACGCTCAACCCCGATCATGAGCTGGTGCGCGAGCACATCCGCGCCGGCGGCCGCGCCATCGCGCTGGAGAACGGCATCAACGGCTCCATGATCACGATCTACGATCATGGCGCGCACATTCCGCTGCTCTGGACACACCTGATCCCGGCGACGATCGAGGGCAAGGCGCTGCACAACGTGCAGAACGCGATGTTCGCTGCGGCAATGGCGTTCGCGATGGGCGTGCGTCTCGAGGACATCCGGCATGGCCTGCGGACCTTCGACACGAGCTTCTTCCAGGCGCCTGGTCGCCTGAATGTCTATGATCAGCATCAGTTCCGCGTGCTGTTCGACTACGGACACAACGCCGATGCCATCGAGCAGCTCTGCCAGCTTGCGAATCGGCTCGACGTGAAGGGTCGCCGTATCTGCGTGCTCTCGGCGCCGGGCGATCGGCGCGACCAGGACATCGTGGCCATCGGTGACGTGGCCGCCGCCGCGATGTTCGACCATTACATCTGCCGTCGCGACGATGGACGACGCGGGCGCGGCGATGAGGATGTGCCGCGCATGATCGAGCGGGCGCTGCTGGCGCACGGCATCGGTGCCGATCGCGTGTCGGTGATCATCGATGAACAGGAAGCGATCGAGGCAGCGCTGCGCATGGCCGCACCGGGTGACCTGGTGCTGATCTTCGCTGACGCACTCGCACGCGGCTGGAAGCAGATCACACACTTCCGCGCGGACGCAGCGCCGTCATCGTTCGCGTCGCAGAAGAAGCAGGCGCCGCAGACCGTGCGTCCCGCCGTGATCGAGCTGGCCGACGACAGCGTGCCGCCCCCTCGCGCAGTCGTCTCGCCGGTGAGCAGCCCGCCGACCAACGGTACCGTGGCCGCGCTGGCCGGCACGATGGCCGGCACGACGGCGATCGTGCGTGATGATCGCGGCGTGTTCCTTGCGCGTGAGGCGAACGACTAGCCAGTACAGCATTCAATACCACCAGTACCAGTAGCGAGCATCATGCGCCCACCGCGCGAACCAGACCTCGCGTCGGGTCACCCTTCTCCGATCATCGTGGAATCGCGCCGCCTGATGGGCCCCAACCTGATGCACCCGGGAGTGGGCGCTGTGCTGGACGTCGTGCTGGACGACACGATGTCCAACCGCAACGCGGCGCTGCTGCGTGCCTGGCATGCGCGCATCGCCGAGCTCACCGGCGCGCTGGGCTGGCCCGATTCGACGACCACTCAGCGTACCTATCCCGGTGGTGCGAGCCTCTTCGTGCACGCACCAGTCGATCAGCTCATGACTGCGACGGACGTCTGCGAATCCGCCTGGATGACGTCGGAACTGGCGATCGTCGGTCTGGTGCGTGACACTGCGGCCACAACGATCGATGAACTCCGTGCAATGGCTGATGCCGAGTCCTGCCCGCCGCTCGTCGCACTCTGGCACGAAGGCCAGCGCCGCCGCATCAACGTCACCTTCGACGAGCACACTGCCTGCATCGGAAGCGGATCGGGTGCGCACTGCTGGCCGTTGCGCGACATCCCGGCCACTGATCTGGTCGACTGGCGCACGGTGCGCGACATCCCGATCGTGCTCGTCACCGGCTCGAACGGCAAGACGACCGTGGTGCGCATGATCGCAGCCATGGCACGCGCGGCAGGGCACGACGTCGGCCACACCTGCACCGATGGTGTCTGGATCAACGATGCGCAGGTGGAGTCCGGCGACTGGTCGGGCCCAGTCGGCGCGCGTCGCGTATTACAGGACACGTCGGTCACACTTGCGGTGCTCGAGACGGCGCGTGGTGGGTTGCTGCGCCGCGGCCTCGCTGTGCAGCACGCGTCGGTCGCCGCCGTCGTGACGCTGTCGCCCGATCATTTCGGCGACTACGGCATCAACGATCTGGAGACGCTGGCCGCGGTGAAGCTCATCGTCGCGAGCGCCGTGCACGAACGCGGGCTGCTGGTGTGCAATGCCGGCGTGCCATCACTGGTGCAGGCCACGGCGCGCTACACCGGCCGCCTTGCAACGGTGACAGTGCACCACGACACCGCAGTCGATGCGCCATTCACCTGGTCCAGCAGCACTGACCTGCACCTCACGACTGCAGAGTTGACGCAGATTCCGGCCACGCTTCGCGGTGCGGCCACGCACAACGTGCTCAACGCGCTCGTCGCCGCTACGGTGGCGGATGAGCTGCACCTTGGCGACTCGTCGCGCGCGGCCCTGCTCGCCTTCGGCACCGATCCTCGTGAGAACATGGGCCGCCTCATGACGCACGTGGTTGGTGGGGTCACCGTCGTGATCGACTATGCGCACAACGCGCAGAGTGTTGCGGCGCTGATCGACGCGACGCGTGGCATTCCCGCCGTGCGTCGCGCCGTGTCGCTCGGCACGGGTGGTGATCGTGACGACGTCGCGCTGCAGGCCATTGCCGCTGCCGCCGCGGAGCCAGGCATCATCGACCACTTCATCGCCAAGGAGATGCCCAGGTTCCTGCGCGGACGTGCGTCAGGCTCCATCAGCGGTGTGCTGCTCGATGCGTTGCGTGCGCTGGGTGTACCCGACGCACAGCTCGCGAGCGCGCCGGATGATATGAGCGCCGTGCGTCAGGCTCTGACATGGGCACGACCCGGCGATCTTCTGCTGCTTGCCGTGCATGATCAGCGCGACGCGGTGCTCCAGCTCGTCGAGCAGTGCGCCACCTCGGGCTGGACACCTGGCAGCAAGCTGCCATAGCAGCTGACGCGTCTGTCGCCCGTGTTCGGTGTTGTGCCTCGCAGTCGTGTACCGCAGTCGTGTACCGCAGTCGTGTACCACAGTCGTGTACCACAGTCGTGCGCCGCAGACGTGCGCCGCAGACGTGCGCCGACCGGAACCCGGTGCGGCACTGCGGTGCAAGACATGCATGCCGTTGCTCGCACGATGCGTGGCGTGCACGTAGCTTCGTGCGATGAAAAATGTGATCCTCACACAGCTCAAGGCACTGCCATTCGTCGCAGGCCTTCCCGATGCGCAGCTCTGGCGCCTTGCGCAGTCCGTCGAGCCGCTCTCCTACGCCACTGACGACGTCTTCTTCAACGAGGGCGATGAGCGCACGATGTTCGCGCTGGTCGTCTCGGGCGGCGTGGCGATCGAGAAGGCCTCGGCAGGCCGCATCACGCGTCTGGTGACGATGGGCCCGGGCGAGGCGATCGGCGAGGGCCTGCTGCTGGACGACACGCGCCACGGCACCACCGCACGCGCCGTGATCGCGGGCGAACTGCTGGTGCTGAGCAAGGAGAAGCTGGCCGAGGTCGTGAAAGACAATCCGCACCTGTACGCGGGCCTCGTCGCACGTGCCGCACGTGCCATCGCCACGCGCCTGCGCAGCGCCGACGCGACGCTCGTGGGACGTGGACGCACGTTGGGTTTCGGCAGCACGCGCATGCGCACCGAGCATGACCTGCTCGGCGAGCGCGAAGTGCCGGACGAGGCCCTGTACGGTGTGCAGACATTGCGCGCCGCCGAGAACTTTCCGATCACCGGCGTGCCCCTGCGCGAGTTCCCCGAGCTGATCTCCGCGCTCGCCGCCGTGAAGATTGCCGCCGCGCGGGCGAACCAGGAACTCGGTCTGCTGCCTGACAACATCGCCGATGCGATCGTGCGTGCGGGCGAGGAGCTGCGTGCTGGCCGGCACCACGAGCACTTCATCGTGGACATGATCCAGGGCGGCGCCGGCACCAGCACGAACATGAACGCGAACGAAGTCATTGCGAATCGTGCGCTGGAGATTCTCGGACGCGCACGAGGCACATATGACGTGGTGCATCCCAACGAGCATGTGAACCGCAGCCAGAGCACCAACGACGTCTATCCCACGTCGATTCGCATCGCGCTGCACACGGCACTCGACGTGCTGCGCGCTGCACTGACGGAGCTCTGCGGTGCGATGGATGCCAAGGCCGTGGAGTTCAGTGCGTTGATCAAGATGGGCCGCACCCAGCTGCAGGATGCGGTGCCGATGACGCTCGGTCGCGAGTTCAAGGCGTGGGCGCACACGCTCATGGAAGATGTCGATCGCCTTGGTGAAGCGCAGGCGCTGATGCGTGAGATGAACATGGGCGCGACGGCCATCGGCACCGGCATCACCGCGTCGGACGAATTCACCGCATCGGTGCGCAAGCACCTGTCCGATGTGACGGGGCTCGCGATGATCACCGCACCGGATCTCATCGAGGCGACCAGCGACACCGGGGCCTTCGTGCAGCTCAGCGGTGTGCTGAAGCGCACCGCCACCAAGCTGTCGAAAATCTGCAACGACTTGCGGTTGCTGTCGTCAGGGCCACGCGCAGGGTTTGGCGAGATCAACCTTCCCGCGATGCAGCCCGGCAGCTCGATCATGCCGGGCAAGGTGAATCCGGTCATCCCCGAAGTCGTCAATCAGGTCTGCTTCAACATCATCGGCGGCGACGTCACCGTGACCATGGCGGCCGAGGCGGGGCAGCTGCAGCTCAACGTCTTCGAGCCAATCATCGCGTATCGACTGTTGGGTGGTATCCACGAGATGACGCAGGCCATTCGCGTGTTGCGTGACAAGTGCATCGTGGGCATCACGGCGAATGCCGACCGCATGCGCTACTACGTGGAGCATTCGATCGGTGTGGTCACCGCGCTGCTGCCCGTGATCGGCTACGACAAGGCCACCGAGGTAGCCAAGGAAGCGCTCGCCAGTGGACGCGGGGTCACCGAGATCGTGCTCGAGCGTGGCTGGCTCACGCGTGAGCAGCTCGATGACGTACTGAGACCGGAGTCGATGGCTGGTCGCTGATCAGGCCGCAGTCTGCAAGTGGATGCGTCGGCTACGGCGGCCTCACATTCATCGTGCATCCAAACACGTCGGCAATTGGTTTCCAGACCGGGGTGCTTGCTGTACGTGCAGCGCGGCGCATAGTCGTCATTCTCGAGTGGAGGCGGTGCGCTTCACGAAGACGCCGACACCAGGCGCTTCGACATCGGTGCGACCGTTGGCGTTGAACTCCCCATCGAGCTCGGCGAGCGCTATCTCGCGGTTCCGTCCGTGCACTATGTGCGCGGGCTCACGCGCATCTCCGACAACACGGGCAACGACATCAAGAACAGCTCGGTGATGATCGGTCTTGGTTTCCGATTCCGTTGAGTCGCGTCTCGTGACGCATCGTCGATGCAGCGGAAGGCAAGCTGGCATGAACAGGTCGCCTCAAGAGTAGAGCAGGGTGCGGGCGCGGCGTGCGTTCGTACCCTTGTGTGCGTTCGAACACTTGCTGGCGTGTCGCCGTGCAGTCGCTGTTGCCGGTACCACTTCGCGGGCCGACACGAGTGAAGGAGCAACGCCCGCCGGACAGCGTTGTCGACGCCTATCCGAACAGGTCGCGCTGCACCGGCGCCGTCTTCGGATCGCCTGAGCGGTCGCGCCACAGCCCGTCGCGCCCTGTGCGCCCGCGCAGGTACGCCGCTGCCGCAGCGTCGCGCAGCAACCCCTCGTCCAGGTCGGACTGCAGGTACCCGCCCGTCAGCGCCATGCGCATCACGATGGCCGAGTCGCAGACGGGGTTGCTGCAGGGGTAGATGGTGCTGGCCACGGTGACTGTCGTGCCGCCCGTCGCCTCCGCTTCACTCGCCTGCACCCGCCAGCCCCGCCTCACCTGTCGCGTCGGCCCCAGGAACGGCTTCGACCAGCACACCGGGCACCGCGGTGTCGGCGGTGTCGAAGGCGCAAATGCTGGCTGGCGACGGGTGGGCAGGCGGTCGGACATCTCGCAATTTATGCTGGCGCGCGCCGCCGTCCGTCTGTCCGTCAGGCGCTGGGCCGCATCCGTGATCGGGCCACGCACAGCAGGCCTACGCACGGCAACCCGCGCACGCCAGGCATGCGCGCGATCGCAGGCGCCTGCGCTGATCCGCGACGATGTGCACGTTTCTGGGCTGAATCAAGTGTTTCGCCGCCGGAGCAGTCGATACCTTGATGGCATATGTCAAAACCCACCGTCGATGGACCCGGTCAGGCGAAGCTGCAGGCCCTGGCGTCGGCAACATCCCTCGCGCAGACCGTGCATGGGCACGTCGAGAAATACGCGATCGCCATCCGCACCACGCAGCCCACGACAGCGTACGGACAGATGATCAAGCGGGCCGCCACGCCCCTCATCGGGCTGCTGCGTAGCCAGTTCCAGCTGCTGGCGGACATCACGACCGACCTCATTCTCGTCGCCACGCGCGGCGGCAGTGGCGATCAGGCCAGGCTTCGTGCGCTGCGCGAGCGCGTCGGACAGCTCAAATCAGGCATCGAGCTTGCCATCACGTCCACCACGCAGAAGCATGCGGTCCGCGACGATCATGCGAAGCTGCCGTCAAGCGACGCTAGCGGCGAGTAACCCGTGGTCCTTAGTTTTGTAGAGTGTATCGCTGTTCGATGATGCTGGATCAGTCAGAGGCCGGTTGTACGTAATTGGCACGCGATCGCCAGACCCGGTAGGGGTCGCGATCGTCGTGAATGACATGACGATTGTTGCTTTTTCGGGTGGCCACGTTGCCCCCCGTAGCTGTCGGTCGGGAACCTCGGTTCCATCTCCGCCGGTTTTATATGGGGAGTCTACCCTGGCGCCCCACGACCCTTCCCAAGACCTGGGCATGGCCAGCTTTTCGCGCTTTTGCCGGATTTTCGCCGGCGCACAGATGTTTCGCGGACTCGTGCCCGTCGCGCGTACCGCAGCGCTGCTCCTCGCTGTTGCCGCTACGGCCGGTGCGCAGCAGTACCCGAACACGACGTTCAATTACACGACGGAGATGAACGAGGCAGTCACCCATCTCTGGGACCAGCTGCTCTTCTGGGCAACGATCGTTTTTGTGATCGTCGAAATCGGCATCCTTTACATCGTCTTCAAATTCAAGGCGCGTCCGAACTCGCCTGATCCGAAGCACGTGCATGGCAACACGGCACTGGAAATCGCGTGGACGGCAATCCCGGCGGTGATTCTGGCCTTCATCGCGGTGCCCACGGTCAAGACGATCTTCATGACGCAGGCCAAGGCACCGGCGAACGCGCTGCAGGTCGAGGTGATCGGGCATCAGTGGTGGTGGGAGTTCCGCTATCCCCAGTACGGCATCACCACGGCCACCGAGTTGTATCTGCCGGTCGGGCGCCCGGTGAACTTCAAGCTGAATACCAAGGACGTACTGCACTCGTTCTGGATTCCGCGGTTGGGCGGCAAGCGTGACCTCATCTCCAACAGGACGAACTACCTGTGGATGACACCGCGCGACTCGATGGCGATGAAGTCACTCAACGGCAGTTGCAACGAGTATTGCGGTTCGAGTCACGCGAACATGAAGTTCCGCGCGTTTACCGTCACGCCCGAGCAATTCGCCAGCTGGGCCGCGCACCAGAAGGGTCCTGCCGTCTACGGTGCCGTGACGCCGCCCTCCGTTCCGGCCGCGACACCGGCCGCCGCTGGTGCAGCCGCCACGACCCGGAGTGGTCAGATCGGCGCGGCGCTGGCCAATGCGGCCGCACCGGCACCGGTCGGGTTCATTTTTCCGCGTGAAAAGCTCGATCCGAGCTCGCTGCCATCGGCGACGCCTCCGTCGAGCATCGGCTTCACTGCCGGTCTTGCGGGCGACGCAGAGCGCGGTCAGAAGGTCTACTCCCGCTCGTCGTGCATCGGCTGCCACAAGGTCAGCGGCAACCCGATGAGCGCTGGCGTGATCGGCCCGAACCTGACGCATTTCGGCTCCCGCTACAGCCTCGGCGGTTCGTTGTACGAAAACACGACCGAAAACCTGGTTCGCTGGATCAAGAACGCGCCAGCGATGAAGCCGGGCAGCCTGATGCCGGCCATCGGCAACGGCGAATACAATCCGGCCATCAAGGCCAAGGTCACGATGGGCGGTCTCTCCGATCAGCAGATCGCAGATGTCGCCGCCTATCTGCAGGCTCTCAAGTAACCCGCGCCCGGAGCATTTCGCGTCATGGCCACGACTGTTGCGCCGCCGATTTACGCGCCGGCTGCCGCCTCCGCCTCCACGTACGGCGAGAAGACCGGCGTCTGGAGCTGGATCACGACCACGGATCACAAGCGGATCGGCGTGCTGTACCTGTTCACGTCCCTCTTCTTCTTCATCTTCGGCGGGCTCGAGGCGGCAGTCATCCGCGCACAGCTCGCCGCACCCAATCAGTCACTGGTCAGCGCTGAGCTGTACAACCAGCTCTTCACCATGCACGGCACCACGATGGTGTTCCTCGCCATCATGCCGCTGTCAGCTGCCTTCTTCAACTTCCTCATCCCGCTGCAGATCGGCGCCCGCGACGTGGCCTTCCCGCGTCTCAATGCCTTCAGCTATTGGGTCTACCTGCTCGGCGGCATTTTCATCACGCTGCCGATCTTCGCCGGCCTTGCCCCGAACGGCGGCTGGTTCGGGTATGCCCCGCTCACCACGATGGCATACAATCCCGGCCTGAACATCGATTTCTGGGTGCTCGGCCTTCAGATCCTCGGCATCAGCTCGCTCGCGGCCGGCTTCAACTTCATCACCACCATCATCAACATGCGCGCACCGGGAATGCACCTGATGCGCATGCCGATGTTCACGTGGGCGAGCTTCGTGGTGCAGTTCCTCGTCGTGCTGGCCTTCCCGGTCATCACGGTCGCACTGGTGTTCCTGCAGTTCGACCGCTTCTTCGGCACGAACTTTTACACGCTCACCGCCGGCGCCGACCCGCTGCTCTGGCAGCACCTGTTCTGGATCTTCGGCCATCCCGAGGTCTACATCCTGATCCTGCCGGCGTTCGGTCTGGTCAGCGAGGTGCTGCCCACGTTCAGCCGCAAGCCGCTGTTCGGGTACGCGGTCATGGTCTACTCCATGATCCTGATCGGCTTCCTCGGCTTTGGCGTGTGGGCCCACCACATGTTCTCCGTCGGCATGGGCCCCATCGCGGACACGGTATTCAGCCTCACCACGATGCTGATCGCCATCCCGACCGGCGTAAAGATCTTCAACTGGATGAGCACGATGTGGGGCGGCAAGCTGACGTTCACCACATCCATGTGCTTCTCGATCGGCCTGGTCGCGATGTTCACCATCGGCGGCCTCTCCGGCGTGACGCACGCATCACCCCCGACCGACCTGCAGCAGACCGACACCTACTACGTCGTGGCGCACTTCCACTACGTGCTGTTCGGTGGCTCGATCATGGGCATCTTCGCCGGCATCTATCACTACTTCCCGAAGATGTTCGGGCGGCTGATGAACGAAACCCTCGGCAAGTGGCACTTCTGGATCAACATGATCGGCATGAACCTGACCTTCGGCCCGATGCACCTGTCAGGCCTGCTGGGCATGCCGCGCCGTATCTACACGTACGATGCAAACCAGGGCTGGGACCTCTTCAACATGATGAGCTCCATCGGCACTGCAATCATCATCGTCGCGACGCTGATCTTCCTCTACAACTTCTTCACTTCGCTGAAGAGCGGTCCGCGCGCCGGTCGCGACCCGTGGGGTGCCTCGACGCTCGAGTGGTCCATCCCGTCGCCGCCGCCCGAGTACAACTTCGCCGTGCTGCCGAACGTCACCAGCCGCTACCCGCTGTGGGACGTGACGGATGGCCACGATCTGTCGCGCGAGCATCACGAAGGCCATGAGAATCGTGACGACCGCGTCCCGACCTCGCGTGAACTCGGCATCCCGATGCCGGCAAACACGTTCAAGCCGGTGATGGCGGCATTGGGTCTCTGCACCATGCTCGGTGGCATGACCCTCAAGCACGTCAACGACGTTGCGTTCTACGTCGTCGTTGGTGGCGGCGCAACCATGCTGGTGGTGAGCCTGTATGCCTGGCTCACGTCGCCGCTCGAGGAGTCGCACTGAAATGAGCGCAACCGCAGTTGAACCGACCATGGCCGGCGGTGAATCGCACGACGCCCACGGCCATCATTACACCTCGACGGGACTGGACAACCGCAAGATTGCCATCTGGGCCTTCATCGGCTCCGAGTGCATGCTGTTCGTCAGCCTCATTTCGACATACCTGATCTACAAGGGCAAGTCGCGCGTCGGCCCGTACCCGCACGAGGCATGGACGGACCCGGCAACCGGTGAGACGTTCAAGGCCATCCTCAACATCCCGGTCACGAGCTTTTCCACGTTCGTGCTCCTGATGTCGTCGCTCGCGATGGTGCTCGCACACAATGCAGTCGTGAACCGACACGTGAAGCGCACCACGTTTCTGGCGCGGCTCGAAGGCAACTCGTTCTTCTGGCTCATGTCGACGGCGGTGCTCGGCATCGTGTTCCTCATGTGCCAGGCCTACGAGTTCACCAGCTTCGTGCACGAGGGCCTGGGCCTGACGACGAACCTGTTCAGCAGCAGCTTCTTCGTGCTCACGGGATTCCACGGCGCACACGTCACCGCCGGTGTGCTCTGGTTGTTCACGCTCGCATCGATCGACAAGACGCGCGGGCTGACGCCTGCTGAAGAGTTGAAGATCGATCTCTGCGCGCTGTACTGGCACTTCGTCGACGTGGTCTGGATCGCGATCTTCGTCCTACTCTACCTCATCAAGTGAGCCACGACCCCATGGCACACGATACGGACGCCGCGCACGACGAACACGGGCATCACCCGACGGCGAAGACCTATCTCTGGACTGCACTCTTTCTCACGATCGTCACGATCGTCGAAATCTCGGCCTACTACATCAAACCGTGGGAGCAGTCGGCGATTTATGTGCCGAGCATGATCTTCATGTCGGCGGTGAAGTTCGCGGTGGTTTGTGCGGTCTACATGCACCTCAAGTACGACAACAAACTGTTCCGGAACCTGTTCGTTGGTCCGCTCGCGATCGCGATCGTCACCTGCGTCGGATTGCTCTTTCTGTTCGGCAAGGTCGCGATCAACCTTGGCAGCGGCGCCTGATGGCGGAGTCTCGGGCGTATTGATGGCACTCGCACTGCTCCTGCATCCTGCGCAGACTCTGGCGCTGGATGACTGGACCATCCACCCGAGCACGGTCATTGGATTGACTGCGCTCGGGTGGCTCTACTTTCGACGTGCTCGTTCCGCCCAGGGCGTTGGTCCGTCGACCGGGCAGCGCGTCGCGTTCTGCAGTGGCCTGCTCCTGCTGTTCCTGATCCTGAACGGGCCGCTGCACGACCTGAGCGACTTCTACCTGTTCAGCGGGCACATGGTGCAGCACCTCATCATGGAGCTCATCGTGCCACCGCTGCTTATCGCAGGCACGCCGGGCTGGATGCTGCGGCCGGCACTGGGTTGGCCCGTCGTCGGTGCGCTCGCGCGCCGGATCACGACGCCGATCATGGCATTCGCAATCTTCAACGTCACGCTCAGCATCTGGCACATTCCGGCGCTGTACAACACAGCGTTGCTGCATCACAACGTGCACATCCTGCAGCATGTCACGTTTCTGGTGGCCAGTGTGCTGATGTGGTGGCCGTTCATGAGTTCACTGCCCGAGTTGCCCCGTCTGAGCTATCCGGGTCAGATGCTGTACTGCTTTTTGATGACGCTGCCCATGAGCGTCGTCGCGATTTATATCGCGATGGCCGATTCGGTGCTGTATCCGCTGTACGCGTCCAGCCCGCGGCTCTGGGGCATCTCGCCCAAGATGGATCAGCTGATCGGTGGGTTGATCATGTGGATCCCGGGCGGCCTCTTCTTTTACGGCGTGATGACCGTGGTGTTCTTTCGCTGGCAGCGACAGGGGGCGGGTGGAGACGGCGCCGACGAGGCGCAGGGGTCGCGCGGCGCGCTCGCCGCTGTACCGAGTCGCTGAGCCGGTGGCGACGACGGTCGGCTCGGATACGACGCGCACCTCCAATACGGCCGGAATGACGAGTGGCGTCACGCACGCCGCAGACACATCGCGCGAACGGCTGCTTTCACTGGACGTGTTTCGCGGCATGACCGTCGCCGGCATGCTGCTGGTGAACAATCCCGGTGACTGGGAGCACATCTTCCCGCCGCTGGAACACGCGAAGTGGCACGGTTGGACGCCGACGGACCTGATCTTTCCGTTCTTTCTCTTCATCGTCGGCGTGACCGCGCATCTCTCGCTGTCGCAGCGGCGGGCGCGAGGTGACGACGACGGCGCAATCGTGCAGCAGATCCTGCGGCGCGGCGCACTGATCTTCCTGTTCGGACTTTTCCTCGCCTGGTTTCCTGGTTTCATGTGGGGCACCATCGAGTCGTTGCCAGATCCGAGCATCGCCGATCGCATGCGCTACCGGCTGGAGCACCTCCGCATCATGGGTGTACTGCAGCGAATCGGCGTGGCGTACGTCATCGGCGCAATGCTCACGCTCCGCGGCACCTGGAAGCAGCACCTCGCCGTGCTCGTTGCCATTTTGCTCGGCTATTGGGCGCTGATGACACTGGTCACGGTTCCAGACCGCGGTGTGCCGGGATGGCAGCTGCTCGACCGACCTGACGCCGTGCTCAGCGCCTGGTTCGATCGTACGGTGCTCGGCACGAATCATCTCTGGGCATCGGTGAAGACCTGGGATCCGGAAGGGCTGCTGAGTACGCTGCCCGCGGTCGGCAGCATGATGATCGGACAGTTCGCCGGACGCTGGATCGCGTCACCACGCTCGCTCGCCGAACGGCTCAATGGCATGTTCGCGTCCGGTGCACTGCTGTTGGTGATAGGCCTCGTCTGGCACTGGGTCTTCCCGATCAACAAGAGCCTCTGGACCAGCAGTTACGTCGTCTTCACCGCCGGCATGGCGCTGGTGACCTTGGCAACCTGCATGTGGATCATCGATGTCCACGGTTGGAAAGGCTGGACGAAGTTCTTCGTGATTTACGGCACCAACCCGATGATCGCCTTCATGGGGTCAGGTATCCTGGCCCGCATCACCGTGACGCTCTGGAAGATTCCGACCGCCGACGGTCCGGAGTCGGCATCGTGGGTGTTCCATCAAGCGGTTTTCGCGCCGATACTCGACCCACACGTGGCTTCGCTCGCGTACGCGCTGAGCGTCGTGCTGCTCTGGTTCGTGATCCTCTGGGCGCTCTGGCGCCGGAAAATCTTTCTCAAGGTGTAGCGACGTGGTTCCTGCCCGACTCATGACCGGTGCTCGCGCGCTGCTCCTCCTGCTGTTCGCCCTTGCCACTATTCGTCCGGTGGACGGCCAGGCCACACGGAAGAAGACGACGGTTCGCGCAGGTACCGCGGCCCGTGCCAGCGCGAGGGCGCGCGCCGCGTCGCGATTGAAGTCCCGCCCTGCGGCCGCCGATCGTACCAGCGTGACGCCAAGAAAGCGTGCGCGCCCTGTCCGTCGCGCCGCGGCTCCAGCCATTGCACGCCTCGAGGCACGCACCCCGTTCGGGCTCGACGCGCTGCGCGGCGATCTGGGCTTTCTGGCAGGCGCGTCGATCAGGAATGGCTCATGGGGCATGATGGTCGTGTCGTTGTCACAGGGCGACACGCTCTTCTCGATCAATGCCGATGTGCCGCACCAGCCCGCCTCCACGCAGAAGGTGCTGACGTCGGTGCTCGCACTCAACAGTCTCGGTGCGAATTACCGATACCACACGGACGTGCTTCATACGGGCACACTTCGCGATGGACGGCTTGATGGTGACCTGATACTGCGCGGTGATGGCGACCCGTCGCTCTCATCTCGCTTCATCGGTCGCACACCCGATGCTGCCATGGATTCGCTCGTCGGTCGACTGGTGCGCGCTGGAGTGCGGCAGGTGAGCGGACGCGTGATCGGCGACGCGAGCGGTTTCGAGGCGCGCTCGATTCCGGAAGGCTGGCACCCTCGCATCTTGCAGGACGCCTACGCGGGGCGCGTCTCGGGACTGACGCTGAACGAGAATCTGGTCTGGGTCACTGTTCGCCCGACCACGCGCGGCAGCCCTGCGACTGTGGTGCTCGAGCCGGCGACGACGGCCATTCCGGTCCGCGCCAGTGTGCGGACGGTCGCTGGCAGGGGCGCCTCGCTCAGGCTCGGACGCGGCGCAAATGGCATCTCGGTCAGCGGCACCATCGGCGCGCAGGGCTACCAGCGCTCGTACTCGTATGTGGTCGAGGATCCGGCGTCGTTCACGACCGGAGCCTTCCTCGCGGCACTGCGACGGAACGGCATCACCGTGGCCGGCGGCATGACACTCGGCCCGACTCCGTCTGGCGCTCGCCCTCTCGTGTCATGGGAATCTCCCTCGCTCGAGACACTGCTCACCGTGATGAACCGTGAATCGGTCAATGTGATTGCCGAACACATGTTCCGGGCGGCAGGTCGCGGTTCGGACCGGCATGTGGCAGGATCGGCGTTCAATTCCGATACTGTGCTTCGCGGCTTGTTGCAGCGCACGGTCGGCATGCGCAGCGATGCCCTTCGCGCGTATGACGGCAGCGGTCTGTCGCAGACGGATCTCGTGTCACCCAGGGCCATGGTACAGCTCCTCGGTTGGGCCAACAAGGCGAGCTGGGGGCCCTTGCTGCACGCATCGCTGCCGCTCGCCGGGCGCAGCGGAACGCTCCGGCACCGGATGATGGGCACTGCCGCGCAGGCCAACCTGCACGCCAAGACCGGCACCACGAACGACATCGTCGCGCTGGCCGGCTACGTCACGGCCCGCAACGGCGAACTCCTCGCCTTCACCATGATGTACAACGGACGCGACCGCTGGCGCGCCCGCGAGGCGATCGACGCCATCGGGATCACCCTCGCGAACTGGTCGCGCTGACGACTCGAGCATGAGGGGGCGACGCGGCGCACTCGCGTGCAGATCTGCTGCCCCGAACGCGCGCTGAGACCCCGCCCAATCGAACCACCGCGAAAAAGGCAGCGGCGCCGCAAGCGGTCACGACAGGTTCAGATAAGGGCACAAGTACAGGCACAGACACGGGCACGGGCAGCTCAGCGCATGCGAATGTTGATGTTCCGCTTCGCCAGTTCGGCGATGTAGCGATCGCCCGGGAACACCTCGTCCGGCGTGTACACACCCGACGGCAGCGCACCCGAGGCCATCAGCTGACCCGTGATCGAGAGCGTGTACCCGGTGACGCGCATCATCGCCGTGATGTCGTGCTCGGCATCGTAGTAGTCCAGCAGGTCGTACTCGCGCGTGCAGGCGTGCCCGTTTTTCATGCCGGTCACGATCACGCGCAACGCAACGAGATCCTGCCCGCCAGGTCGCCGCAACTTCGGACCAACCTGCGCGATGAACAGGTCGCGCGGCACGACCTGCACGCCCTTCACGTCTATCGGTGTCGAATCGAACAGCCCCAGGTCGCGCATCGCCGACATCAGCTGCGCATGCCCCGGATATCGCAGCGTCTTGTACTCCATCAGCGGAATCGTTCCCTCGTAGCGCCACGCCATGGTGGAGAGTCCACCGGCCGTGTGAAACGCCTCGAGCGTGCCGATCGGCTCATCGAACTGCACCGGCTCCAGCTCGGACAGCGCGGTGACCTGTGTGCGAATGCCATCACGAAGGACCCACGACAGCGTCGAGTAATAATCCAGCACGCCCTCGATGGAGTACACGATCTGGTAATTCAGCGGCGGCTCGGGATGCTGCGGCAGGCCGCCGACGAACAGCTTCACGCTCTCGACACTGTCCATCGCCCTGATGCCGTGCTCGGCCAGCACGTTGATCATGCCGGGAGCGAGGCCCGTGTCGGGAATGACCGTCACGTTCTTGAGCTTCGCGGCCGTGTCCAGCTCCTTCTGCTGAAACACGATCTCCGTGTTGCCGCCCAGGTCGGCGAAGTGCACTCCGGACTGCACGGCGAGGGCGGCGAGTTCACCGTTGAAGTAGTACGGGATCGCGCTCAACACCGCGTCGACCTGACCCATCTCAGCCAGCATCATTTCGCGGTTGCGCACGTCCAGCGCAACCGGCACGAGCCGTGGGTCGTCGGTGGGCAGGAACGAGGGAAGTGACGACACGTCGAGGTCGGCCAGCCGCACCTGCGATACGCCATCGCTGCGCAGGAGATCGAACGCACAGGCGGAGCCTTGTGCACCACGGCCGAGGACGAGAAAGCGCATCGTGATAATGGGCAGCACCCGTCGCGCACCAGACTTGCGCAGCGATTCGGGCAGGACATTCCGACGAGCAGGGCCGATGCCTGCGTGGACAGCGTGAATTTACAGCTCGTCGCGGCATCTCGCGCTCTTCGGCAGGTACGATCACCTCAAACACATGGCAGATGACACTGGCTGACACGAACACCTGGCGCGACCACCTGCTCGCATCGCCTGATGCGATTCATCGCGCGCTGACTGCGGTCAAGACGATTGCGGTGGTCGGCATCAAGCCGGCCGAAACGAAGGCCCCGGCGCATTACGTCCCCGCGTACGCGCAGGCTGCGGGCTTCACCATCATTCCCGTCCCGGTCTACTATCCGCAGATGCAGAGTGAGCTGGGCGAGCAGGCCTACCAGTCGCTTGGCGCGCTGCCCGGTCCGGTCGACTGCGTGCTGCTCTTCCGACGTCCGGCCGACATTCCCGGGCATCTCGACGAGATCCTCGACGCGCGCCCGCGACTCGTCTGGATGCAGCTCGGCATCTCGCATCCCGAGGTGGCCGAGGCACTCGCCAAGGCCGGCATCGACGTCGTGCAGGACCACTGCATGCTCGTCGAACTCAAGAAGATGGGCCGCTAGCGAACTTCCGGTTGTGATCTGCGCAGCGGCAACGTCGAATCTCGAACGGAGGACGGCGAAACTCAGACAGCACGAACTGCAACGGCTCTGGCGCAGAACTGCATTTCGCAGAACTGTCTGATTTGCAGCATGGTAGCGACGCTTTTCGCCATCCTGCGTTGCGTCGTCACGTGTGACACGCGAACTCGAACACGGCTTTGGGAACTGCGCGCGTAGGCGCATACATCCGTATTGTTGGAAAAACGAAAAAGGCTTTCGGAAGTGCCTTCGCAAGCACGGTTCCGAAAGCCTTCGCGTATTCGTTTGTGACCGGCCGTCGCGGCGCACGGCGGCGAGCGATGGTGCAACTGCAATTCTGCGCTGAGCATTTCTGCGTCAGAAGCGATGCAGCACGTGCCGTTGCAGCCACCACGCCTCCGCCACCTTGAACGTATCACTGGACAGATCGGCGCACGGCGGCATGTGATGGTGTACATGCAGTCCTGCGAGTCATGCAATGCTGTGCCGATCAGCTCTGCGTCAAAGCCGTTGCCGTTACCGCCAAGTGCTCGGCTATTTCGACGAAGTCACACGGAAGATGGTCCCGCCGTTGTCGTCGCTCACCAGGACGCTTCCGTCGCGCAACACCGCGAAGTCCACGGGACGGCCCCAGCGTGAGCCGGCTTCGTCCTGCCAGCCAGTGATGAAATCTTCGTAGCTCACCGGCTTGCCGTTTCGCACGCGCACGCGGACCACCTTGGCTCCTGTCGGCGTATCTCGGTTCCAGCTGCCATGGAACGCCACGAGGGCATCGCCGCGCCAGTCGGCCGGGAACGACGAAGCGCTGGTCAGGAACGTCATGCCCAACGGGGCCGAGTGCGCCTGCATGCGAAGCGCCGGTGATACGGTGCGGGCGCAGCGCGCCTGGTCGTTGTATTCCGGGTTCGGGATCTTCGGGCCGTGGCAGTAGGGCCAGCCGTAATCCTTGCCGTCCTGCAGCAGGTTGATCTCTTCAGTCGGCAAATTCTGGTGGTCTGGCTTCAGGTTGTCACGCTCGTGCTGCGTGACCCACACCTGCTTGCTGGTGGGGTGCACCGCCATGCCGACCGCGTTGCGCAGTCCGCTGCTGTACACGCGGCCGTTCTGCCCATTCTCGTCGTACACCATCACGGCGGCACGCTCTTCAGCCGTCTCGACGCAGATGTTGCAGGTGCTTCCGATGCTGACGTACATGCGGTTGTCGGCGCCGAAGACAATGCTGCGTGTCCAGTGGTTCTTGCCGGCGTCGTAGCGGTTGAGCTGTTCCGGCGACCCCGTCGGGATGCCTGCCGTGAGTGCGTATCGCACCACGCCACCGGTGTTTGCGACGTAGAACTTTCCTTTGTGGAAGGCCATGCCGTGCGGACGATCGAGGCCGCTGAGGACGATGGTCGTCGAGTCGGCGGTACCATCGCGATTGACGTCCACCAGCCGCATGATCGCATTGCGAGCCGGCGTGCTCACGTAGAGGCTGCCGTCTGGTCCAACGATCATCGCGCGTGCGTTCGGCACGGTCGCGAAGCGCGTCACCGTGAAGCCGGTCGGCACGCTGAGCTTTCCGCCAAACGCCGCGACGCGCGCCGGAACCATGCGGCTGGGCGTGGTGTCGATGGACGCGCTCGGCCCTTGCGCGCCGACTTCCATCGAGCAGACGGCGGTGGTAAGGATGGCAAGTGAATGCAACGATATGCGCATGAAAGCCTCGTTTCTGTTTATGTGCAGCGAGTGGTCCCGAAAGCCGACCCTGCCGGCCTTGCAACCAACTCGACGGACTGACGTCACCGCAAAAATAAAATGACCTCACGATCGGCAAGGTTTCACTTCAAGGTCTCAAAGTCTCAGACCCCTTGAACGGCCCCTTGAGCGAACCAAACCCGCTGACCCGCCTGAAGCGGTGAACTCCAGCCCTGAACTCAGAGCTCGATCTGGGTACCCAGTTCCACGACCCGGCCCGGCGGAATGCCGAAGAACGCCGTGGCGGAGCGCGCATTCCGTGTCATCAGGATGAACAGTTTCTTCCGCCAGCGCGACATCCGCGCAGGCCCACTCGGCAGCAGCAGCTCGCGCCCGAGGAAGTAACTCGTCGAGCCGGCGGAGCAGATCAGGCCGGACGCGCGCGCGCTGCTCATGATGTCGCGCATCTTCGGCGTCTGCATGAAACCGTAGTTCGCGTAGACGCGCCAGAACCCGGCCCCCAGTGCCTCGACCATGACTCGCTGCGCCGCGTCGATGTACGGCACCGGCTTGGACACGACACTCAGCAGCACCACCTGCTCATGCAGCACCTTGTTGTGCTTGAGGTGATGCAGCAGCACGGGTGGTATCCCGTCCGCATCGGACGTCATGAACACCGCGGTGCCACTCACGCGCACAGGCTCCTTTCGCTTGATGTCCGACAGGAACAGCTCTGTCGGCAGCGTGCTGCGGCGAAGCAGTTGACCGAGCGCTTCACGACCCCGCTTCCAGGTAGTCATCAGCGTGAACAACCCCGCTGCGACGACCAACGGTACCCAGCCACCCTGCAGGACCTTGAGCATGTTGGAGCCGAGGAACGCAAGATCGATTGCAAGGAAGAACGCGGCCAGCGACAGCGCGCGCCATTTTGGCCACTTCCATTTGATGATGCAGATCTGGTAGAACAGCAGCGTCGTGATCGCCATCGTTCCCGTGACCGCAATGCCATACGCCGCGCCGACATTGCTCGACGTGCGGAAACCCAGCACGATCACGATGGTGCCAAGGGCCAGCAGCGTGTTGACTTCGGGAATGTAGATCTGTCCCGACTGCTGCTCTGACGTATGCACGATGGTGACGCGCGGCGTGTAGCCCAGTTGCACGCTCTGCTGTGTGAGCGAGAACGCACCCGAAATGAGCGCCTGGCTTGCAATGATCGCAGCCATCGTCGCGAGGATCAGCAACGGATACTGCAGTACGTCGGGTGCAAGCGAGTAGAACGGATTCAATCGGGCACTGGCATCGCTCATGAGCAACGCGCCCTGCCCGAAGTAATTCACCAGGAGGCACGGAAACACGAGCATGAGCCATGCGAGTCGGATTGGTCGCTTTCCGAAATGGCCCATGTCGGCATAGAGCGCCTCGGCTCCGGTCACGGACAGCACCACGGCACCAAGCAGCACGAACGCATGCCAGCCGTGCGTGACCGAGAACGTGAGCGCGTACCACGGAGACAGGGCTGCGAGCACTTCCGGATGCGCGATGATCTTCGGTACAGCGAGTGCCGCGATCGTCACGAACCAGACGAACATGATGGGCCCGAAGGCCCGACCGACACGGTCCGTGCCGAACCGCTGTGCCGCGAACAGCCCCACGAGAAGCACGATCGTGATCGGGACGATGAACTGCTGAAGCGCTGGCGAGATCACGGTCACGCCCTCGACCGCGCCAAGCACCGAAATGGCTGGCGTGATGATGCCGTCGCCATACAGCAGCGCCGCGCCGAAGAGGGCGAGCCAGATGAGCCGCTTCTTCTTCTTCTCGTCATCCCCGATGCCACTGGACTTCTGCAGCAGCAGCGCCAGCAGCGCGAGAATACCGCCTTCACCGCGGTTGTCCGCGCGCAGAATGAAGCCGATGTACTTGACCGAGACGACGGAGATCAGCGACCAGACGATCAGCGACAGCACGCCGACCACGTTGGCCGGCGTCGGCTCCACACCATGCGGGCCGTTGAAACATTCCTTCAACGCGTACAGTGGACTGGTGCCAATGTCTCCGTACACTACGCCGAGGGCGGTCAGCGACAGCACAGCAAGCTTCTTGCCCGTCGCGGGCTCGCCGACGTGGTGGTCATTGCTCTCGGCGACAGCCTTGTGGGAACCAGTCACCGGGTGAAGAGGGGGCGCGACCGGTACAGGCGGCGCGACGGCCGCCGCCGCGACTCCCGCTGCAGGGTCGGCAGGAACGGAACTGCTGGCGCTCACTGGGTCTGCAGCGGCATCGGGTGCACCCGATGCCGGCGACGCCGGAGAAGTTGGTTGCGGTTCAGTCATACCTGATGCCACACACTGCGAAAGCCGTGCGCAGCGAAGCGGAAATGGCGACCTGCTGCGGATGCAGCGAATCACCCGTATTGGAAACGCCGCCCTGCGGATTCCTGAGGCGGCGTGTTACGGATTGTGCATGGAACCGTGACCGGTGGAAGCTATACCAGCTGATCTGACGGGGTAGTGTCAGTCGGTCAGCGCCGGTCGGTACGCGCGCTGTCGCGGCTCAGCTCCAGCACGACCTCGTCCCAGCGCAGCTGCTGGTCAACACTCAACTGACCACGGATCACGGCACGCGCGGCAAACCGCAGCGAATCGAGGCGCGGGCGCACGGGCGCGAGGAGTGTCTTCATGCGCTCGTTGCGCTCGTCCAGTATCGAGTCCAGCATGCGGCGCTGCGCCATGGTCAGCTCCAGACGATCGGCCAGTCGTTTGCGCGAACTCGCCATGTCCTGCGGCTGCTCACGCTGATCGAATGTGCGATTCGCCGAGAAGCCCAATGCACCGCCAACCAGCACCGCGCCAAGGAGAAAGAGGATCGCTTGCGCCTTGGTGCGCTGGATCGTCTTGGACATCAGTAACGGAAGAGGTCAGGCACCGTCTTTTCGCCCGGCGCATCCGAGATCGCGCGGCCGGCTGAATCGAGCGGTACCGAGAGTGCCTCGACGGCCGCTTCGTACTGCAGGCGGGCATCAGTGGATGAGGTCTGCCGGAAGCTCCACGCCGCCAGCACCACTGCTGCCGCAGCGACCATGCCGCCCACACGTGTCCACTGCGCGAACGGCTCCCACCACCCCATGATCACGCCGAAGCTGCCCGTGCTCGTGGTCTTCGTCTTCAACGTGTCCGCGTTGACCTGTGCCAGGATGCGCGCTTCCAGTTCCTCCCAGTACGCGGCATCGGCCGGGGGACGCAGGAGAGAACGGAGCTGCAGGGTCAGCGCGGGATCGCGGTCGTAATCGTCGGAATGCATGGCTGTTGTCTCAGGCCGGGCGACGAAGCGTGCCGAGAATGGAACGCATCGCGGCCCTGGCATGGTGCAGGTCGGATCGTGCGGTGCCTTCGGGTATCCCCAGCATCGCGCCGATCTCGGCGTGCTTGTAACCCTCGACATCGTGTAACACGAGCACCGATCGCTGCCGATCGGGTAATTGCGTGAGGGCGCTGCGAAGCCGGTCATGCAACTCGTCGGCCTCGGCTGGATCACGGAACGGACTGGCGTGAGTATCGACCAGTTCGTCCGTGTCGCGCACCTTGCGGCGTCGGGCAAGGTCCAGCGCCGCATTGCTGATGATGCGATGCAGCCAGGCGCCGAACGGCTGGTCCGGCCTGAACCGGCTCAGTGCGCGATGAGCGTGCAGGAAGCCTTCCTGCACGGCATCCTCCGCATCCTCATGTGACAGCAGGACGGCGCGCGCAACGGCGTATGCACGCTGCTGGTGTCGGCGTACGAGGTGTGCGAACGCAGAACTGTCACCCTCCTGCGCTGCAAGCACGTGAAGACGCTCCTGCTCACGCGACGCGGCCAGTGCCTCGGACGCAGCGAGCTTCGCCTCGGGTGAAACGGGCTCGACGCCACGGATCACCTTACGCGCCATGCGGCCCCGCGGCGCGTGACGCGCGGAGTTTTCGGATACGAGTGTGAGAACGGGCAGAGGCATGGCAACCGGACTGAGTTGCCCACTGTACGCGCCCCGGGTTTGCAGCGTTGCAGCCGAGCTGCACGCCACATGACACGTTGACGACCCCGAAACGAGACGTCACGTCAGAGTTACTTCGTGGCCTCGGACGCCGTCTTCGCGCCCTCTTCCGCGTGGAAGCTGGCGTTGGTCACCAGAACCGTCCCGTACAGGATGATGAACACGGCCACGGCACCGAGAATGAGCCCGGTGAAGGCAGCCTTGCGGTCGTTCGGTGCCGGGTGATCAGGAGCGCTCATGGCAGAAACCGGAAGAGAAGTGCGGCGTGGGAGACGCTGCGTCACCCACGCCGTGAAAATTCGGTGGTTACGAAACCCGCACCGTGTTCATCACGTCGTTGCCCGCGATCGAATTCACGACGTCCATGCCGTCCGTGACCTGACCGAACACCGTGTGCACGCCGTTGAGGTGGCGCGTGTTGGCTTCGTTCAGCACGATGAAGAACTGGCTCCCGCCGGTGTTCTTGCCGGCATGCGCCATCGACAGTGCACCTGGCTTGTGCTTGTGCGGATTGCCCACCGTCTCGCACGGAATCGTGTGGCCCGGACCACCGGTGCCGATCTCGCGATGGCCGGCGGGAAGGTCGCGCGACTTCGGGTCGCCGCCCTGCACGACGAAGTCGGGAATGACGCGATGAAACTTCACGCCGTCGTAGAACTTGTCGTTCGCCAACTTCTCGAAGTTGGCTGCCGCGAGCGGTGCTTCGGTCTCGAACAGCTCGGCGACGATGGTGCCCTTGTTGGTCTCGAACGTGACGGTCTTGGCCACGGGATCTCCGGAATGCGATGGAATGCGACAATGTTGACTGCTGCCGGCAGGCTGAGCCTGCGGCGCACAATCCGCAATCTACCAGCTTTTCCGTGTCATGTGTCCCCCTTTCGCCCAACGTCACATGTCCAGCGGGGCGGACGGGCATCGGGGACGCAGGTCGCAGATGCCGCAGCGCGGGGTGCGCGCGTCGCAGATCTGTCGCCCGTGCCAGATCAACAGGTGCGAGAGCATCGTCCAGTTCTCGCTCGGGACGAGAGGCATCAGCGCGTGCTCGATCTTCACGGGGTCAATGGCTTTGGTGAAGCCGAGCCGGTTCGCAAGCCGCCCGACATGCGTGTCGACCACCACGCCCTCGTTGATCCCGAAGACGTTGCCCAGCACCACGTTGGCCGTCTTGCGGCCCACGCCCGGTAGCTCGATGAGCTCTGCCATCGTGTGCGGGATCTCACCGTCATGCTTTGCGACCACCGCCTGGGCCATGCCGACCAGGCTTCTGGCCTTCGCGCGGAAGAACCCGGTGCTGTTCACCAGCTCCTCCACATGCTCCAGCGCCGCATCGGCAAGCGTCGCGGCGTTCGGATAGGCTGCGAAGACCGATGGCGTCACCATGTTCACGCGCTTGTCCGTGCACTGCGCGCTGAGGATGGTCGCGACGGTCAGCTCGTACGCGTTGCGGTAATCCAGCTCGCAGTGCGCATCCGGATACATCCGTTCCAGTTCAGCGTACGTGGCCGCCGCATGTGCCGTGAGCGCGGCACCCTTGCGCTGCGGAAATCGCGAGCGCAGCACGAGCCGCCTGCTCGTCGTTGGCTTCTTGATTGTGGCCTTCCTCATCGGCTTCCCCGACGTGGCGGCCCGCTTCGACAGTTCCGTGCTGCGCTTTCGTACCGGCATTGACTGACTCGTGTTACGCGGTGGCGAGTGCTGCCGCGCGGCGACGACGGGCGAACGCCAGCACGTCGTCCGCGCTGCGCGTGTTCAGCACGTCGGGTGCGCCGAGCCAGCCTTTCCGCGCCATGGAGATGCCGAGTGCCACGTGATCGAGGCCGGCGATCGAGTGGGCGTCCGGCCCAAGCTCCACCTGCACGCCCGCCGCGCGCGCAGCGCGGCAGGAACGCCAGTCCAGGTCCAGGCGATGCGGATCGGCGTTCAGCTCCACCGCCACGCCCAGCTGCGCGGCGCGCTGCAGCACACGCGGGATGTCGATGGCGTACGGCTCGCGTGTGAGCAGCAGCCGACCAGTCGGGTGTCCGATGATCGTGACATGCGGATCCTCCATCGCCTTCAGCACGCGGTCGGTCATCTGCGTCGCGTTCATGCCGAAACGCGTGTGCACCGAGGCAATCACGTACTCGAACCGATCCAGCAGCGGTGCACCAAAATCGACGGTGCCGCAGGGCAAAATATCCGCCTCCACACCCTTCAGTACGCGGAACCGGCCCGCCAGCGTGGCGTTCACCGCGTCGATCTCGTCGTGCTGCTGCCGCACCGCGTCGGCCGCCATGCCATGTGCATTCAGCGCAGAGCGCGAGTGATCGCTGATGCCCAGGTAGCTCCAGCCCCGTGCCATGGCCGCCAGCGCAAGGTCGCTGATGCCGAAGCCGCCATCGGAGTAGAGTGAATGGCAGTGCAGCACGCCGCGGATGTCGGACGATTCCAGCAAGGCGGGAAGTGCGCCTGCCGTCGCGGCTGCCAGCTCGCCCTGCATCTCGCGCAGCTCAGGTGCGATGAACGGCAGTCCGGCGAGCGCGTACAGGCGCTGTTCGTCCGCAATCGGCACGATGGCGCCGTCTGCGTCGCGCACTTCGTCATCCGCAATGCGATAGCGACGGTCCACGAGCCGCTGCAGCACGTCGCGCACATGTTCGGCATTGCCGGTGGTGCGGAAGAGCGTCATGGCGAACTGCGTCGGACGCACACAGTGCAGCGTGACGGTGGTCGCATCCGCGAAGTGCAGCGAGATCACGCGGGTGCCGCTGCCGACCACGCGCTGCACGCCGCGCAGGTGCGCGAGCGACGCCGCAACGGCGATCGGCTGCAGCGTGCATTCGACCACCAGCGCCAGTTCGTTCACCGTCTCCATGCGGCGTCGCAGCGTCCCGGCCAATGCGACGCGCGAGACGCCGTCGTGCGATCCGATCACGTGGAGCAGGCGGTGCGCCTCCGCGTCGGCGTGCGGCAGCAGCACCGAGGCGCCCGTCGCGCGCAGCTGCATGATGCCGTTGCGCACCCGTTCCACGAGGCGCGGGCCGAAGCGCGGCAGTGCGGCGAGGCGACCGTCGCGCACCGCATCCTCGAGTTCCTGCAGCGTCTCGATGCCAAGGCCCGCATGCACGCGCTGAATCGTGGTCGGGCCCAGCCCGGGCACGCGCAGCATTTCCTGCAAGCCTTCGGGCGTCTCCTCGCGCAGGTCGTCGAGCAGGCTCGAGTCACCGTCGGAAAGCAGCTCGTCGAGCACCGCGCGCACGGGTGGCGCGAACGCACCGTCAGCCAGTGCCTCGGCGAGTGACCTCGTGAGCTGGGCGCCAAGCTGCTTCGATGCCGCGTCAAAGGGTGCGGACTCTTCGTCGTCCTCACCGCGCAGCTGGCGCAGTGTGGCGATTTCGGCGAGCACGTGAGCGGCGGCGCGGGCATCCATGTGCGAAAGCTACTGTGGCGTGCGAGGCCGGCTCACGGTGTCAGGCGGTCCGTGCGCGCACGAAGTCGTCCAGCGCCTGCTGCAGCGCCTGCGGCTGTTCCACGTAGGGCACATGGCCGCAGTCTGCCAGCGTCACGAACGTGGCGCCAAGTCCGTGGGCGGTGGCACGCGCACTCTCGAGCGGAATCGGATCACGGTCGCCATGCACGACCAGGGTCGGGATCCCGATCGAGGGCAGTGCGCCACGGATCGCCTCACCGTCCACACTGGCCCACGTGGACTGCTGCACCCGCCCCGTCACGCGAAACGGTGTGAGGTTGGCCGCGCGTTCCGGATGTGCAAAATACCCTGCGACGCTGAGTTCGAACGCTCGTTGGCGATAGGCATCGGCATCGCGCGCACGAAGCCCTGATGCCTGCAGGTCGGCGCGCAGTCCCGCGACCTCCGGTGAAAGCTGGCGACGCTGCAGCTCCGCATCAAAGGTGGCGCGGTCCGCGCCCAGATACGGCGCGGGCGAGATCAGCACCATCCACGGCGGCATACGCACGGGTACCGACTGATCGCGCGCCGCACGCACGGCATGCAGCGCCAGCAGCGCACCCCACGAGTAACCCAGCAGCGGTGCACCGGCGACACCCAGCTCGTCGCACACTGCCGCGAAGTCGGCGACATGCGTGCCGACAGTGATCGGAGACGGGTCATCCGTCTTCGACTTCCCGCCGCCGCGCTGGTCGTAGAACACCAGGTCGAAGCCATTGCCGAGCGTCGCCAGCGAGAGCAGCTGCGGCAGGAGGTAGTCATGATGCGCGCCTGGTCCGCCATGCAGCACCACCATGGGCGTCGCACCGACCTGTCCGTAGCGGCACCAGTACAGCGGCACGCTGGTGCCCTGCGTCATGCCGCTGTCGCGCGGCGTCGGAATCGGTAAAGGCATGTCGGAAAGTTACCGTTGGTTGCTGAACTGCAACGGCTTTGACGCAGGTGCCGCGGAACGGCCTTACAGCAAACGCGCAGCACGCCAACGGCTTCATCGCAGGACCGCGGAAGGCCCACACTGCGAGATCGTATAACGCCAGATCAGGCACCGTGGGCGGCAATACAGGCGCCGCAAGCATCCTGCGTCAAAGCCGAAGCGCTGTTTCGGCACGAAGCCAGAAGAGCGCCTCACGACACAGCTGCAGCACTGTTTCGGCACAGGGCCGACAGGGCGCCCGCAGTCAGTGCTGTACCGTTGAACCGGCAGTCACTCGCCGAATCGGGCCGCCGTGGCGACGGTCTGTAAATGCACGCGCACCGTGTCCGTGATGTCGCGTCCGTAGCCGCCCGCAATCGTCACGCACACCGGTGTGCCGATCTCGCGACAGGTCCGCAGCACCAGCTCGTCGCGCCGTGCAAGTCCGTCGAAGGTCAGCTTCAGCCGACCGAGCCGGTCACCTTCGTGCGGGTCTGCGCCAGCCAGGTAGACGACGAGGTCGGCGCGTGCTGCGCGCACCACCTCGGGCAGCGCGGATTCGAGGCGCGTGAGATACTCGTCATCGCCGGTACCGTCGTCCAGCTCCTCATCGCGGCTGCTCGGCACCTTGTGGAACGGGAAGTTCTTTGCGCCGTGCATGTTGAAGGTGTAGACAGAGTCGTCGCCCGCGAAGACGGCGTTGGTGCCGTTGCCCTGGTGCACGTCGAGGTCGATGATGCAGGCGCGCCTGATGCGCTGCTGCGACTGCAGGCGACGGATTGCGATGGCGACATCGTTGAAGACGCAGAACCCCTCGCCACGATCAGGAAATGCGTGATGCGTACCGCCGGCGAAGTTCATGGCGATGCCGTGCGTGACGGCGTGATCGCTGGCCTCGATGGTGCCTTGCACGACGCGAAATGCGCGTTCCACGAACGGCTCGCTCCACGGCAGTCCGATGCGCCGCTGGTGCGCGGGGTCGAGCGTGCCATGCTCCACGCCGTCCACGTAGTCCGTCGTGTGCACGCGGTGCAGGTCCGCATGCGCAACGCGTGACGGTTCGTGCAGGCGCTCCGGCGCGACGAGTCGCTGCGACAGCGCCCCCTCACGCAGCAGCGAGTATTTGGACATCGGAAAGCGATGTCCCTCGGGCAGCGTGATGGCGTAGCGAGTGGATGACCAGCAGTGCAGCGACATCGGTGTCACGACGGGTATGTGCAGCGGCGGAACGAATACACCCGTTCCGCTGCTGGCACGTTACCGGTCGGTGAAGTCCGTGGTGTGGTCCACGCGACGGCAGACCTCGGCCAGCAGCGTCGCGGCGCGATCCAGGTCGTCGAGACTCACCATCTCGTTCGGCGAATGCATGTAGCGGTTGGGGATCGAGAGCAGGCCAGTGGCGACGCCTTCGCGCGCCAGATGCATGGCATCGGCATCGGTGCTGGTGCCGCGACCTGCCGCGTGAAGCGAATACGGAATCTCGAGCGAGTCCGCAGTCTCGCGCAGCAGCCGGAACACGACGGGGCTGATCACACTGCCGCGCGTCAGCACCGGACCGCCGCCGAGCTTGTGTTCGCCGATTTCTTCCTTCTTCACGCCGGGGTGATCGGTCGCGAACGTCACGTCGACGGCGATCGCCATCTGCGGCCCGATTGCCTGCGCCGCCACGCGTGCGCCGCCACCGGAGAATCCGATCTCCTCCTGACAGGTTGCGACGGCAATCACGCGGGCAGAGCCCGGATTCGCGGCATAGCGGCGCAGCGCTTCCAGCACGATGAACGCGCCGATCCGGTCGTCGATGCTGCGTGACACGATGCGGTTGTTCGGCATGTCCGTGACCTTGGCATCCAGCACGCCGCAATCGCCCACCCACAGGCGCTCGGCCGCCTCGGCACGGTCCTTCGCGCCGATGTCCACCCACATGTCGGCAAACTTCGTGACTTTCTCCCGCTCGTCCGGCTTCATGAGGTGAATCGGCTTCTTGCCGACCACGCCGTACACCTCACCGTGCCGACCCAGAAAGCGCAGGCGCTGGCCTACCAGCACCTGCGTATCCCAGCCGCCGATGCCCTCGATGTACGCAAAGCCGTTCTCGTCGATCCAGGTGACGATCACCCCGATCTCGTCGATGTGGCCGGCGAGCAGAATCGTCGGACCACCACTGCCCGGCACTTCCGCCAGCGAGTTGCCGATCACGTCGGCGCGCACGCTCGCGAACGTCGCTGCCTCGGTGCGCCATACCTTCGCTGGTGCGGATTCGAAACCGGATGGCCCCGGGGTGTCGAGGAGCGTCTTCAAAAAGGCGAGCGAGGAGTCGTTGATCATGCTTCCATACTAATTCAGGGGAATGAACAGCAGGAGTTGCATGCCGGCCGACGATCGACGCGGAATAGCCTGACTGTGACGAATGGCCCGCGAACGTCAGCGCGCCGTCAGCTCGTAGACCTTCACGCCACCGACCCATGTCTGCAGCACATGCGTCTGCATCACGAGTTCCGGCGCGACCCGCATGATGTCCTGGTCCAGCAGTACGAAGTCAGCGTACTTCCCGGCCGTGAGCGAGCCAAGAAGCGTGTCCTGAAACGCGGCCCTCGCGGGCCAGATGGTCATGGATCGCAGTGCCTCGTCGCGCGTCATCTTCTGCTCGGGATACCAGCCACCCACCGGAAAATCATTGGCGTCCTGCCGCACGATGGCCGCATGGAAGCTGATCAGCGGATTCACCATCTCAACCGGGAAGTCGCTGCCGTTGGGGATGATCACGCCCGTCGCCAGCAGCGAGCGCCATGCGTAGGCGCCACGCAGCCGCTCGGTGCCAAGCCGGTTGCCGGCCCAGTACATGTCGCTCGTCTGATGGCTGGCCTGCATGCTCGGGATCACGCCCAGCGCGGCAAAGCGGCCGATGTCGTCGTGATGGATGATCTGTGCATGCTCGATGCGGAACCGGTGATCGGCAGTCGGCACCGCCTTCAGCGCCGCGGCGTACGCGTCGAGCGCAATTCTGTTCGCACGATCACCGATGGCATGTGTCGCCACCTGCCACCCGGTGCGCAGCGCGCGCTCGCTGATTCCCTGGATGTACGCCGGCTGCATCACCAGCAGGCCGCTGTTCTGCGCGTCGTCGGCGTACGGGTCCAGCAGCGCGGCGCCGCGCGAGCCCAGTGCGCCGTCGCCGTACAGCTTGATGCCGCGCACCCAGAGCCGGCCGTCGAACAGCGCGCTTCGCGGTCCACGGGCAAATGCCCAGGCCACCGACGCGGAATCGCCTGCCATCATCACATACGTGCGCAGCGTGAGCTCGCCCGCCGCACCAGAGGCCTCGTACGTGCCCACGATCCCGGGCGACACGCCCATCTCGTGCACGCCGGTGAGGCCCCAGCGATTCGCCTCGCGCACCGCCGACCGCAGCACCTCGCGCGGGTTCATCACCTCACCGCCACGCTCGGCCGCGGCCATGAGCTGCTGTGCATTGTCCACGAACACGCCCGTGGGAGCGCCCTTCGCGTCGCGCAGGACGCGGCCGCCCTGCGGGTCCTGCGTGTCGGCCGTGATACCGGCCTTCGCGATGGCGACGGCATTCGCGAGCACGGCATGCCCATCCACGCGTTCGAGTATCACCGGATGATCAGGGGTCGCGGCGCTCAGCGCGGTGTTCACGGGCAGCCGCGTGTCGCTCCAGTCGTTCTGATCCCAGCCGCGCCCCAGCACCGGCGTGCCACGGGGCAGCGTGGCGGCCTTCGCCACGACGCGCGCGATCACCTCGTCGTACGAGCGCGTGCCTGTGAGGTCCACCTGCCGCAGCGTCACGCCCAGCCCATACAGGTGCGCATGTGCGTCCGTCATGCCGGGAATGATCGTGCGTCCGCCGGCGTCGATCAGTCTCGTGGCAGGGCCCTTCAGCGCCAGCGCCTCCACCATGCTGCCGACGAACTGCAGTCGTCCACCGGACACGGCAATCGCCTCGGCCAGCGGGTGCGCATCATCGGCGGTGTAGATGCGCGCATTCGTGATGATCAGGTCTGCGCGAGCCGGCGTGGCAGGCAACCCGGGCTGCGCGCGAAGCGTGGTGGCGGTCGCCGTCAGCAGGGCGAGAGCGGAGATGCGAAACAGGGACACGGCGACGGGGACGGTGTGGTGTGGCACAGGACCTTGCGCCGTGCGCCGGTGCGTAGGCTACCGACCAGCATGTCGATACGCGACGACCCCGCCGATCCCTGACGGGAACGGCGGGGTCGCCAGCAATGGCCCTGGTCCGACGAAACGCCGGACCCGGAACAACTAATGCTTCATGCCCGACATCGATGCAGGCGGCATCAGGACGGTGTCGATGACGTGAATGACGCCATTCTTCGCCTTGATGTCCGTCGCCGTCACCGTCGTGCGACCATTCAGCTTCACCTTTCCACGCACGACCCTGATCTTGATCTTGCCGCCCTGCACAGTGCCGGCTTCTCTCATCCCGACGACCTGCGAGGCCAGCACGGTACCCGGCACGACATGATACGTCAGCACAGCCGTCAACTTTTCCTTGTCAGCAAGCAACGCCTTGAGGGCAGCCGCCGGAATCTTCGCAAATGCGGCATCCGTCGGAGCGAAGACGGTGAACGGGCCCGGACCCTTGAGCGTCTCGATCAGGCCGGCCGCGGTCAGTGCAGCGGCCAGCGTGTTGAACGTGCCCGCAGCCACTGCGGTCTCGACGATGTCCTTGTCCTGTGCCTGTGCTGCAGTCGGTGCGAGCACGAGTGCGCCCATCAGTGCAGCAGCCGTCATGAAACGCTTCATCAGTCACCCATCCTTGGATTCATAAGCAGGAATCGGCGCGGTGATGCCCGCACGTCGATTCTGGCGATGAAGACACTGCCCGAACCACCGGTTCCCGAGGCTGTTGGGCATCAAGGCTTTCGTGATCCCGTGCATTACGGACAAGCGCCGGAGCAGCCCGACCGATCGTATCCGCGATGCTCAGCGCTGCGGGCGAGCCGTGCCGAAGTGATAGAGCGGCACCAGCAGTACCGCACAGAAGATCGCGATCGCCACCGTCGGGTTTTCGCCGAGCGGGCCAAGGACCGTGGACCAATTGTACGCGGCATCCGTACCGGCCACCGTCAGCGCGGCCAGCACGATGCCCGTGATCGCCCCGCCGCCAATGAGCCCTGACGAGAACAGGACACCCGGACCGGAGTCGTTCGCAACCGCATCGCTGCCCTGCGAGGACGCCACGCGACGATCGACGATCCAGCGCAGCACGCCCCCGACGAACATCGTCGCCGAGGTGGAGATCGGGAGGTAGACGCCCACGGCGACCGGCAGCGAATTGATGCCGAAGATCTCCATCGCGATCGCGAGGAATGCGCCGATCAGAATCAGTCCCCACGGCAGCTTCTGCGTCAGGATGCCGTCCACCACCAGCGCCATGATCTGGCTCTTCGGCGAGTCGAGCTTTGTGACCGTCTTGCCCAGGTAGTCCACCGACTCGCGACCACCGATGCCCGGATCGATCAGGAACTTCACCTGGTTCGTGTTGCGATCCAGCAGGTAGCGGCCCACCGGCACGTCGCCCTGCACGGTGTACACGCGTCCCACTTTGTACACGTCCGCCGTCTGCGCGGTACTCGCGATGCGCTGCGTGATGCGTCCCCCTTCCACCACGGCGAGCAGCGGCTCCACGGCGGAAATCTGCACATTGGTGTAGTCGCGGCGCACCAGCGTCGTGTTGGCACTGTTCAGGAACGAGATGATCAGGCCTACGACCAACGCGGATGTCGTGACGCCGACCAGCAGCCCCACCTGCTGCCGTGCCGGTGTTGCACCGACGAGGTAGCCCGTCTTCAAGTCCTGTGATGTGGCACCCGCCACGGCCGCCGCGATGCACACTACGCCGCCAATGCTCAGCGCCAGCACGCGGTGTTCAATGCCCACCCAGCCCACCGCCAGGAAGATCAGCGCGGTCAGCAGCACCGTCGCCACCGTCATGCCGCTGATGGGGCTCGACGAGGCGCCGATCTGGCCAGTGACGCGGCTGGCAACGGTCACGAACAGGAATGCGAAAAACAACGCCAGCAGCGCACCCGTCACCCCGATCGCGACCGGCGGTACGAAGGCCATCAGCAGCACCAGCGTGACGATGCCGATGACCACGACACTCATCGGCAGGCTGCGCGCCGTGCGCAGCACCGTGACACCAGCCTTCGAGCCACCAATGTCGCCAAAGCCCGATCGCAGCGCCGCCCAGATGGTCGGCACGGAGCGCGCCAGCGAGATCAGTCCCGCTGCCGTCACGGCGCCGGCGCCGATGTAGAACACGTAGTTGGCTCGCACTTCACGCGCGCCCATCTCGCTGATCGGAATCGTTGCCGGGAAGATGGGCGACGCGAGCCCGTCACCGAACAGCTTGATCGCCGGGATCAGGACGAAGTACGACAGCACACCACCGCCAAAGAGGTAGCCGGCGATGCGCGGCCCCACGATGAAGCCGACGCCCGCGAGTTCCGGGCTGATCTCGGCCTGCATCTCGCCGAACAGCGCCTTGCGACCATTCGGCATCACCTTCTCGAACGTCCACTTCGGCACCTCGGTCCACAGCTTCGCGCCGGAGTTCAGGAACTTGTACAGCGCACCAATGCCGAAGCCCATGAACACGGTCCGAGCCTGCACGCCGCGCTCCTCGCCCACGATCAGGACATCGGCGCACGCCGTACCTTCGGGATACTTCAGCGTGCGATGCTCCTTCACGATCAGCGAATCACGCAGCGGGATCATGAGCAGCACTCCAAGCAGCCCGCCGATCAGCGACACCGCCGCGACCAGTGTCCAGGGCAGCTCGTAGCCCAGCAGCAGCAGTGCGGGCAACGTGAACACCACACCTGCCGCAATGGACTCGCCCGCAGATCCGGTGGTCTGCACGATGTTGTTGCGCAGGATCTGCGGTCCCGTGGCACCGAGCGCCTTGTTGATCGACCGGAAGATCGTGATCGACAGCACCGCAATGGGGATCGAGGCGCTGACCGTGAGCCCGATCTTGAGCGCCAGATACACGCTGCTTGCCGCGAAAAGCAGGCCAAGCAGCGCGCCGATCACCACCGCACTCACCGTCAGCTCGGTGACGTTGCGGTCGGCGGTGATGTACGGCGTGAAGTCGTTCTCGTCGGCGCCCGAACCCGGCGGCGGCACGGGATCCAGGTCAGGTCGGGTGGTGGTAGCCATGCGGCGAATGTATGGCTCGACCACCGCCGCGGCCCGATCCTCACTGCAGATTCACGAGGCCAACGCGCCGGCGACGCGAAAAGCAGGTGCTGAATCCGGTGCAACTCAGCGTGGCGCCGGATTGAATTGCCAGCGACCGATCACGTTGGCCGATACGGTCTGCTCGGTCGGTGCCACGACGGGCGTCGCTTCGTCGGCAGCCTTGCCGCGCATCGCCATCGACTGCATCACCATGTTACGTGGTCCGTCATTCATCTGGCTGGTGACCGACACCAATGATCCGAGCGAACCCCCGGCGGCCTTCGCTATCGCCTCGGCGCTGGCCCGCGCGTCGGCCGTAGCCGCGCCCAATGCCTCGCGGCGGGTGGCATCCAGTTGTGATGCGTAGAACGACATCCCGCTGATGTTGTTCGCGCCTGCGCCAAGCGACGCGTCGATCACCTTGCCAACCAGATCGAGCGCGCGCACTTCGACTCGCACAGTGTTCGACGCGTCGTAGCCGGTGAGTTCCGGCTTGCGGCCGTCCGGGTAATGCCGGTACGACGGATTCACGTTGTAGTTCATGGTGCCGATCTGCTCGCGCGCGATGCCTGCGCGACGCACCGCCTCCAGCACCGCCGTCGCCAGACGCGCATTCTCGGCCCCTGCAAGCGCCGCGGTGCGCCCCTTGGTCTGCACCCCGATGTAGACGAGTGCGCGGTCCGGCGTGACGGTGGCCTCGCCAACACCCGTCACCTCGATCGTGGGCGGTGGCGACGCAGCCGCCGGCATCTGGGCAGCGAGTGGGCCGGAGAGCAGCGCGCCCAGCATAACGGCGGCGACATTCGATAGACGGTGCATGTGCATGTAACTCAGGCTCTGAAAGGAAACAGGTAATGCACAGCGCGGTCAGGCTGCAGCAAACTGCATAAACACGCACCGGTGCGTGCGGCAGGCATACCCCGCCTCGTGGGGAACGGTACCGAGGGCGCGGCAGCGCGCCACGACGCATCGTGTTTCGGCCCAAGGCTGGGCGAAACAACGATTTTCGGTGTCGGACCCTGCACGCGCGCACCCGTCGCGCCGCGACGGATACAGGAAAAACCGTTGCCCCGCTTGCAGAACTTGCAAGTCGCTGACAGCTTCAGCATGCGCCGTTGGCGCGGAAACACGTGTCACAACAGCCACCCGGAGAACCACTTATGAGCAGAATCGCGATCGTGAACGCTCTGGTCGACAATGTCGGCCTCTCGAAGAAGCACGCCACCGCCGTGCTGAAGGAGCTGTTCGACGCAACTGACGGCATCATTGCCAAGTCGCTGAAGAAGGGCGAGAAGATCGGCATCACCGGCTTCGGCACATTCTCCATCGGCAAGCGCAATGCACGTGTCGGACGCAATCCGCAGACGGGCGAGAAGGTGAAGATCGCCGCCAGCAAGGCGCCGAAGTTCAAGGCCGGCGCCAGCCTCAAGGCGTTCGTGAACGGCAAGACCGCCGCGACCAAGAAAGTTGCCAAGAAAGTCGCCAAGAAAGTCGCCAAGAAGGTTGCCAAGAAGGTTGCCAAGAAGGCCGCCAAGAAGAAGTAGTTCAGCCGTTGTGCAGTGAACGCGGGGCGCCGACGGGCATCGTCGGCGCCCCGCGTCGCGTGCGCCATGGGGCTGCACAGTAGACTCCATGCATGCCTGCCAATGCCGCTGACCGCACGCGACCCCTCCTCGACGCGACGGTCGACGTGGAGACACCGGAACAAGTCATCGTGTCGTACACGCTGGCCGGTGTCGGCACACGCGGCGCCGCAGCGTTGATCGACCTGCTGCTGATGCTGGTGCTCACGGTCACGCTCACGTATGCCGCCGCATCGGTGCCCAAGCTCGCGCCCGGTCTGCACGGCTTCGGCGGTCGCGGATGGGTGCGCGCCACGTTCATCATTGGCCAGTTCCTCATTCTGTGGGGCTACTTCGTTGCCTTCGAGGCACTCTGGGACGGACAGACCCCGGGCAAGCGCATACTGGGGCTGCGCGTGGTGCGCAACGGCGGGGGCGGCATCGACATTGGCGCCAGCGCCGCGCGCAACCTGATCCGCTTCGTCGACTTCCTGCCGCTCGGCTACTTCATCGGCATGGTGGCAATGGTTGCCAATGCCAGGAACCAGCGGCTCGGCGATCTCGTGGCCGGCACGATCGTGGTGCGCGAACGGCTGCTGCGACATCAGCGTCCCACCACGATTGACGCCGAGACTGCGGACGACTCTGCACATGTGGCGACGCTGGACGATGAGCGCTTCGCGCTGCTCGACCGCTTCGTGCAGCGGCAATCGACGCTCGATGATGCCTCGCGCACGCGCATCGCCGCGGCACTGATCGCGCGGCTTGGCATCGAGACGCAGGCCGATGCGGTGGACACGCTGCGCACCCTGCACCAGCAGGAACTGCGTGCGCGGCAGCGTACGCGACCCACGGCCAGCAGCGGTGGTACGCGCCGCGAGGAGTGGTCGCTCATCGCCGAGGGTCGGCCGCGCTGGGATGCCTTTGCGACGGAACTCGCGAGCGTGCGGCGACGTGGGCTGCACACGCTGCGCGAAGAAGACGTCACGGCGTTCGTCGAGGGGTATCGCGAAGTCGCGACCGATCTCGCGCGACTCCGCACGGCGGACCGCGGTCGCGGCGGCGATGCGGTGTTCGCGCTCTCGCGACTGGTCTCGGCGGGCCACAACCTGCTCTATCGTCGCCCCACGCAGGGGCTGGAGCGCATCGTGCGATTCGTCACCTTCGATGTGCCGCGCGAGGTGCGCCGCAGCTGGCGTCACGTGGCCGTCGCCAGCGCGCTGCTCTTCGTGCCCGCGATCGTCACGATCGTCGCCATCGTCCGAGAGCCGGCACTCGCGACGCGCATGCTGCCGCCGAGCATGATTGCGCGCGCCGAGGAAGGGCAGCGGCGCGGAAGCACCGGTGCCGACTACCTGCCGAATGGCGAGGACGAGAAAGGGTCTGCACTCTCGGCGTTCCTGATGACCAACAACATCCGCGTCGCGCTGGTCGCCTTCGCGGGCGGCATGACTGCCGGTGTGCTGACGGTCTATGCGCTGGTGTTCAACGGCATGGCCGCACTCGGCGCCGGCGTGGGGCTCTACATCACGCGCGGCATCAGTGGCCAGATACTTGGCTTCGTCGCGGCGCACGGCGTGCTGGAACTCAGCGCGATCTGCATCTCTGGCGCGGCAGGGCTGCTGCTCGCGACGGGCATGCTGGTGCCGGGCGACCGTACGCGACGCGAGGCGCTGGTGGCCAATGGCATGCGTTCGCTGCATCTCGTTGCCTGCGTGGTGCTGTTCCTGGTGCTCGCCGGCCTCATCGAAGGCAACATCTCGCCGTCGAAGTTGCCGGACAGTGCCAAGTTCGCGACCGCCGCGATCACCGCGATCTTCATGGCCTGGTACCTGTCACTCGGTCGTGGTGCCGACACCAGCGCGTCAATGCCGCCGGCTACAGCTCGCCGCGCGCCTTGATCGACAGGTAGCGGTTCACGAGCGCCGCACTCATCGCCTGCGGTGGCACGTCCAGCACCTGCACACCCGAACGACGCATGCGCTGCAGCGCATCCGCGCGCGCATCGAGCAGTGACTCCGCGGCGGCACCGCGCCAGGCATCGAGTTCGTCGCCACGTGCGGCGGGCTGCGCGGCTGCCACCAGTGCATCGTTCCGCAGCGCCAGGAACAGCGTGACGTGCCGCAGCGCGGCATGGTGCGTCTGCGTGACCACGGCGCGGCTCGCGCGGACGTCGATCACGTCACTGAGGCAGATCACCAGTGCACGCGACCGCTGGCGTTGCGCGAGGGTGCGGAAGGCCAGTGCATAATCCGGCTCAACCAGCCGCGCGTCACAGCCCGCCAGCGTGCGGCGGATTGCGCGCATGGCCGCCGTGCCGGTCGACGGTGGCACCCAGCCGCGAATCTGGTCGTCGAACACCAGCAGGCCGATCTTGTCGCGACCCTGCAGTGCCACATCGGCCAGCACGAGGCAGGAGTTGATCGCGTACTCGAAACGCGAGCGGTCGCCAGCCATCTGCGTCATCAACCGGCCGGCATCCAGCGCGATGATCACCGTCTGGCCCTGCTCTACCGTGTATTCGCGCACCTGCGCGCTGCCGCGTCGTCCGCTCGCCTTCCAGTCAATGTGCCGCGGATCGTCACCGGGCACGTACGCGCGCAGCGCGTCGAACGTCATGCCGCCACCACGTCGCCTGATCTGTCGCACGCCCGCGTCGCGCAGGCGATGCTGCACCGCCAGCAGTCGAAAGCGGCGCACCTGCGACAGCGACGGCACCACCGCCACCTGATCGTCCGGCGTCACGGTGCGGATCACGTCCATCAGCCCCAGCGCGCCATGCACACGCATCGCGATCGGGCCCAGCGACGCCGGACCACGTAACACACCGCGAATCGGCGTCGTGCAGGTCACGCGACCCAGGGCCGGCACCATCAGCACCTGCATGCGCGGCCCGGCGCCGCCGAGTGACGCCGGCACACGCTCGGCCAGTTGCACGCGCAACGCGCGCGGCCACGACGACGCCAGCTCATACTCCAGCAGTGCGTCGTCACCGGACCCCAGCTGCAGTGGTGCGGTGCGCGTGACGACGAGCGCCTCGCCGGACGGCAGCTGCAGCGCATCCCAGAGCGCGGCACCCAGCACGAAACCGATCGCCGCCACTGCAACTGCAATCGACCATGGCGCCGGCAGCGGCAGCAGCCATGCCAGTGCCGCCGCCGCGAACCAGAGTGCGAGGCGCGGCGTTGGCGCGTAGCTGAACAGCAGCGATGCGAGACGCCGGATCATGCGATGAGGCTCACGACTGCGTCACCCGCACGCCGCATGTCAGACCGGCGCCGGCACGCGCAGCAGCACGGCCGCCAGCACGTCGTCCGTCGTGCGCCCTTCCACATCCAGCTCCGGGCTCAGGATCAGTCGATGCCGGAGCGCGGCCGGGGCCAGTCCCTTCACATCGTCCGGTGTCACGAAGTCGCGGCCCGCAAGCACGGCTCCCGCACGCGAGAGGCGCAGCAGTGCGACGGCGGCGCGTGGCGATGCACCCAGCGCCAGCGCCGGATCCTCGCGCGTGGCGCGCACCAGCGTCGCGATGTACGCGATCACCTCCGGCGCGATCGTCACGCGATCGGTTGCCTCACGCAGCGCATCCAGCTCCTTGGCCGACAGCGCGGGGCCATCGGCGGCAAAGGTCCGCTCCGGATCATCGCCGCGGGCATGGGCCTGCAGCATCGTCAGTTCGTCCGCCGCCGACGGGTAGCCCACGCGCACCTTCACCAGAAATCGGTCCAGCTGCGCTTCCGGCAGCGGATACGTCCCCTCGAATTCCACCGGGTTCTGCGTCGCCACCACGGTGAAGCGGTCGCCAAGGTCGTGTCGCGTTCCATCCACCGTGACCTGCTTCTCCTGCATCGCCTCGAGCAGTGCGGCCTGCGTCTTCGCCGGCGCGCGATTGATCTCGTCGGCAAGGATGACGTCGGCGAACAACGGACCCGGACGGAACTCGAAGTGACCATCGCTGCCGCGCAGGACGGACGTACCCGTGATGTCGGCCGGCATCAGGTCGGGTGTGAACTGGATGCGTCCGAAGCGCACGCCGCACGCTGCCGCGACGATGCGCACCAGCAGCGTCTTCGCCACACCCGGCACGCCTTCCAGCAGCACATGCCCGCGTGCGAGCAGTGCGGCCAGCAGCTCGTCCACGGCGATGTCCTGACCCACGATCCGTCGCCGGATGGCTGCCCGGAGTGCCTCGATGGCATCGGCGGTGGACAACGTGCGCTGAGGTTCCGTCATGCATCACTCCGCGCGGCCTGCGGGCCGGCCGCCGCGTGCAGGCACGGGCCTGTCGTGTGCTGCGCGCGTTCGTCTGCAAGTGCCAGTGTGCCTGCGTGTGCGTCGGTCATGTGCGTCCGTCGGATGCATCGGGTGAGTCGGTCACGGAGTGAGGCACTCCGCATCAATGTGCGCTGCCGCCTGTCGCAACGCCGGAAGTGCAGTTGGCGCGGCAGGGTCATGCATCGCGCGGGCGAGGATTGCGGCATCATCGGCGATCGCGGGGTGCCGCTGGGAGAGCGCGGTCAGGAACTCCGCGTCGTTCATTGCACGCCAGCGACCAGCCGCGTGGCGCCGACGGATGCCTCGTGCCAGCATGCGCGCCACGGTGCGTGTGCCACGCACCGCCTGCCATGCCGTCGCCAGCGCATCGACATGTTCCAGCGCGGAACGGCGCTCCTCGCGCGCACGGTACACGGGAGCCAGCGTGCGGCGCCCGCGCGCGAACAGCAGCACGAGTCCGGCCGCGATCAGCGTCAGCACGGCACGCCCTGCGCCGCTGCCCCGCAGCCACTCCATCAGCACCGTGCCCGCGCCGTCGTCGCGAGGTAACTGGTAGTACTCGGCGAACACGATCTCGCGACGCCGACCCTCCGAGAGATACTCCAGCGCGCGCACCACGCTCAGCGCGGACCCCATCGCACAGTTCCGCATCTGGTCGGTGCGCAGCACGTCAGGGTCGGCCAAGGCCACCACGCGACCGCGACCCAGTTGGAACGCAACCATCGTTGGTTGCAGATCGGGTGCCCGCGAGAGAACTGGCGTGACACGCTGACGCGCCACAGCGCCTGCGGACCTCGCGCCTGCGGAACTATCCGCTTTTCGCGATGCGCGCGTGGCGGCTGCGCTGTCGTTCCACCGTCGGACTGCTGCTGCACCGGCGCTATCCGCCGTCACGACGCCCGACACCAGGCGGTCCGCGCGAGTCGGCAGCTTCCCCGCTCCCGACGCCGCGACGGTGTCGTCGCGTTCGTCGCCGCCGGTGAGCGCGCCGAATGGCGTGACCACGCGCAGGTCGCTCGCGAGCAAGGTGCGTGCACCGGCAGGGTACGACACGAGGCTCCGTGTCGACGAACGTTTTGGTGTGGCTGTATCGAACGTCACCATGCGCGAGCGCACGCGCAGTACGCCAAGCGGATCGGTCTCGCGCGGGCAGCCGCCAAGGGGCGTCGGCGTCACGTCACCCGCCTCGCCGGTGCGCAGTCCCAGCGAATCGAGCAGCGCGAACGGCGTCTCGGTCGCCGGTGCCACCAGCAGCCCGGCTCCGCGACGCACTGCATCAAGCAGCGCGACACGTTCCGCGGTCGACATCGGCGTCGGTCCGTCGAACACGGCGTAAATGTTCGTCGAGTCCAGTGCCACGCGCAGCGGCGCGTCGGTGGTGCGTACGCGCCAGCCAAGACGTCGCGCGAGGTCGGCTGCGAGCCGCGCGTTGCCCGGGCCGAAGCTCCGCGTCGTGAGCCGCGTGTCGCGGCCGCTGTCGCTCACGGGCGTGAGCAGCACGACCAGTGTCACCAGGCCAAGCACCACGGCGGCGATCGCCAGTGTGCCGCGGCGCGCGCGTCGACGCGCCAACGCGTCCTCCGCCAGCGTGGACGGTTCCGGCGAACGAGTTGCCATCAGGCCGCGCGCACCGTTGCCGCGCTGCCGGTCGCCTGCAGCATCGGTGCAGCCAGCTGCTCGAGCCGTGCATAGCGCGTGGCGTCACAGAGCCCGTCGCCGTACACCACGATTTCGTAGGTGCGCGAGAACGACAGGTATGGTGAGGCCGATCCATCGCTCGCGGCGCGCAGTTCGCGCCAGTAGTCGCCAACGGTCTTCGACGGGTGTCGGCGCACGCGCTTCTGCTCCACGAGCTGCGTGATGACGGCCGCGTACAGCAGGTGTGCCGCCTCCACATGCGCCCCCTGCGCCGCGAGCCCGCGTGCCTGCGCCAGCTGCGCGTCGGCAGACACCTCGACGACGAGCCGGCGTGCCGCCTGTCGCCGCGCTTGCGCCACGATCACCGCACGCGCGATGGTGGCGACGATGAGCACCGCGAGCACCGTCAGCGAGACCAGGAAGGTGCCGCGACTGCCCGCCGCCTGATTGAAGAGGTCACCCAGCGTGCGCGTGACCCACTCCCACCCGCGTGAGAGCAGCGTCGACGTGACGCTGCGGCGGTAACCGCGTTCCAGCACGATGCGCGAGATGGTGTCGCGGATCGCCGCTGCCGGAACTGGTGTCTGCAGCAGCACCACGGGCGTCAGGCCGAGAGCGCGTCGAGCGCGGCGTCCAGGTCCGCACCTTCGCGCCGCACACGCAGGTCCGCATACGTCAGCAGCATGATGCTGCCGATGATCGGCACGACGGGAATCAGCAGCACCGAGACCAGCGTTTGCAGCGCCTGCTGTTGCGTCGGAAAGAGCGTCGCCAGCATGATCAGCACGGCGTAGACCACGAACACGATCAGAAGCACGAGTCCGTAGGTGCGGGCCAGCCGCAGGTAGTTACCGCGCGACAGCGCTTGCGAACGCCGGAGTGCTGCAATGGGACCCAGACCCTCTGCCATCACCAGCGCCGTCATGATCGCCGAGCGTGCAAAGATCGTGACGCCCGCCAGCAGTACCAGTGCCAGCAGCGCAACCGCGATCACCACGGCGATCACGGCACCGCCATGTCCGGATGTGCCAAGGGTGGCGAGGGTGGTGCCGCTCGACGCAACCACGAATGCGGCGATCAGGACCAGTGGCAGCGCCACCACCACCAGCACCGCGACCAATAGGAGGTTGGCCCCCAGCAACGCAAAGATCCGGCGAAGCGCGCCCAGGAACGCGTCCCACACCGTCGGCAGCGGATCGCCTCGCAGCAGCGCCAGCGCGCTGCCGACGATCGCTCCGGACTGCATCGTCGCGAAAGCGTAGGTGAGTAGCGTGAGTGGCAACAGCGCGGCCTGCTGGCGCAGCACCGCAACGGGGTCGGTGGGCAACGTGGGAAAGAGCATCAGCGTGACCACCGCCTGGATCAGCGACGGTATGGCCCCGATGGTCGCGATGCGCAGGAAGTAGCCGAACTCGAGCCTGATCAGTTGAACGGCTCCATCGACGATCTCGGTTGCGGATCGGGGCGGGAGTGCGGGCAGTGCGGGGACTGGCACGTGGTCGAGATCAGAAAGAGAGAACGCGCGTGACTCGAGAGGCTCACCGCCGGCGCGACTGTAGGCTAGCACGGATGGCCGTGGCGCGCGCCGCCGCCGTGTTTCGTGACGTGCTGTCACTGCACCAGAGGCACGTGCACTGTCGAGGTCGGTGCATCGATTGTGTGGTGACATTCCGACGACTGTACGTCCAAGCGGCAGAGTTCGCCGAGTGTCGCAAGTTCGCGCAACTATGCAGTACGGCAGACGAACTTATCAGTGGAAGTGGCGTGTCGGGAAAAGGTTACGTTCGTATCGACGCGCACGTTCGCGCTTGCGGACGACCAATTGGTGCGCACCGCGCAGGCGACGCACAGCTCATCGATGTCGGGAACGTGAATTGCGAGGCGCGTGTGCCTATGTTGCGCCTTCGACGAATTGAGAAGGTGCTCCCGCATCGCGCACTGTTCCGTTGTATCGTCCTGCCACCCTCAGGAGAGATTGCATGAAGACTGTTCAACTCGCACGCATGTCGGTGTTGGCTGCCGCCGTTGCCGTTGCCGCGGCACCACTGCAGGTCGGCGCCCAGCGCGTGGCTTCCGGCGTGTCGAACGGCATTGCATGGCAGGCGGAGAGCCGCGTCGTCGGCACGACGAGCACCGGCCCGGTCAACCCGCCCGGCACCGGCAACCCGATCTACGTTGCCAGCCAGCCGGCATACAGCGGCGTGGTCTCGCTGATCATGACGCAGGCGAACGGCTCGCGCTTCATCTGCAGCGGCACGCTCCTGCCCGATCGCATTTCGATCCTGACGGCCGGTCATTGCGTCTCGAGTGGCTTTGGCACAGCCAACCCGGTCTCCACGATGGTCTATTTTCCGGGCAGCAATGCGGATGCGGTCGTGCACATCACGGCAGGCATCGCGTCACGCTCGGTCACCCAGTACATCGTGCACCCGAACTACACGGGTGAAGTGATCGACCAGAACGACATCGCTGTCCTGCGCCTGAATGCGCCGGCCCCCATAACGGCAAGCTCGTACGGTCTGTTCACGCCGCCATCGCTGGCCGGCACTGACTTCAATGTCGCCGGCTATGGCGGTCGCTCGGACGTGGGCGGCTCTTTCGGCGTCAACCTCGGCGTCGGCGTGCTTCGGCAGGGTGACAACCGTTACGACTTCCGCTTCGGCGACCGGGACTTCAACGGCTTCTGGACTAATCGAAATCCGGGCACCGGTCGAAACTTTTTCGGACTCGCGAACATCGATTTTTCGTATGTTTCCGACTTCGACAGCGGCTTGGCGGTGAATGATGCCTCATGCCGTATTGCCGCCGCGATCAATGCTACTCTGACCAGTGCGAAATATTGCAATCTGGGCCGCGGTGCCAGGGAAGCCAGCGTCGCTGGTGGTGATTCGGGCGGTCCGCAGTTCGTCGGTGGCATGATTTCGTCCTTGACGTCGTATGGTCTGTCTTTCGGTGAAGGTTTTGGTGACTCCCGTCCGGGTATCCAAAGCTCTTTCGGCGAGTTCAACGGCTTCGTGCCGGTCTACATCCACGCTGCCTTCATCAGCCGGGCGCTGGTCCCGGAGCCGGCCACCTACGTGCTCTTCGGCACTGGCCTGGTCGTCATCGGCTTCATGGCACGTCGCCGCCGCTTGTCCTGAGTGCTGGCAGCAGGCTGCACGACATGAAGGGCGCGACCGGATTCCGGTCGCGCCCTTCGTGCGTCCGCAACCATGCAATGCATCGCCCGGCTGCTCCACACCAACGTGCACCGCCCACACGACTCGTTCGCTGGTCCCGAACACCGCGCCCGCCCAACTCTGCATGGACATGAAACACCTCGTCATTGCGTCGCGGTTCATCACCGCGCTCTGTCTTGCTGCCTGCGGCACCGGATCGCCGACGCCCGCGTCGACCGCCGTCGCAACCGCCGGCGGCCAGCAGCTCGCAGCCCGCACGCTGGCCGACCTGATGGGCAATTCCCGCGTCACGCTGCGACCAGAGGAAGCGCGCACCATCGCCGATCTCTGGATCGATTACCAGCTGCTCGCGACCGCAGCCGCCACCGGTGATTCCCTGATCGACCCGGCACTGGTGGACGACGCGATCTGGGCGCAGGTCGCGAATGCGCGCGCGCGCAAATGGCACCAGCGCGTCAGCTCCGGCTGGCCGCTGGACACCGTCGACGCGGCGCTGCTGTACTCGTCAGGCAAGCTGCTCATGGCTCGACAAATCCTGCTGGATGTGCCGACGATCGCATCGCCGCTGCAACGACAGATGATCCGCCAGAGCGTCGACTCGATTCGAGCAGGCCTGACGAAGCAGAACTTTGCAGCGACGGCCATGAAGCTCAGCACCGATCGCAACTCGGCGACCGATGGTGGCCTGCTGCAACCCTGGCCAGCGCAGCGCGGCGTCATGGTCCCGGAGTTCGAGCTCGGGGTCGCCGCGACACCGTTCGGCACCATCTCGACTCCGATTCCGACGAGCTTCGGCGTGCACATCGTCTATCGGCCTACTTACGCCGAAGCGGCAGCATCGGTGGTCGTCCTCGCGAAGCAGCTTGCGGCGCAGCGTGCCGAGAGCACCTACTTCGCCGGTCTCGAGAAGGCGGCGGCCGTGAAGCTCGCGCCCGACGCCACGCTGTTGGCCCGGTCGATCTCCGAAGACCTGGATGCGTACGCCGACAGTGCCTCCGTGCTCGCCACCAGCAACGCCGGTGACTTCACCGCCGCGCGTCTGGTGCAGTGGGTGAGCGCCTATCCGCCCGAGCGGGGCATGCAGGGCCAACTGCGGAACGCGCCGGATTCCGTCGTGCCGCTGGTGCTGCGCGAGATCATCCGCAACGAGCTGTTCCTGCGGCAGGCTGACAGTGCGGGCATCACCCTCACCCGCGCGGAGACGGATGTTTTCCGCGCAGAACTCCGCACCATCGTCGGCAGCGTGACGGGCACTCTTGGCCTCGTGCCAGCAATGATGCCGGACAGCATCCGCACGCAGGGAGTCGCAGCGCGCCGGAAGTTCCTCGCCGCTCGCGCCGATGCGGCCATCGCCAACATGGTTGCGAACCGTGGTCTCGTGGTGCAGATCCCGCGCCCGCTGCGTCGGTTGCTGCGATCACGCTATCCACAGGCGTCGGTATCGAAGGACGGCATCGACGTTGCCCTTGGCGCCGCGCGGCGCGTCCGCGAGTCTGCAGATTCGGCGCGCAACGCGACGCCCGTGAACACGGCGCCAGGCAACGCGGCCCCGGGCATGGAACCGGCTGCCGCGAAACCTGCAACCGCGCTCAAGCCGAAGGCCTGAGCGCCGGAATCAGAAAGTCACGACCGTCGGGCCTGAGAGCAGTGCAATGTGACATCCGGCTTCGTCGGCGCCGAGCCGGTACTTCACGCGCCGGATCTTCGCGCCGCGACGCAGCGTGACCGTGAAGTCGCTGCCCGCGGCCGGAATCCGGCGAAGGTCGCCGTCTTCCGCCAGCGTAACCTCTCCCGTCGGACCCGTGGACAGCGTGTACAGGGGCGTCGGCACGCCATCACGCCGCAGTGTCATGCTCACGTCGGCGACTGGCGCGCCGGCGCGATTCACGACCTGCAGCATCAGCAGCATGTAACGCATGTCGCACGTCTGCGCCGCACCCCGGAGTTCCTCGCGCTTGTCAGTCACCTGTGCAAGACACAGGAGTGGCACCGCCATGAACGCCGGTATCAACAGCAGCTTTCCGCGCATCGTCAGCCCCCGTGTGAACGTGTTGCCCCATCGCAATTCCGCTGCTCACTTCAGGATCATCCGGCCGATGGTCTGCAGCTGCATGTTGGACGTTCCTTCGTAGATCGCGCCGATCTTTGCATCACGATAGAACTTCTCGACCGGGTAGTCCTTCACGTAGCCGTATCCGCCGAACAGCTCCAGCGACACGCTCGTCACGCGCTCCGCGACCTGGCTGCTGAACAGCTTCGCCATCGCACCTTCGAGCTGGATGTCCTGTCCCGCATCCTTCAGCCGCGCCGCGTTGTACACCATCAGTCGCGCGGCCTCGAGCTCCGTTGCCGCCTGCGCGACCTGGAACTGAATGCCCTGGAATTCGCTCAGCGGCTTTCCAAACTGCGAGCGCTGCTTCAGGTACTCCACCGCGGCGTTCAGGGCGCCGGCCGCCACGCCGATCATCTGCGCTCCAATGCCGATGCGGCCGCCGTTCAACGTGTCGATCGCGATCTTGTAACCCTGCCCCACGGGGCCGAGCACGTTCGCATCCGGCACCTCCACACCGTCGAGAATCAGCTCGGTGGTGCTGGAGGCGCGAATACCGAGCTTGTCCTCCTTCTTGCCGACGGCGAAGCCCGGGAATGATTTTTCCACGATAAAGGCCGTAATGCCGCGATACCCCTTCTCGAAGTCGGTGTTGGCGAACACCACGAAAATCTCGGCCTCCGCGCCGTTCGTGATCCACAGCTTGCGGCCCGTGAGCTTCCACCCCGTCCCGGTCCTCTCGGCCTTGCAGCGCAGCGCGAAGGCATCGGATCCGGAATCAGGTTCGGAGAGCGCGTAGGCGCCGATGGTGTCCGTGGTGAGGCGCGTCAGGTAGCGCGCATGCTGATCCGCGTTGCCGTATGCGTGAATGGGGTAATTCACCAGCGTGTTCTGTACGTCGACCATGATCGCGGCGGCAGGATCCACCTTGCTGATCTCCTCCACGGCCAGCGCAATCATCATTGCGGTGCCGCCGGCGCCACCTGCCGACTCGGGCAGCTCGATGCCCATCAGCCCCAGCTCGAAGTACTTCGCGATGATCGCCGCGTCGATCTTTCCGGCGGCCTCCATTGCCCTGACCCGCGGCGCAACGTCCTCGGCGGCGAAGGCGGCGACGGCGTCGCGGAACATCGTCTCGTCTTCCGAAAGTTGCGTCAGGGCGGGGTGCGCGGCGGGAACGCTGGTGCTGGACATGGCGGTACTCCTGAGGGCGACTGCGCGGACGAGCACCGGCTGCCTGCGAGACGGGCGCCAATGCTGATGGGTGATGCGGATGTGGCGAAAGATCGCACAGGGGCGCCTCGAGCGACGGGTCTGCTGCCCTGTTGACGGTCAACCCCACTTTGCAATATAAAGAAAGCTTTATATGCTTCTCTCATGGCTGTAATCACTCTTCCAGATGCCTGCGCTGAGATGGCCGCTGACGGCGCGAGCTATCGCTCGTTCCTCGAAGCGCTCCGCGCCGCGGCTGAGCCCACTCGGCTCAGGCTGCTTGGTGTGCTGGCGCATGCGGAGCTCACGGTGACTGAGATCACGCAGGTGTTGCAGCAGAGCCAGCCAAGAATCTCCCGGCACCTCAGGCTGTTGTGCGAGGCCGGCTTGCTGGATCGCGTGCCGGAGGGCAGCTGGGCGTTCTATCGTTTGGCCGAGGGTCGCGTTGCGAGCGCGTTCGTTCAGTTGCTCGGCACTGACGATCCCGTGCTGGCCGAGGATCGCGAGCGGCTGGCCGAGGTGCAACGTGCGCGGCAGGATGTTGCGGATGCGTACTTCCGGGCGCACGCGCATGAGTGGAACGATATCCGTTCATTGCATGTGGCGGAGGAGGATGTTGAGCTGGCGTTGACGGCGCTGGTCGGCAGCGAGCCCGTGGGCGATCTGCTCGACATCGGCACGGGGACCGGCCGGATCCTGACCCTGCTCGCCCCTCGTGCGACACGCGCCACCGGCATCGACCGGTCGCACGAGATGCTGGCCTACGCCCGTGCCTCGCTGGCGCAGACCGATCTCCGGAACGCCCAGCTCCGCCACGGCGACATGTATCGCCTCGCCGTGCCCACCGGCAGCATGGACCTCGTCGTGCTGCATCAGGTGCTGCACTTCGCCGACGATCCCACGGCCGTCCTGCGCGAAGTCGCGCGCGTGCTGCGCCCCGGCGGGCGGCTGCTGCTGGCGGACTTCGCGCCGCATCGCGAGGAGTGGCTGCGCGACCAGCATGCGCATCGCCGGCTTGGCTTCGCGACCGACGAAATCGCGCACTGGTGTGACGTCGCGGGATTGCGATCGCGCGAGGCCCTTCGCCTTCAAGGTTCCCCGCTGACCGTCGTCATCTGGGATTGCTCACTTCCACCCCTGGCGGCATCCGCATGAGCCCCTCGATTCTCAACCGGCCGAACACCAGCCGTTTCACCGTGTCCTTCGAGTTCTTTCCGCCGAAGACCGATGAGATGGAGGCGCAGCTCTGGCGCGCGGTCGAGCGTCTGGCGCCGCTCGGGCCTGATTTCGTCTCGGTCACGTACGGTGCCGGCGGCACGACGCGCGAGCGGACGCATTCCACGGTGCGGCGGCTGCTCACCGAGACGACGTTGCGGCCTGCCGCACACCTCACCTGTGTCTCGGCCACACGCGACGAGATCCTCGACGTCGCGCGGGAATACTGGAACACGGGGGTGCGTCATCTCGTCGCCCTGCGCGGTGATCCGCCGGCCGGCGTGGGCAGTGCATACGAGCCGCATCCGGGCGGCTTTGCGTACGCCTCGGACCTCGTCACCGGGCTGCGCAAGGCGTTCGACTTCGAGCTGAGCGTCAGCGCGTATCCGGAAACACATCCGACCGCCGGCTCCATGGATGCCGAGATCGACAACCTGAAGCGGAAGGTCGACGCCGGTGCGACGCGGGCGATCACGCAATTCTTCTTCGACAATTCCATTTACCTGCGCTACCTCGAACGGGCGCGCGCGGCCGGCATCAGCGTGCCGATCGTGCCGGGCATCATGCCGGTCACGAATTTCGCGCAGACGCAGCGCTTCTCCGCCATGTGCGGCACCTCGGTGCCCGACTCCATGGCGCGTCACTTCGACAGGCTCGAGGATGACGTCGACACTCGCAAGCTGGTCGCCGCCACGCTGGCTGCGGAGCAGTGTACGAAGCTGGCTGATGAGGGCGTGGAGGACTTCCACTTCTACACCTTGAATCGCGCCGACCTCACGTACGCCATCTGTCACATCCTGGGCTTCCGCGCCATGCGCGAGCCGGCACCGGTACTCGCATGAAGCAGGGCGCGCAGACACACCATCACGATCTCGACGCGGAGTGGGCGACCGAGCCGCTGCCTCCGTTCTCGCTCGCGGACGCCCGCGCCGCGACACCGGTGCGCACGCGCGCCGAGCGTGAGGCGCTGCTCAGGGAGCAACTGCCTCGGCGCATTATGCTGCTCGACGGTGGAATGGGCACCATGATCCAGCGCGAACGCCTGGATGAAGCGGCGTATCGCGGTCCACGATTCGCGGACTGGCATCGCGACCTGCGCGGCAACAACGACCTGCTCGCGCTCACGCGTCCGGAGCTCATCGGTGCCATTCATGCCGCCTACCTGCATGCCGGTTCCGACATCCTGGAGACGAACACGTTCAACTCGACGTCCATCGCCATGGCCGATTACGGCATGGAGGCGCTGGCGTATGAGCTGAATGTCGAAGGGGCGCGTCTGGCCCGTCAGGTCTGCGACTTCTTCGAGACGCGTGATCCCTCTCGCCCGCGCTATGTCGCCGGCGTGCTTGGCCCGACCAACCGCACGGCATCGCTGTCGCCCGAGGTGAACGATCCCGCGGCGCGCAACGTGACGTACGTGGAGCTGGTGGAGGCCTACAGCGAGGCGGCACGCGGGCTGCTGGATGGTGGTGCCGACATCCTGATGGTCGAGACCGTGTTCGACACGCTGAACGCGAAGGCCGCACTGTTCGCGATCGAGCAGGTGTTCACCAGCACGCATGCGCGCGTACCCGTGATGATCAGCGGCACCATCACCGATGCCAGCGGTCGCACGTTGAGCGGTCAGGTGACGGAGGCGTTCTGGCTCAGCGTCATGCATGCGAAGCCGCTCAGCATCGGCCTCAATTGTGCGCTCGGCCCGAAGGAGCTTCGCGCCTACGTGCAGGAGCTGTCGCGCGTGGCGGACGTGCTCGTGTCGGCGCATCCGAATGCCGGCCTGCCCAACGCGTTCGGCGGCTACGACGAGACGCCGGAAGACATGGCCCGCAACATCGGTGAGTGGGCGAAGACCGGCTACGTGAACATCGTGGGAGGCTGCTGCGGCAGCACGCCGGCGCACATCCGGGCCATTGCGGCAGCGGTGCAGGGAGTCACGCCGCGGGTGATTCCCACCCTCCCACCCGCGCTGCGCCTGAGCGGGCTGGAGCCCGTGGTGATCGATCGGTCCACGAACTTCGTCAACGTCGGCGAGCGCACCAACGTCACCGGCTCGGCCAAGTTCTCGAAGCTGATTCTTGCGGGCAATTACGAGGGTGCGCTGGAGGTAGCGCGCCAGCAGGTCGAGAGCGGCGCGCAGGTGATCGACGTGAACATGGACGAAGGCATGCTCGACGCGCACGCCGCCATGACCACCTACCTGCGCCTCATTGCCACCGAGCCGTCCATCAGTCGCGTGCCGCTCATGATCGACAGCTCCAAGTGGAGCGTGATCGAGGCCGGCCTGCAGCAGGTGCAGGGCAAGGCGATCGTGAACTCCATCTCGCTCAAGGAAGGCGAGGCCGAATTCATCCGTCAGGCCACGCTGGTGCGGCAGTATGGCGCCGCCGTGATCGTGATGGCGTTCGACGAGCAGGGACAGGCCGACACAAAGGAGCGGAAAGTCTCTATCTGCACGCGCGCCTACGACCTGCTCACGCAGCAGCTCGGGTTTCCGCCCGAGGACATCATCTTCGACCCGAACATCTTCGCCATCGGCACCGGAATCGAGGAGCATTCGAATTATGCGGTCGACTTCATTGACGCGGTGAAGGAGATCAAGGCGACGCTGCCGCATGCCCGCATCAGCGGTGGCGTGAGCAACGTGAGCTTCGCCTTCCGGGGCAACAATCCCGTGCGCGAGGCGATTCACGCGGTGTTTCTGTACCACGCGGTGGCTGCGGGCATGGACATGGGCATCGTCAACGCCGGCGCGCTCACGCTTTACAGTGACATTCCACCCGAGCTGCTGGAGCGGGTGGAGGATCTGGTGCTGAATCGCCGACCCGATGCGACCGAGCGCCTGCTGGAAGTGGCCTCGGATGTGAAGGGTACGGCGGCCGTCGCGAACAACTCGCTGGCCTGGCGCGAGATGCCGGTGCGCGAGCGCCTGGCGCATGCGCTGGTGCATGGCATCGCCGACTTCGTCGTCGACGACACGGAGGAGGCGCGCCTCACCGTCGAGCGCCCCATTCACGTGATCGAGGGGCCGTTGATGGACGGCATGAACGTGGTCGGCGACCTGTTCGGCGCCGGCAAGATGTTCCTGCCGCAGGTGGTGAAGAGCGCACGCGTGATGAAGCGTGCGGTCGCGCACCTGATCCCGTTCATCGAGGCCGAGAAGCTGCTGCAGCCGGCGGAAGCGCAGAAGAACAAGGGCAAGATCCTGCTCGCCACCGTCAAGGGCGACGTGCACGACATCGGCAAGAACATCGTGGGCGTGGTGCTGCAGTGCAACAACTACGACGTGATCGACATGGGCGTGATGGTGCCGGCGGCAAGGATCCTGGAGCGGGCGCGCGAGGAGAACGTCGACATCATCGGGTTGAGTGGCCTGATCACTCCATCACTGGAAGAGATGGCGTTTCTCGCTGGCGAGATGCAGCGTGAAGGGTTCACGATTCCGCTGCTGATCGGCGGTGCGACCACCAGTCGCGCACATACAGCGGTGAAGATCGAGACGCAGTACGCGGGTCCGGTGGTGTATGTGCAGGACGCGAGTCGCGCCGTCGGCGTGGCCAGCGCGCTGCTCAGTGACAAGGGTCGTGATGCGTATGTGGCCGGCGTGAAGCAGGAATATGAAGCAATTCGCGTACATCGGGCCACGTCCGGCAAGGCCACGCGGCTCGTGTCACTTGCCGATGCGCGGGCGAACCGGCTGCAGGTCGATTGGCACGCGAGCCTGCCGGCCGTACCGAATCGGCCCGGCGTGACGGTGTTCGACAGCTGGCCGCTGGAGGATCTGGTGCCGCGCATCGACTGGACGCCGTTCTTCCAGACCTGGGAACTCGCCGGACATTATCCCGACATTCTGCATGATCCGGTCGTGGGCGAGACGGCGCGCAGCCTGTTCACGGATGCGCAGGCAATGCTGTCGAAGATCGTGAGCGAGCAGTGGCTCACGGCACGCGCGGTGACGGGCCTGTTCCCCGCGAACACCGTTGGCGACGACATCGCCGTCTGGCATACCGAGGCCGAGCGTGGCGGCGAGCGGGCCGCGACGATCCACACCATTCGCCAGCAGATGCAGAAGGGTGATGGTCGCCCGAACATGGCGCTGTCCGACTTCGTCGCGCCGGTGGAGACAGGTGTGCCCGACTACGTCGGCGCGTTCGCGGTGACCACGGGCCACGGCATCGACGAGCGCGTGGCCGCATTCGAGGCCGCGCACGACGACTACAACTCCATCCTGCTCAAGGCACTCGCCGATCGACTGGCGGAGGCGCTGGCGGAGCGGCTGCACGAGACCGTGCGCACCGAGCACTGGGGCTACGCGGCTGGCGAGACGATGGACAATGCCGCGCTGATCGACGAGCGCTATCAGGGCATTCGGCCGGCCCCGGGCTATCCCGCCTGCCCGGACCACACCGAGAAGCGGACCCTGTTCCGCCTGCTCGACGTGCCCGCGCTGACGGGCATCACGCTGACGGAAAGCTGCGCGATGCTCCCGACGGCGAGCGTGTCGGGCTGGTATTTCTGGCGCGCCGAGGCGCGGTATTTCGGGACGGGGATGATCGGTGAGGACCAGGTGAGCGACCTGGCGGACCGGAAGGGGATGGCGCAGTCTGAGATGGCGCGGTGGCTGGCGCCGATCCGGGCATAGAAAAGGTACGTCTGCCGTTTCTGTGGTGTGCTCGAGTTGGCGGTGAGGTGTGGCGTGTTCGCAACAATCTTGTTTTCAGAAGGCTACAGTCGAGCGATTCTTGCTCGGACGGTCAGTCGTGACTTGTTTCGCAAGTCATTGACCTGCTGGTGATTGCCAAAAAGGGAGCGCGTCTTCCCTTGGCCTTTCAATCCGGCACGACCTCTGCACTACTCGCTGCATCCGTAGTAAGGTCAGCACGGAATCCTTAACTCAGGACAGTCGCATGCGCAGTCTTTCTGTTGGTGTCGCACTGGCAAGTGTCGTAGTCGCTGGGCCGCTCAGCGCTCAGACGTGGCAGATGATCGGTACGCCAACGAATACGCCTGTGGCTACGTCGGCGTATTGGAACAACCAATCGTTCGGCTCGCCGGCCGGTGTGGTTTGTAACGTGGGAGCGGTATTGACGAATACGCCGGTTTCTCCGGCCAGCTGCCCAAACCAGCATGCGATTTCGTTGCCGCTCACGCCGACCCCGCTCACACAGTCCAATCTCTTCCTTGGCGGTACCAGCGGTTCGGAGCCCGGCGTTGGTGGTTTCCGCTTTGCTGCGGGTACGTACAACATCAAGCAGATCGGTAGCGTCGCCGGCGTCGGCGTTTCGCCATGGGGTATCGTTCTCGATAATCCCATCGGCTCCAAGCTTGTGTATACGGCAGCTGAGTTGATGGCGGGTCCGGTCACATTGGGTGGTCCGTTCTCGATCTGGATCGTGCAGGCTCTGCCTTTCGCAGGTCCGGGTATGGTGTTCACCTCTGACCGTCGGGTTGGTGCCACCGCGATTGCTACGCGCGGCGCAACCATCAATCAGCAGTTCGCCGTCTTCACCAACGGTACCGGACTCGGCACGTTGGGCGGTCTGAGTGCTGACGCGTTCGGCACGATCATCAATGCGACGTCTGCCGGCGCTACGTATTACGTCGGTATGGAGGACATTGCTAATGGAGGCCGTGGCTTCGGTGCTGGTCCGGGCGTCGTGTCTGATCGCGATTATCAGGATGTGCTGATTTCCATTCAGGCGGTTCCAGAACCCGCTACGGTTGCACTGATGGGCTTTGGCCTCCTGGCATTGGCCGGAATCGCAAAGCGTCGAAATGTGTAACTGAGTGATTTGTAGAATCAGAAGCGGGGCGGACATTCTCGGATGTCCGCTCCGCTTTTTGTCACGATGGCAGTTGTTTGCTGGCAGCGCGACTCAAAGGATCAGGGAGTATCGGGCGCTTGCTGGAGCGTTTAAATCACCGGATCGCGCGGTGCATACAATGACGTACCACGGCGGTTGGTCCTCAGAATTGCCGAGTGGTCTCCGCGCTGCCAAGCTCAGCTCCGGCGCTCGTTGGTCGCGAATGTGCCCACCCCACCGCAGCCCAATCTGGCAAGAATCTGCTACTCTGCCGACGAGCCTCACCCGTCGTGCCTCTGACTCACAGAGCGCCTGGACGTTGGTTCTAGATGGCCCCGACGACGAACGATCCCACGATCTGGATCAGGTAGTAGAGGATCAGGGGCGTGATGTCGAACGGGCCAAGCGACGGAATGATTGCACGGAGGGGCCGCAGCAGGGGTTCCGTCAGCGAGTACGTCCAGCGAAGCCAGCGGTTGTAGGCAAGAGATCCAAACCAGCTCGAGAGCACGCGGATCAGCAGCGCCACTTGCAGCACTGCGAACACCAGCTGCGCCAGCGCCCGGGCAATGCCGCGTGGCCCGCTCGAAAAGCCGAGCGCCGTGGATGCGATGATGCCCACGAGGTAGCCAAGCAGCGATTGCGCGACGATCCCCAGCACGATGAAGGCAGCCAGGCCCCACCATGGCACACTCGTGGGCGAACCGCCCGCATTGAGCACGGGAGCCTCCACGCTGCGGAGGTACGGATCGATCCTGGTGCGCGCGAATCGACCCAGCGGCGCGAACGGGCTGATCCGACGGGTTCGCGTCGCCCAGCTCAAGCCGCACAGCAAAGCAACCGCACAGGCCGCAACGAACAGGGCCGGCCGGCTGTACGCCGATATGATTCCCAGCACCGAGAGAAGAATTTCCATGCGGTGAATGATAAGAGGGCTGCGTTGCGCGGAAACAAAGAGCGGCGCCGGTGTCAAACGTTCTTTGGTCGAAATAGCAGCCTGCGGCCCCGCACGCTCCATGTCTCCTGGTCTTTTCGTACGTATCTGACCTCGC
>ENA-OFCX01000048-OFCX01000048.1-metagenomes-genome-assembly--contig:-NODE-48-length-60350-cov-4.207646_pt1 | contig 60350 bp, 47 predicted proteins | sample MGYA00153384_OFCX01 | MGnify analysis MGYA00153384
ATAAATTATTAAATATCGGTATCGGTTTAGGAAGCAACTTAGGTGGAAGTGGCTATTCTAATACCATACCTCCAATAAGTGCAAGTCTCGAATATGGAATTACTGAAGATATTAGTGTCGGTGGTTTAGTTTCTTATTCTGGTTCAAGTTATAAAATACCAACTGGATTTGGCGATTATGAATTTACCTATTCGTACATCGTTATTGGAGCCAGAGGTTCGTACCATTTGGATGTTTCTGACAAGTTTGACCCTTATGGCGGACTTTTACTTGGGTATAATATTGCTTCCGTAAATGTAAATGAACCAGCAGGATACACAGGATTTCCGATTAATGCTACAAGTGCTGGAGGCATAATACTTGCCGGACATGTAGGTGGCCGATATTACTTTAATGAAAAAACTGCAGCATTTGCAGAACTTGGATATGGAATTTCTTTCCTAACCTTAGGTGCATCTTTCAAATTCTAAACAATTTTAAACACTGGAAGCTACTCATTAACTGATTCCTGTGATTATTTTATTATTTCTATTCTAATATTTCTTACCTGATAATTTTTCAAATTTTCTTTAGAAGCTAATCCAGCTCTTCGCTGTATCTTTTTACGGCTCAAAAAAATGAGCCTAAAAAGGATGCCGCTACGATCTGGGTTACAGAATTTCACTTCGTAATCTAAATCGTCATTGTAAGCTTATTGCATTTTATTTCCAATTCAAAATTCTTACATTGAACAGAATTAAAATTTATTTTCCGATAAACAGATGTTTAGAACCTCCGATTCTCATTTTATACTGGCAATCATAAAATCCATTTTCAAAAAACAAACAGAATTTTAAAAAATTAAAAAAATATTTGCCTATAAGCCGATAAAAATTAACTTTGCACCATTAACAAAAATGCCTTAATGATTATAAAAAAGGCGATTAACCTCTAATTTCAAACATTTTTATGCCAAACATTGGAAAAATAGCTCAGATAATTGGTCCGGTAGTGGATGTAAGCTTTACAGATGCTAATGCAAAATTGCCAAATATTCTGGATGCACTTGTTGTAACCAAAGAAAATGGTCAAAAAATTATTCTTGAATGCCAACAGCATTTGGGTGAAGACCGTGTTCGAACAATTGCAATGGACTCAACTGACGGACTAGTTCGAGGTATGGATGTTGTAGATTCTGGAAATCCAATAAAAATGCCAATTGGCGATAAAATTAAAGGAAGATTATTCAATGTAGTTGGCGAAGCAATTGATGGAATTAACGAAGTTGACAATGCTGGTGGCTATTCTATTCATCGAAAAGCTCCTCGATTCGAAGATCTTTCCACAGAAAATGAGGTTTTATTTACTGGAATTAAGGTTATCGATTTATTAGAGCCTTATGCTAAAGGTGGTAAAATTGGTCTTTTTGGTGGAGCAGGTGTTGGAAAAACAGTTTTAATTATGGAACTGGTAAACAACATTGCTAAAGCGTATGAAGGTTTATCGGTTTTTGCAGGTGTTGGAGAAAGAACCCGTGAAGGAAATGATTTATTGAGAGAATTTTTAGAATCTGGTGTTATTAATTATGGCGAAGAATTTAATCATTCAATGGAGCAAGGTGGATGGGATTTGTCTAAAGTTGATTTAGAAAAATTAAAAGAATCTAAAGCAACATTGGTTTTCGGACAAATGAATGAGCCTCCAGGAGCAAGAGCTCGAGTTGCACTTTCTGGTTTGACGGTTGCAGAATATTTCCGTGATGGCGATGAGCAAAGCGGCGGACGAGATATTTTATTTTTTATTGATAATATTTTCCGTTTCACACAAGCAGGTTCTGAAGTATCGGCGCTTTTAGGTCGTATGCCATCAGCTGTAGGTTACCAACCAACATTGGCAACCGAAATGGGATTGATGCAAGAACGAATTACTTCTACAAAAAGAGGTTCAATAACTTCTGTACAAGCAGTTTATGTACCAGCAGATGATTTAACTGATCCAGCTCCAGCAACTACATTTGCCCATTTGGATGCTACAACAGTACTTTCGCGTAAAATTGCAGAATTAGGAATTTACCCTGCGGTTGATCCATTGGATTCAACCTCTAGAATTTTGAATGAAGCTGTTTTAGGAGCAGAACATTATAGAACTGCACAAAAAGTGAAAGAAATACTACAGCGATACAAAGAATTGCAAGATATTATTGCCATTCTTGGAATGGATGAGTTATCTGAAGAAGATAAATTGGTTGTTGGTCGTGCCCGAAGAGTTCAACGTTTTCTTTCTCAGCCGTTTTTTGTTGCTGAGCAGTTTACTGGTTTAAAAGGCGTTTTGGTCGACATTAAAGATACCATTAAGGGTTTTAACATGATTATGGATGGTGCAGTTGATGAGTATCCAGAAGCAGCTTTTAACTTGGTTGGTACCATTGAAGATGCGATCGAAAAAGGTAAAAAGTTAATGGCAGAAGCATAAATATAAAAGTTTTTTTATTTTAATAAAATAAAAGTTTTGAACTATAATTATTGAATTTACACTTAATAAAGCACAAATGATTCTCGACATATTAACCCCTGATAAAAAAATATATTCAGGAGAAATAATTTCAGTTCAGGTGCCTGGCACATCCGGATCTTTTGAGATATTGAAAAATCACGTAGCTATTATTTCTACTTTAGAAAAAGGAAAGGTGAAAGTAAAATCTAAAACAGGTACAGAAGTTTTTTTAATTGAAGGTGGAGTAATTGAAGTGGTAAAAAATAAAGTAACACTATTGGCCGAAGGTATAAGCAATTAAAGTTTAAAATATTTATACTATAAAAAAGCCCGTTTGAATAAATCAAACGGGCTTTTTTGGCTTTTATATGTTCTTTATTGTTTATATATAATGAAATTCCCTTTAGCTAAGTTATTGCCAGTTAGTAATTGGTAATAATAAATACCATTCGTTTTGTCGCTTGTATTAATTGATATTTCTTGCATACCAGCATTACCTTTTACAAGTTTCTTTTCAACTAATTGACCTAATTCATTATAAATAAATAACTCTACTTCAGAAGACTTTTTTAGGTTATAATTAATCTTAAATATATCCCCGCTCACCGGATTTGGAAAAATAGAAGAAGAAGTTATTATATCATTAAAAGAGTTAATACCAGAAGTAGGTATTGTACCAAAAAATGCAAAATTATCTACAAACATGGTAACTCCCAAGGGTGCAGAAAACAAAGTTGATGTGTCTAATAAATTGTTAAATCCTTTGGTTGTGCTTACAGCAATAATTGCAGTATCCGGAAAATCGTTAGCGGTATAAATAATAGGAATTGAAAATTGAGTATACACAGAAGCCGGACCAAATAATTTTATTCCTCCTCCTACAGGCAAAGACTGACCTAGAGTAGCATTGTATTTAGTTAGAATTACTGTAATTAAACCAGAATCTGGAGCATTGGTAAAGGCATATTTGTAGGAACCACGCAATTCTGCAGAACGATTGGAATAAGCAAAACCTGGTTTAAATGTTTGAGCAGTTATATTTACTGAACCAGTAAACATTGCTCCTGGAACGCCAACTGTATCTCCTGCATTTTGAGGATATGATTCAAGTTTAGCAGCAAAACTTCCAGAAAATTTATCATTGCTTTTAAAAACATTAGGTCTGGGAGTACCTGAAGTTAAGATAAAGGCAAAATTTGTGCTAACATATCCTTCTGGTTCTTGATAGATAAAGTAATTAGTCCATTGCTCAAAACCAGGGTTGATCTGGGCAAAAGAATTGAAAAAACAAACAACAACACTCATTAATAGAAGAATTTTTTTCATTGGTATATATATTAAAAGTCTAAAGATAAAAAAAGGGAGCATGTTTCCATATTCCCTTTTTATTATAAAATCGTAAACTGAAACACTTGTTAGAAGCCTCCGAAAGAAATTCCAAATGAAACTGGAGTTAATTTAGTTTGATCGCTGTCTTGAAATAGATCGTTTAATGCATATTTTCCATAGATCGAGAAATTCTGATAAGCAATTCTGGCTACAGCTCCATATCTAAATGGTTGCAAATTATAATCGTCTCGTTGCTTTTGTTTTCCATTTTTTTCACTTATTTGTTTTGATTTTGCGCCAAGTAAGTATCCAAATTCCATTCCGGCTGCAATTCTAAAACCTTCTTTACCATTTTTGGTCGAGTTTGCTTGAAATTGCAACATCAATGGAACTTCTAGGTAGGTTGCGCTCAATTTATTTTTCGAAAGATTTACATTCTGGTCAATGGTATACGAAAAAACACTTGTGTCTTTCTTAGGTGTAATGTCTTTTTCAAATCGATAGTTGAACCATGATATACCTAAACCTGGAATGAAATTCAATTTTTTATTAATTATATTAATTTTTTTATGATAAATTAATGCAACATGTGATGATTTGCCAGGACGCAATTCCAAATTATCATCTTTTAAATCAAAACTTCCATTATCTAAATATGAGGTGAATCCCAAGTCTAATCCAAAATAGCTTTTTTCATACCTTTCACTTTTCTTTCCAATAGAAATTGAGTTTTTGCCATCTGAGATAGTATCTTCATCGGTATAAATTTTATCGACTTTTGAATCTCCAATTACTACAATTCGCGTTTTGCCTATTTTAATTTCAGTTGTATCATTTTTTCGAACAATAATTGTATCATCGGAATTAGTGGTATCTGCTTTCCAGTCGGTATAAGTCTCGTCAATTTTACTAATTTTTTTAGATCCAGCTTTCTTTATGTTAACGACTGGTTTTTGAACTGTTTTGATCATTTTAACTTCTGAATTCTTTTTATCACTTGATTTGAATTTAACCGTTTGAGCATAACTTTGCATGCTAGTCAAACCTAAAATGATTATGATTACAATTTTTCGCATTACTTTTTCCGTTTTAATTAATAGTGGTTTCATAATTTATATCCTCTTTTTTTAATTTATTTTATTATTTAGTTTCTAGTTTCTTGATTTTTTTACTTTAAATAATCCTAAATCTAATTGGTAAGAATATCCTTCATTTTGCCCGGCATTTTTATTTATGCTAAAGAATTTTTCTTCCCGCTTGTCTATTTTGCCTGCAACATAGTTTGCTGCATCTACAAAATTTAAAATGCTTGTTTTAGTACCTTCATTATCGCTGTTTAAGTAAGATTTACTTTTAATATTTTGCTTTGCTATCGCAATATTTTTAAGCAATTCAGTAGGAGTTAATTCATTTTTATCAGAAACTGTATCCATCCGGTTTTGTACTATTTGGACATTTTCCTGATTACTTTTATCTACATTTATAACTATCTCTGGAACTTCTTTATCTAACATCGGTACATATTTTTCGGCAATTAGAGGTACATCATTTACATTAACCTTTTTTACGTTAATATCTTTTTTATCGCTTTTACCTTTGTTTCTAGCTAATTTATTATCATTAATAGTTGAATTATTTTTTAAAGATTTCTCTATATCATTATTTAAATCATTTAATTCAACTTTTTTTACTTCCTTACCATTAGCTTTCGAATCATTCGATATGATAATTCCCTTATTATTCTTGGCAAAAGATTCTTTTTTGGAGGCTAATTCAGTTTTTAATTTTTGGTTTCCAATGAAATAATAACCTGCAAATAACATCAGTAAAATAGAAGCCGCTGCTGCATATCTTAACAAGTAAACTGATCTTTTTGCACGTCTATTAATAGTTATTTTCTCTTGAATAGCACTCCACGAATTATTCGCTGGCTCTATCTCAAAATCTTGAAACGAATTTTTAAATAGTTCGTCTACTTTATTTGGTTGATCTTTCATTTGATATTCCCTCCATTTGTAATACTTGTTCTTTTAAAATTCCTCTAGCTCTTGCTAGTTGTGATTTAGATGTTCCTTCACTTATTGCCAATTCTTTTGCAATTTCTTTATGCGAATACCCTTCAATTGCATACATGTTAAAAACAATTCGGTAACCTGGCGATAATTTCTGAATTAGATTTAATAATTCCTGAGCATTCAAACGGCTATCTGCCATATCCCATCCTTTTACATTATCTTCAAATTCGTCGCTAGCAACTACAGGCAACATTCTTAGTTTCTTTCTATAAAATCCAATTGAAGTTGTAACCATAATTCTTTTCAACCATCCTTCAAAAGAACCTTCACCTCTAAAATCTTGAATTTTCTCAAACATTCTAACAAAAGCAACCTGCATCATATCTTCTGCTTCAAATCTGTCAGTTGCGTATCTGGCGCAAATCCCTAACATCTTGCCGGCAAACATGCTGTATAACATTTCTTGCGAACGATTTTTACCAGCTTTGCAGCCTTGTATAATTTCTTCAAGTATGTTTTTGTTAAATGTCATTTGAGCGTTTCTATTTACAAGAAGCCTAGCAACACAAAATGGTTGCATGGCATTGAAAAAAAAAATTATTCAGCAATTGTGTTAATAAACCTAACCCGTTGTGCGGTTTGAATCAATATAACAGAATGTAAAATCGGAGGTAGAAGGCCTAGGGATAGCAGCGGCATCCTTATTTACTTTAAAAAAAAAATAAATAAAGATTCTTCCTTTCTCTCAGAATGGCAAAAAGGCGGAAAGCCCGACCCCTTTTCATCTCGTCAGAAATGACGATACCAAAGTTATTTAAAAACATGCTGTCTATCATATAATTAAAAAAACAAAAATAAACATAAGTAAAAAATAAACCGAACCACACAACGGAATAAACCTAATTTGTTAAGGAAATGAAAAATTTAAAAAAGTAAAAATTCCAATCTAACGGATTTTACGAATGAAAAAATCTTCATTGAAAATTAGAAAAAGGCTATTGGAAAACTGGAACTGATCTTTTGTTTTAAAATCAATATAGGGTTCGAAACGGGAACTTAAAATAAGATTTTTACTTAAATTAATATTTCCTATTAATCGAAAAATAATCAACTCTCTATTTTTTTGAGAATATCCAACATTATTAAACTGTTCCGAAACCGATTCATAAACAGGTGCACCTACAATACTTTCGAATCCAGATCCTTTAAAATAGGTGGTGTGAAAATCAAAATAATTTGTTCTGATCATCCCATTAAAGGAATATCCATACCCTGATTCAAAAATCTGATAGTTGGCTGGAGAAAATAATTTTTGATTTAACAAATACACTGACAATTGAACTTGCTTCACAAATCCTTTTGTAGTTAACGTAAACTCAGAACCAACTGCTGTGTTTAACCTCGTTTGAATTGGCGCAGATAACGTATCAATCTGCCCACCTTTATGGAGTGCAATTGCCTGAACAGGAAACTCTAATCTAATATTATTGAATTGAAAAGGTTTAATCCGACCTGAAAGCCCACCGGTAATTTCTTCTTGTTCGCTCGCTGGTTTATAAATCATCTTTTCCCAATTTACCCATAAATCAGAGTAAAAATATTTTTTGTTTACAATTAACTGAGTTCCGTATTCAAGCGGATCGAATATTTTTCGATCTTGATCATACAATAATTCCAAATAATTATGATCTGTTGTTCCTTGCAAAACTCCATTAATTAACTTCAGACTTTTCTTTTCGTAAATTATTGAAAAAACTGGTAGAACTTCATTAATTCCATCAAACCCAAAATCTTTTCGAATTAATATTCCAGCATTTATAGCAACATTTTCATTTGAATAAAAAGTAAGAGAAGGGATATTTTGTGTACCAAACCAAGTTAAACCATCAGCAAATTTGTTGAAATATTCATAATTACGCTGATAATTATAACTATAAATGGATAATTCAAGTGTTCGGCTTTTTGCAGAATCAGGGGTGATTTTATCGGAAAATGCAGAATTATCAATTTGCGCAAATGCTTTAAAACCCAAAAAAGCAGATAAAACAAAAATAATACTGGCGTACTTTTTTTTCATTCTCCTTTTTTTAATCTAATTAATTTATAAATCCTTATGCCCAACATTAACAACAAACCTAAGGTAATTAAACCTAATACTCCATAAACCCAACTAACAGCAGTTTTCAAAACAACTAAAAACACGATTGCAACTAAAAATAAAGTTGCCAATTCATTCCAAATCCTAAAAAAAGTTGAATTACGTTTGTTTATGTCATGTTTAAACTGCTTGATAAAATAAGTGCAGACAAAATGATAAACGACTAATAAAAATACGAAACCTAATTTAACGTGCATCCATGGCTGTTGCAACCAATATGGTGCAAGATATAGCATCCAAAAACCTGTGATCAATGTTAAAACCATCGCAGGATTTCCAATAATTGACCATAATCGGTTTTCCATTATTTTATATTGCGCACTTAAAATACGCTGATCTGGTTCTGCTTTTTGCATTGCTTCTGTATGGTAAACAAAAAGTCGCACAATGTAAAATAAAGCAGCAAACCAGCTTACTAAAAATACTAAATGGACGGATTTTATGATGGAATACAGATCGGACATGAATCCTGTTTAGCTTAACTATTATGTATTTATTTATTTCCTCTTAAACTTTCAACTACCTGTTTTACAGCTATTTCATTCGTAGTTGGTGTGAAATTAAAATGCTTATTAAATTTAGAACTATCGAAAAAATAATCCCGATCATATTGATAAAGCATTTCATGAGTTTCACGCAAAATAGGAATAAATAAACCTAAAATTTTTATTCCCCAAGCCGGAAGCGTAGTAAAACTGTTATCTACTTTCATTTCTTTAGCAAATAACTGAATCCATTGTTCACCCGTAATTTTCTCATCAGAAGTAGGCAAATTCCATATTTGGTTATATGCATCTTCTGTATTACCCAGCATGGCAAACCCTTTTGCCATATCAGGTGTGTAGCCACAACTATGGATTACTTTAGGATTGCAAAACCATTGTGCCTTTTTACCTTTTTCCAAATTATTATAAATTAAATTCATAATAATGCTTGTTCTGCCTAAATCGCTAAAAAAGTCTGCAGATCTGGCAATTATAGCTTTCAAACCTTTTTTATCTACAGCGTCCAGAATTAATCGATCTACTTCTGCTCGTGTTTCTCCTTTTTTACTGCTTGCACTTACTGGCGAACTTTCTGTAATATGTTTCACATTATCTCCACCAATGGCATATACGTTATCAAAAAAAACTAGCTTAACATTAAATTTAAGGCAGGCATCAATTACATTTTTAATAAAAACTGGCCATAATTCTTTCCATACTTTAGTAAAATAAGGAAAACCAACTACTACATAAACGATTTCACTTCCTTCAATTATCCTGAAAACTTCATCCCTAATTGTTAAATCCGCAGAAACCAACTCATCAGTTAAATTTACTTTTTGAGGGTTTCTACTTACTAATCTGATTTTATTGGTGTAGGTTGGTAATGCCTTAGCAAGTTCGACCCCTATTGCACCGCCAGCTCCGAGTATTGTTTGCATTGTACAATTAATTAAAAATTTAAAGTATGCAAAATTTAAATTATTTTCCTAACTCGATAGTAGAATGTAAAATTATAAAATGATTTGAAGATTTTGATCTCGAATTTATTAGGTATTCTATTTTTATTTCATTTATTACCAGCTTTTCAATTTTTTCAAATCAAAATTATTATTATTTTCCATATAAACTTCTGCATATTGAAACCAAAAATTCTTTACCATGAAATCAATATGCAATTGAAGATTATCTTCTATTTAAAAAATCTTGATATTTTATTGGCCAAAATGGCTCGTAAATTCTTCCTTTGCTACACAATTCATCAACATCACTTTTTTTATAGTCTTTAAAATCTTTCAAACAATCCTTGTGAAAAATACTATATCTTTTACCTATCAAACAGTTAAGATGTTCTTATAATCTAAATTTAATATTCTCTGCAATCCCTACATAATATTCTATAAACTTATTATCAATTTTAAACCCCCATTTATAAACACCTCTTTTTGCATCATCTAAACTGATTTCAGCGATTGGCTTTAAAGAAGTCCAAATGAGTTTTAATTCTTTTATTGGAGTTTCATTATTTAAATTCACATTCATAAAAAGGTAGTTATTTTTTATTATTAAAATATTTCATATTGTTTATTACATTTTTAATAATTGGGCTTATAATAGTTGACATTTCTTTTTCGTTAAAAATATGTCCGTAAGGATAAATATTTGAAGGGGATCCTTGATTATTTTCAATATTAAAATTATAGTTATCAAAATTAAATTTTACACAAATTGAAATTAAATTTCCAGAAACACTTTTTTTAAATCCATTTAAAATATAAATGAATTGTATAAACTTAATTTTTCTTTGAATAGGCCGATTAGTGTCTAATAACATTGACGATAACATTAATTCAAAAAAATAACTTCTTTCAAACAACTTTATTTGATTTTCACCATCCAACTCATATTCAATTCTCTTTTCAAAATCTAGAAAATACTCATTCAATTGTAAACACTTTTTCTCAAGTAAATTAAATAATGGTAAAATAGAAATTTCTATACAATTAATTATTACATCAGCATTTGCCTTTACTTTAAGAATATTTTCTCCTCCTAATTCAGTTTTCAACAATGCTAATTCTTTATCCAAATCGTCTAGCTCTTCAATTTCTTTTCCGTCAATTGCATCTAAAACCAATTGCTGAGAACGCAAAATTAAATTAATAATAAATTCGTAAAACAGCTTCGAATCACCTCCGTATCCCTGAATATCCGAAATATAATTATTGTAAGTATCTCTTTCTCTTGTCTTTATCCAAAAAGGAGGATATCCGAAGGAAATTAAAAGTAAATTAGTTAATATTCTTGCAGTTCTACCATTTCCATCATAAAACGGATGGATTAAAACATAATCTAAATGAAATTGAATTGCAATATCTAAAGGATTAACTTTAGTATTTTTAATTTTAAGTTCATCAATTTTGGCATTAGTAATGTTTAATAAATTATGTATTGCTTCTGAAACCTCAGAAGGATCAGTATACTCAAATTTTTGATTTTTATAATTGATAACATGATTAGGAATACTTTTCCAATTTCCTATACTAGACTTTAAAGCAGAATCTTCTTCATACATTATTGCTTTATGTATGTCCTTAATTCTCTTCTCAGAAATTCTTACCTCTCCTTTTCCAATTTTTAAAATTTCAAGAATCACATCATCGTGTCCTTTCATTTCAAATAAATCTTTAATTGGCCTTCCATTCACATCAATATTGCCAACCATTACACTTCTGGTTTCCTCTCTGGTAAGCGTATTACCTTCCATACTGTTGGAATAATAATTCCAATCCAATCGAAATTTATAATTTATTTTCTTCTTAATATCCTCGCTTATCGTCCCGAACGAATCAATTTTCTGTTTGAGTTGCTTTACTTTTTCACTGTTTTTAGAATAAATCATAAATGTAAATTAAAAAAAATCTGGATAAAGCACTAATACTCAAACTCTCTTACAACCTCAAAAGCATACTGAACATTTTCAAACGGAATATCAGGCATAATGCCATGACCTAGGTTGAAAATAAATCCATTCTCTCCACGCATATCTTCAAAAAGTTTATGAATTCTTTTTTTAATTACTCCCTTATCTGCATATAAAATATGTGGGTCAAGATTACCTTGCACCGCGATATTTTTAGGTAACAATTTTTTAATGGTTAATAAATCAGCATTCCAATCAACAGAAATTACATCAGGTTTTGACTCAGCCATTAAAGGTGCAAAAACTGAACTTCCCTTACAAAAGGATATAACGGGTATATTATTTCTAGTTAATCTACTAATTATTTGCACATTATATTGATGAGAAAACTCTTTATAATCATCCCAACTTAAAGCTAATGCCCAACTATCAAATAATTGAACAGCATCAACACCAGCAGCAATTTGCATATTTAAATAATCAACAGTTACATCAGCGATTTTTTGCAATAAAATATGAGCCAATGCTGGTTGGTTATGAATAAAAAGTTTAGTTAATTTAAAATCTTTCGATGATTTACCTTCTACTAAATAACTCATCACTGTAAATGGAGCACCAGCAAAACCTATTAATGGTAATTTATTGTTTAGTTCAATTTTTACCATCTTAATCATGTCTTTAACATAAGCTAAAGATATTTCTACATCAGGTATTATTAAATTCTCTATATCTTGCTTATTTCGAACTGGATTTGCAAACACAGGACCAACACCATTAGCAAATGTAAGTTGCCCTCCCATTGCTTCTGCTGTAACCAAAATATCTGAAAACATAATCGCTGCATCCGTCTTTAATAGGTTTACCGGCAAAAGAGTAACTTCAGTAGCTAACTCAGGTGTTTTGCACATTTCCATAAAAGAATAACGGTTTTTAATATCCCAGTATTCTTTCATAAATCTTCCGGCTTGGCGCATCATCCACACTGGAGGACGAGGAGTAGGTTTGCCAAAAGCTGCATCTAAAAATATATGACTCATTTAATTAATTTAGTAAATATTTATTCGGTGAATTTATAGCCCACACCACGAATGGAATGGAAATGTTTTGGTACTTTAGGATCTATTTCAAAGTATTTTCTAAATACCAAAATAAAATTATCTATGGTTCTGGTTGAAGGATATACATCATAATTCCAAACCGTTTCTAAAATTTGTTCTCGGGATACTACATTATTTTTTCGCTCAATTAATAATTTGAGTAACATAGTTTCCTTTTTTGTGAGACTAAATTCATTATTGGAAGCATCAGAAAATTGAAAATTATCGAAATTTATGTTTTTATCATTAATCTTATAGCTAGAAATTACAGGTATTGATGAAGATGATAAACTTCTTTTTACCAAGATTCCAACCCTTAGAATTAATTCTTCCAAATTAAAAGGCTTAACCAAATAATCATCTGCACCTTTTTTAAGACCCAAAACCCGATCTTCAGTTGAATTTTTAGCAGTAAGAAATAAAATAGGAACTTGAGAATTTTCAAGACGTATCGTTTCACAGACTTGAAAACCGTCCATCTCTGGGAGCATTACATCTAAAATAATTAAATTGAATCGCTCTTCTTTAAAGGATTTTAGAGCTTTTTTTCCATCTGTTGCTACAGAAACATGATATCCCTCTAACTCTAAATTTAATTTAATTGCTTCGAGTAAATGCTCTTCATCTTCTACCAATAATATTCGAGAGATCATATTAGCGATAAATTTTTATCTTCGAAAACTGTTCTGAAAATAGTTCCTTTAGGCTCATTATTAAGCACTTTGATACTTGCTTGTTGATTTTGCAGAACTTCTTTTACAATAAATAGTCCTAATCCGGTACCTTTAGTTTTTCTAGTATTTTCGTTTCCAATACGATAAAACTTATTAAATATTTTAAGCTTCTCCGGATCAGTAATTCCATCACCTTGGTCTGCAACTTCAAATATTATATGATTTTTTAATTTCATCAAACGTACTGCAATTGTTGATGCTTCTGGTGAATATTTCATTGCATTTTCAATTAAATTAGACACGACAGAACTCATTGCGAACCGATCTCCATTCAAAATAATATCATTTTCAAGGCACGTTTCAATTGTTCTTGATTTGCTTGCATGATTTTTATATCGATTAATTATTGCCAGTATTAATTCTGAAAAATTAAAATCCTCTTTAGGAAAAGAATAATTTTTACTGTCAATTCGTGTTGCAATTAGCATGTTTTCAACTAAATCATCTAATCTATCAATATCTTGAATGGAATTTGAAATAAACTTTTTTTGTTGTGCTTTATCCAAATCCCTTTTTTCTAACGTTTCGAGATATAACTTAATAGCCGCCAAAGGTGACTTGAATTCATGAGTCACAGAAAGTAAAAAATTTTTATGACGATTTTGTAATGCTACTTCATCACCGATTGCTTTTCGCATTCTGTAAGCAGCAAAAAGCAATAATGACAAAAATACTGCCCCTTCTCCAACTATCATGATCCATTTTTCTGGTTGCAATTCGACTAATAAAAATGCCCACCAGCAAAACTGAGCAAAAACATAACCTACAATTAAATAAAAAATAGTTAATGGTTTCATCGTTCAAAAACTTTATCAAGCGAATCAAAAATAGCTCTTTTTGCAATTTCTAACTCAACTTTACTGTGTGCTTGCGACACAAATCCAACCTCATAGCCAGAAGGACCTAAATAAATTCCTCTGTTTAACAATTCGCGGTGCATTATTTTAAATTTCTCCATGCTCGAATGTTCAATATCTTCAGATCGTGTTATTTCTTTTTTATCAGTAAAGGCAAACCAAAAAATAGATCCGATGCTAAAAACTTTAAAGGAATAACTTTTTGCTGCTGCAAAACGATTAATTGCAGCGACAAAATCACTGGTACGAGAGTTTAATTCTTTATAAAATCCCATCCTTAGCAATTCAGTAAGTTGTGCAATTCCTGCAGACATTGCTATCGGATTTCCAGATAACGTACCAGCTTGATAAACAGCACCATCTGGAGAAATAAATGCCATAATTTTATTACTAGCACCATAGCAACCAACCGGTAATCCACCTCCAATAATTTTTCCATACGTAATTATATCAGGTGCAATATTGTAATACCCAGCCGCACCTTCAAAACCAACTCTGAAGCCAGTTATAACTTCATCAAAAACTAGTAGAATATTATTTTTTGTGCAAATATCTCGTAGAAATTGCAAATATTCAATGCTTTGTAATATCAACCCATTATTTGCAGGAATGGGTTCAATTATAATACATGCGATTTCATTTTTGTAATCAGCAATAGCTTTTTCTACAGCCTCTTTATCATTTAAAGAAAGTACGATTGTTTCTTTAGCAACTGAATCTGGTATGCCAGCAGATGAGGTTTCACCCAAAGTAACCAAGCCTGAACCAGCTTTAACTAATAAAGAATCAAGATGGCCATGATAGCACCCTTCAAACTTTACAACCTTGTTTTTTCCAGTAAATCCTCTTGCCAATCGGATTGCCGACATTACTGCTTCTGTACCAGAACTCGTAAAGCGAATTTTTTCAATGAATTTATTATTTTTTAAAATCAATTCCGCTAATTCGTTTTCTAATGGTGTTGGAGCACCAAAGGACATACCATTTGCAATATTTCTAGTTACATTTTCGCGAATTTTAGGATGATTATGACCTAAAATTAATGGCCCCCATGAACAACAAAAATCAATAAACTTATTTCCATCAGCATCCCATAAAAATGGGCCATCTCCACGAGTAATAAATAATGGCGTTCCTGAAACAGATTTAAATGCACGTACAGGAGAATTTACTCCGCCAGGGAAATATGATTTCGCTTTTGCAAACAGCTCTGCAGATTTACTTCTGGAAATATCTGGCTTATCAGTTGTAGATAAAGGTCTCTCCAGTTCAGTTGTTGTAAATATTTTCTTTAAATTTTCAAGCATATTATTATTAAAACTATTATTAGCTATATAGCCAATTATTTGCCAAAATATCGTGTGCATGGTACGTAATAATTATACCCGCTCCAGATCGAGCAAACGCATACATATTTTCCATCACAATTTTCTTTTCATCAATCCAGCCTTTTTGTGCCGCCGCCTTCACCATACTATACTCACCAGATACATTATAACAAGCAATAGGTAAATTTGTATTCTCACGTACCGACTTAATTACATCTAAATAAGCTAGAGCCGGTTTAACCATCAATATATCAGCACCTTCTAACTCATCCATATTTGCTTCTGTAATTGCTTCTTTACTATTTCGAAAATCCATTTGATACGATTTGCGGTCTCCTTTACCTGGTGCTGAATCTGCAGCTTCTCGAAATGGACCATAATAAGCAGAAGCAAATTTGACCGAATACGACATAATTAACGTGTTTTCAAATCCATAGTTATCAAGCATTTCACGAATAGCTCCTACTCTTCCATCCATCATATCAGAAGGCGCAACCATATCTGCACCTGCTTGAGCATGACTTAAAGCCATTTTTGCTAAAACATCTAACGTTTTATCATTGACAACGTATTCGTTTTCTAAAATACCACAATGCCCGTGAGTTGTATAAGCACAAGCACATATATCTGTTATAATCAATAACCGATCTCCAAATTCTTTTCTTAATTCAGCAACTGCGGTTGCAACAATTGAACTTGCAGAATAAGAAGTACTTGCATTTTCAGTTTTAGCTTCACCAACTCCAAATAATAAAATTTTATTTAACCCCAGATTTAACTGAATGGCAACATCCTTAATTAGTTCATCATTAGAAAAATGATAAATACCTGGCATAGAATCGATAGCATGTTTAATTCCATTACCAGCAACTACAAAATATGGGTAAATAAACATATCTGCCGAAAGCCTAGTTTCTGTAACCATTTCTCGTATTATGGAATTTTTTCGTAATCGTCTAGGTCTGTTTATCATTATTTATTTACATTTAAATATGGCCTCAGCTATACCAAAATCATCAGTTGTTCTACAAATTATCGGCTCATAAATACCATTTTCATGCAATTTTTTTGCTGTGCTTTTTCCAATTGATATTACCTTTTGTGTAGCTTCAATATCGTTATTATCTAGATATGCCATAACATTAGATGGACTAGTGAAAATAATAACATCGGGCGTGTTTTCCAATTTAACGGGATTGGGAACGGTATCGTAAATTTCAATTTCTATAATCTGATTTTCTCTCAATTCTTTCTGAATACTACGTAAAGATTGCCTACCAATTGGAAATAAAACAGTTTCATCAGTACAGAGTTTTGCAAATTCAGTCCCAGCTTGTTGTGGATCATTTCCTGCTCCTTCAAAATCAACTGAAAACCCAAGTTCCTTGATGTGAAAAGCAGTTGAAGAACCAATACATCCAATTTTAATGCTAGAAGGTATTTGGATTTCATATTCAATAAAATAATCAATTGTATTTTTACTGCTAAAAAAAATCCAATTACTAAGTTCCAAACTTCTTATAATACTTTCTCTATTATTTATAATTTTATCAAATTTAATAAATGGAATAGCAGATAAAGTAAAATTCATGGATAATGCTATTCGACTTAAAAAACTAGTTGGGCTCTCATTTCTGCTAATTAAAACAGATGAAATTGTAGAAATCTTTTCATAATTATTTACGATCATTTCAGCTGCACCATCCAGACTATCAATGAATTGAAATTGACGTATTGGTATATCATTAGTTGAATCAGCTTTTGAAATAAAAACCTCATAACCATAATCAACTTCCTTACAATAAACACCTAAAGGCATGTGGCAACCACCTTCAAACAGGTTTAAAACTTTTCTTTCAACGCTAATTTCTTTCTGCACTTTTTTATTATTTATGGTTTGCAAAGCCAAAAATAAATTTTGATTTTTTTCATTTATCTGCAAAGCCAAAACACCTTGAGCTGGCGAAGGAATAAATACTTCTGGCTTTAATTCAATCTTTTCAAATTCAGATAGATCGAGATTTAATCGAATTACACCAGCGGAGGCAAGCATTATCGCATCATATTCTCCATTTCTAAGCTTGGCAATTCGGGTAGGTACATTTCCACGAATATCTTTTAAAATTAAGTCAGACCTAGATGCTAAAACTTGGGCTTTTCTTCTGGCAGAAGAAGAACCAAAAACAGCGTTTTCTTTAAGTTTCCATTGTTTTTTTTCGTCAACTGATGATTTTTTGATTAAAATCATATCCGATGGATTTTCACGATCCGAAACCGCGGCAATCATTAAACCAGGCGGCGAATTAGTTGGTAAATCCTTGTGTGAATGAACAGCCAAATCAATCGTTCCAGCTAATAATTCTTCTTCTAATTCTTTTGTAAAAAAACCTTTTCCTTCTAATTTATCTAAACTCAAATGCTGAATTTTATCGCCTTGAGTTTTAATAATTTTAATAAATGATTCAATTCCTTGTTCTTTCAATAAAGCTGAAACATGATTAGCTTGCCAAAGTGCCAAATCACTTCCTCTTGAACCAATAATTATGGATTTAACGAGTTGATTAAGTGAATTTTCCTGAGAAATGAGAGTTGATTCGGAATCCATTGAGCTGAGCGGCTGCAAAATTGATTTGCGAGGCCTAAATTGTTTCTTGTGCTAATATATCTTTTGCCATTTTCATTGGCACACTTATGTATTTTTTTTCTAAATAGTTAAGTATCTTATCTAATACCAAACGCGATTGCGGATCCAATTTTTCGATATCTTCAGCAAAAATAGAATCAATTGCTTGATTCCGTATTTCCTTTATTTTTTCTGGAACTACTTTCATTGCAATTTCAACTTTTCGCTGCTTGATAATCGATTTAAATTCTTCCATATTCTGCTGAATTATTTTTTCAGCATACTCTAATTCATTGTAGCGTTCTTTTAAATTCTTGTCTGCAGTTTCTTTAATTTCTGTTAAGCTGATAAAATTAACAGGAAACTGAGTTAATACATCCGGATCTGTATCATTGGGTACAGCTAGATCTAACACGATTTTTTTATCGGTTTCGCCGGCAAGTAGATTTTTATATAAAACTGGGGTAATAATTGGTTCTGTAGCGCCAGTACAGGTAATTATAACGTCAAATCCTTGATTTCTTTCTTTCAATTTATCTAAAGAAAAAGCTTCACCTTTTAATTCCTGAGCAAGCAATGCTGCTTTTTCAAACGTACGATTGTAAATAGAAAACTGACTAAAACCATGTTTTGACAAATATTTAGCAAATAAATTATTGGTTTCTCCAGCACCAATTATTAAAATTCGTGCATCGGTCGGTATTTTATACGTTTTAAGTTTTCGGTAAGCGAGAGATACAACTGAAATTGGTTTTTCAGAAATTTTCGTATTGGTATAAACTTCTTTAGCCGTTTTTACTACCCTGTTCATCACAATCCGCAAAAAATCTCCTGTAAGACCAGCTTTATTTGCAAAATCATAAGCAGATCGAAGTTGTGCTAATATTTCTTTCTCGCCTACAACTAATGACTCTACCGAACAGGATACTTTTAGCAAATGATTAAGTGCATTTATATTCTCATAACATTGAGCACGCTCAACAAAAATTCCAAGTTCTGAAATGGTATTTTCTAAATAAATTTCTGAAAGTAATGTATGAACAAAAGAGTGATTAATCTCGAAAGAAGCAGTGAAAATAAATTCAACCCGATTACAAGTCGATAAATAAAATATCTCTTCAAGATTAAGATTGGCTTGTATTTTTTTTAGCTTTTCCTCAAGATAATCTAATGGTATAACAAGTTGACCTATTTCTCTAAGATCGAAATGCTGATGTGTGAACGCTATTACTTTTAAATCTTTCAAATCTGCTTTTTAACAACACAAAGATGCTTTTTTGCTAACCGCCGAATGTCATAATTATGTAAGTTAACTTATTTAGAATACGTATGAATAAGATGAATTATTTATGTAACAAAAATATTATAAAAAATATTATACTCATTACTAAGTACTTAAATAATAAATTAGCAATATCTAAATTATTGCTAGTACTATGTATAGCATATTACTAAGCGAAACATATATCTTTGTAATGTAATTCAAACTAGGCATGCAACCTAATCAACCAAGATGCTGTCTTACTATTAAACACAAAAACTAAAAATTAAATATTATGAAAATTTTAACCACTATCGTCCTAAGCATTGGCATTGTTGCAACAGCAAGTGTGTATACAAGCGTGCGAAATTTAGAAAATGAAAATTCTGAAGTTGTTTTAAATGCTACAAATAATTTTGGAGTTCCGGTCCTATTTGCTAATAATTATAGAAGTAAAATATCAAATACTTGCATAAATAAACCTGATTTAAATTTCGCTAACAATTTATCGTTTACTCCAAAAATTGAAATTAGCGAAATTGATTTTAAAAGTGGAGAAAACTTACTTATGCTTTATGTAAATCAAAACAATACGAATAAATCAATATCTGATAGTGATTTTGCGATAGGTGAAAATAATTTACTCGATTTGGTAAATGGTAAATTTATATCTCCAGAAATTACATTAAATGATTTTAATGTGGGAGAAAATTTATTGATGGAATTGACTGTTGAATAGCTATTTGGAATGATATAATTGTTTAATATTTATATTTTTTTAAAATAAATAATATTCAAATATTTAAATTTAATTAGTGAAAAATTATAAATCATTCCATCACACCTACTAATTCAACCCAATTTCCATCTTCCTGAATTAATTCAATAAGCTGATCAACTGCTGATTCACTATTAATATTTTTTCTTACAACTTCTTTTCCACGATACAACGTGATTTTGCCAGGTCCGGTACCTACATAACCATAATCTGCATCTGCCATTTCTCCTGGACCATTTACAATACAACCCATTATTCCAATTTTTATTCCTTTCAAATGATCTGTTCGACTTCTTATTAGTTGAGTTGTTTCCATTAAGTCAAATAATGTTCTTCCGCATGATGGGCAGGAAATATATTCAGTTTTAGATATTCTAGTTCTTGTTGCTTGTAAAATTCCAAAAATTGCAGAATTTAAGCTTTTTTGTGTTTGTGATGGACTTTCAATCCATATTCCATCACCAAAACCATCTACTAATAAGGCTCCAATATCTGTCGAAGAATGCAATAAAAATTCATCATCATTACGAATTTCTGTATATTCTTTTTTGAAAATTATCGGAAATTTAATCTCATTTTCAATTAATTGAATTACAATTTTTCGATAATCTGCAACGGTATTAAGTTCTGAACCTCGGAGAATCAAAACTAAATTTTTGTTTTCTCTGCATTTATTTAATTCTTTTAAATTAAATTCATTTATAGAAACGTTAATAAAGTTTAAATGTTCATCTTTCTCATTATCAGATAAATAATCAGACAACTGCATAATTGGAAAACAGTTATTTTTGTTTTTTAATGCCAACCAGGTTTCATAATTAAATACTTGTCTTAGATTTCCAGGGAAATTGAAAGATGGAAGTTGATTATCCATAAAAGCGAAATCAGCCGCCATATCACTGATATTATATTTATCCAAAAGTGCAGAGTATGTATAACCAACAGCATTTAATATAAAAGGATCTTTTAAATTTAAAGCTTTCAAATTAGCAAAAACTACAGGTACAGCGTGCCCTCCAATGTTACTAACCGCGTTAGAAACTCTACGTTGATATATGTATGGATGATAAACTTCGGGAAATTTTACTACATCGTCCTGTACTTTTATTACTTTCTTGTTTTCATATCTTTTGGCTAATGCAATTGCAACAGGAGCTTCCATTTCTGGCTCCTCAGTTAATGAAACTCTTATAGTATCGCCTAGGCCATCTTCCAACAAAGTGCCGATACCTACAGCCGATTTTATTCGACCATCTTCTCCATCACCTGCTTCAGTAACACCTAAATGCAGAGGATAATTCATATTTTCTGAAACCATTGTTTCTACCAAAAGCCGATAAGCTTGTACCATAACTTGTGGGTTGCTGGCTTTCATAGAAATTACCAAGTTATAATAATTATTTTCTTCACAAATACGAATGAATTCCATGGCTGATTCAACCATTCCTTTCGGCGTATCGCCATAGTGGCTCATAATTCGATCGGACAATGAACCATGATTCGTCCCTATTCGTATGGCAGTACCATATTCCTTGCAAATTTTTACAAGTGGAGTAAATCTTTTACGAATCCTTTCTAACTCATCGAAGTATGATTTTTCGGAATAATCTATTAGTTCAAATTTCTTTTTATCAGCATAATTTCCTGGATTAACCCGTACTTTTTCTACAATTCTTGCAGCAAGTTCAGCAGCATTGGGAGTAAAATGAATGTCCGCTACTAATGGAACATTAAAACCTCTAACTAAAAGTTGCTTTTTTATCTCTGCTAAATTCTGAGCTTCTTTGATACTTGGCGCCGTAATTCTTACATATTCACATCCTGCTTCAACCATTCGTATCGTTTGTTCAACTGTACCAATCGTGTCCATTGTATCAGTTGTGGTCATAGATTGAATCCTAATTGGATTGTTCCCTCCCATCGGAATATCGCCAATTGCGACCTCTCTGGTTACAAATCTTGAATAAGTTGATAATGAATTACAGAATTTACCTGGCAATTTTATCATGTATTTGTACTTTATTTTTTTATTCAAAAATAAGAATTTATAATACCTTTATCATAAACCTTATTATTTATGAAAAGTTCTCCATTATCTATTTTCGTTTTTCTGTGTTTACTATCTTCTTTTTGTTTTGCTCAGCAACTTCCAAAACCAATCAGAAATACCTTTAAATTAGGAACAGGATTTGAAAATGTTGATTTTGCTTTAAGGGACTACAGACCTGGTAAATTCTTAAGCAGTAGAAATGATGATTTCTATAAAAATGTAAAGTCTAGACATCTATTCTTAAAATATGAATATAATTTAAATAAACATGTATTGGTTGGGGCAAATTTTGCTTTAGCGCAAGGTTCAATGGACAATTATTTGTATGAAATGGTTCAATTAAATGATAGTACTGAAACTTATGTATTAAATAAACAATATGAATTTAGATTTACGAATGTAAGTTTAAATGGTAGAATAAATTTTTCGACTGGAGGCGAAAAATTTGCTGGATACGCAGGGTTAGGAGCCGGAATCAGACGTTCATTTCACACCTATGATTATCCTGGCATTTCTAGTTATGACTACCGAACCGATAAAGATGGATTTCCGGTAGGTTTTGAAATAACAATGGGAATTCAAGCGTCGCTCGTTGAAAATTTAGGATTATATTCTGAAGTCGGTTTGGCCAAATCCTATTTCCAATTTGGAGTTTATTATAAATTTAAATAGGACAAATAACTCATTGAGGTTCTATTAATTATATTACTATCCAGTATAGAGTTTTGCTTATTTTTTATTTATATTTTTTTAACTCGTTGTGCGGTTTGATTTACTTTTATTTATTATTTAAATAATTAATATTTTGTATTTTAAATACAATTTGGGGCTTACCTCGTCTCGTCATTTCTGACGAGTTACGGTCGGGCTAATCGCTTTTTGCCATTCTGAGAGAAACGAAGAATTTTAATTTAATTTTTTTTTCAAGGATCTCGTCAGCAATGACGAGACCACTGCTATCCTTGAGCCTAAGCACACCCATTTTAGATTATTGTTAATTAATTTATAACGTAGAACGTGTTAAATTTAAATTCTACCAATTTTTCTAAAATCGCTTAAAAGTTTTATCAATATCTACTTACACTAATACTTGAAACACCGCTCGAAAGAGTAATAATTATCTTATTTGGAGAAGTAGAAAAGTTTTCGGTTTGATACAAATCATCACTAATTTTAACAAAATCCTCAAAATCAGTACTTGATAACCCTGTTTCGGTTGTAATCTGGCAAGCCGCGCTTCTAGGAATATCGATATCAATCGACGACGCACCGGCCTCAATAACCACTTCTTGATTTTTAGATTTATCACCAAGTTTTAAATCAAGGCTTGCCGCACCTGCTTCTACGGATAATTTTTTAATCAAATAATCACTTAAATCAATTTCTGCTGAACCAGCGCCAAACTCGAAATCCATTTGCCATTCTGGTTTAGTATTCAACATCATGGAAACTTCATTTTTAAATTTACCATTAAAAGATATATTTTGATCGGCTAATTTCAAGGTAATTTCCTGATCTTTTCCATTGTTTATTCTTTCCATAATATATTCGCCATTGGAAAGATTTGCTTTTGCTTCAAAAAGTTTGCTAGTTGGTTGTTTTAAATCAAAAGAGCCTGCAGCACCTTGAAAATTCAATTTAGCAGAAGTTACTCCCGAATCCATTTCTTGGAAAAAATTCTGGTTGTTTACTATTTTTTTATCTTTTTTATTAAATATCCCTTTTTCTTCATCATTATAATTAAAAGAATTATCAGATTCTGATTGGAAACTCACACTCGTGAAAATAAATATAAAAAAACCAACTAAAAACACTAAGCCTAAAATGAAACCAACTTTTGCTGTTGAATCTCTCTTAACTAAAGAATTGATTCCTACAAAAATTAAAATCAGTGGCCAAAATTGCCAGATTGAATCCCAGTTAATTGATATATAATTAAAATTTTGTAAGGCAAACAGGGTTCCTAATACGATTAGCAATAATCCCCAAAAAATATTCTTGTAGTTCATTTTGTGTTTAATTTCGATGTTGAAAATTATTCTGGTTTTGTTGAATCGTAGTTTTGTCCAGTTGGATTTTCATTTTCATCCGAAAATTCAGATTTTTTTGTGCCTGTATTTTGGTATGGTGGAATATCTGAATTATTTGTTCGATAATCTGTTTCTTTGCTATTTTTCTTTTTAGCAACTCCAAACAATAATAAAATTCCGATTACAATTAGAATTATTGGCCAAAGCTTTTCAATCCTAAGACCTGGAACAAAATTATTAATCAAAAATATACTACCAATAAGTATTAAAACTGCGCCACCTATGTAGCCTTCTTCTTCTTTTTTCTTTGTTTTCATTTGGTTTGAATCATTTACAAGGTAAGGGTTATCATTTATTAATTGACCATTTGCCATAAGTTCTTGTTTTTCAGGCAATACAATCCACAATATGATATAGATTAATAGACCAGAACCTCCTAAAAAAAATGCTAATAGACACCCAACCCTAACCAGAGTTGTGTCTAAGTCAAAATATTCAGCAATACCAGCAGCTACACCACCCAATATGCTTTGACTTTTATTACGATAAAGTTTTTTTGTCATGATATTTTACGTTTTTTAACTATTAAAAATATAAATTGGATTTACAAACTCAAAGATAACTGCTTTTTGGTGTAATAATAATTTCGTCTAAAGTAGCAGATGCTGATAAACCAAGGGCGGTAACTACCAATTCTGCCACATCCTCTGGCTGAACAAAATTTGATTTTGGCAAATGAGTTCCAATCCACGATTCGGTAAAAGTAGCACCCGGCAAAATACTGCTTACTCTAATTTGGTAATGTTTTAACTCGTCACGCAATGACCGAGACAAACCCAAAAGTGCAGCTTTGGTAATGGAATAACTGGCTGCCATTGGCTCATTTATATTAGAAGCTATGGAACAAATATTAAAAATATAACCACTATTCTGGTGTATCATACCTTTTGAGAAAAAAACGGAAAGGTAGTATGCAGCATACACATTGGTTTCCATCATTTTCTCCAATTGCCCACCTTTGTCGTCCAATAATTTGCCCGGCTGATATAAACCTACACAATTCACTAACACATCTATGGTTCCAAACTTGTCTTTTACTTTATTGGCAAAAGCAAGAACTTCCATTCTAATTGCGCAATCAGTTTTAATATAAACTATGCTTATCCTTTTATTAATTGATAATAATTCGACCGCAAACTCTTTCAAATCCTGATCATTGCGGCTACAGATAGCTAAATCATATCCTTGTTTTGCTAATGCAATTGCAATTGCACGGCCTATACCTTTAGTTGCTCCTGTTATTAATGCTTTCATAAAGTAAATGCTAAATTGGTATTTTTATTTCAACATTTATAACAATAAGGTTAAAACAGCAGATTTTGTATTCCTAGGTCATTTTGCAAGCTGTAAAATTTTATAAAATCATTTTGTTGGGAATATTTAAATGAAATGTTTAGATCCAATAACAGGTATATTTAAAAACGTTATGGGCTTACCCCTCAAGTAAATTTTGTCGAAAATTGAAATATTGACTAAAGGGGTCGGGCTTTCAGCTATATCTTTTTTGATTTAATTGTTTTTTAATTGAAAAAAAGGATGCCGCTTCAATCCCTAAGCCTACCTTTACTAGAAGATTTTTTTATAATTTTTTAGTTTAGTTTATTAAGTTAAAAATCTAAATTGATCATTGAAATGAAATTTTTATACAAAAAAATATTAATTAAATAAATAAAAAAACCCGCCTCGTATTTTTCTACCAGACGGGTTTACAAGCAATTAATACTAAATTTACTCTACTACCAATTTTTCTCTAGCTACTCCTTTGTCTGTAGCAATGCAAACTAAATATATGCCTTTACTTAGTTTTGAAACATCGATAGATTGTTGCAGATTATCTATTTGGCAATAAACTTTTTGCCCGATTGAATTGAACATTTCTAACTTCTTCAATTGAACCTGATCGTTGACTTTTACAGAAAAAGAATTGCTAGATGGATTTGGATATAAAGTAAAAACTGAATTAGACGGAATAGTATTTATGCTAGAAGTACCAAAATCAACAGAAGCAATGTTTGAAACAGTAGTACCATTTATACTTGAAAAGCTGCCAGCAATGATAAGTTTACTATTGTATTCTGCTAATGCTAAAGCAGTGCCTGAAATACTGTAATCTTGAAGCTGTAAACTAACTGGAAGCCATTGCTGTCCATCCCATTTAGCTATTCTAGTTACTGGTAAGCCACCTGCTATATTTATTTGCCCTACAACATATAATTCATTTTTATATGTCATAATATTTGATACCGTTGACGGGAGTGTACCTCCATTCATTGGGAAATAAATATCATTATTGGTATAAAAAATATTGTTTTCTATGTTGCCTGCTTGAGCAGAGAAGTAACCTCCTGCATATAAGCTTCCTTGATAAATTTCAAAACTACCGATAAATGCATCTCCACTAATTCCTGGACCTACCGTAAGCCATTGATCGTTTACTAATTTCAGAATAGGTTCCTCTACTAAAGTTGGAGAGCAATTCATGTTGCCTGCTAAATGTAAATTTCCATTATAATGCTTTAGGGCATAAGCATAAGTAAAAATACATGGAGAAGGAAAATTGTAGGTAAGATCTGTCCATGTTTGACCATCCCATTTGGCTATTCCCCTACTGGCAACAGTTCCCAATGAATCATAATCACCTACAAAATAAAGTGTATCATTATATACTTCCATTGAATTTCCACTTCCCCAAGCTCCAAAATTGTTAGGTTTTAGCAAACCTCCTACATTATTCCATTCCACGCCGTTCCAACGTGCTATCCCAACCATATCTTTACCTCCACATTTGTAAAATGAGCCTGCAATATAAATCTCATTTTTATATCGAACTACATCTAGCACAGTTTGTATTGCATCAGAAAATGTAAATTCACGTATTCCAGAACCAAGGCTGTCCCAAGTTTGTCCATCCCAAACGGCTGTACCGTAGCATTTTTTACCTCCAATGGAAACAAAAGAGCCTACTGCATACAATTTATTATCAATAGTATCAGTATATAGTTTTCGTATATCACCTTCTGGATATCTTGGTACCGGATTGGTTCCTGATCCCAAAGGGGAAATAGTAGGATTTTGCGCATGTACATTATTACCTAAAGAGAAAATGAGTAAACCTAAAATTATACTTATTTTAAAAATTGGATTTTTCATTTTGTATGGTTATTAAAATCAATTAATTATAATTTTTTTGGTGAATCTTTTGGAATTTGAAGAGTATACCATATAATATAAGCCACTGCTTTTATCTTTTAAATTAATAATAGAATTACTTTTATTTAACAACTGACTATAAATTAATTCGCCAAGGGTATTGTAGATAAGAATATTGGCATCCAATTCGAAATTATTTAACTTAATTTCAAATAAACCGTCAGATGGATTAGGATAAACTATTAAGTTACCTAAATCAGATGAATTCTCTAATGCTGTTTTACAGGCTAATGGATCAGGACCGCATGGAGTAGAAACATAATTGAAAACTAAATTGGAAATGAATCCGTCTATAAATCCTCCATTAAAACTAGGATCATAAAAATCTAAAGAAGAGTTGATATTAAAATCTTTAACCGGAAGGCCTGTTCCAAAAGTTGAGCCTCCTAATACTATATTGCTTCCATCATTAGCAGAACTTATAGTCAAAATTTCATCGTTAGCCGTTGAACCAAAATAAGAGCTAAATGTTTTTAAATTACTAAAATTATAAATATTTAAAAATCCATCTTCTAACCCTTTAATAGTTGACTGGTAAAAATCTGCATTGTTATTCACAACTCCAAAATTGGTGCTTACAGTTCTACCTCCTACTATATACCCGTTCCCAGCGCCTGGACAAATTGCTCTTACTTCATCATAACCACTACCACCTAAATAGCTTGACCACTTTCTACTTCCATCTTGCCTAAATCGAATTATATATCCATCTCCACCACCTCCATAATTTGTTTGACTATTGGTATACGTTGGCATTGGTAAATTGCCGCTTGTATTACCCACCATAAAAATATCACCTTGTGGTGTTGTCATTAGAGAATTATTATGATTTTCACTGTATTCATTAAGGGAGCCACCAAAAAAAGTTGCCCAAACAACCTGTCCTTGAGGATTGAATTTTGCAATATAATCATCTATACTATTGCTATTGTTTTGCAAATAAGATCCTGTTGGCCCACAAACAGCCATAGCTAAAGAAAATATACCACATCCTCCAAGGTTTCCTATACTTGAAGAAGAACCCCGAACAATTAAATTATTAAACTTATCAATTACACAAGATTGAAAATTGTCGGAGTTAGAACCTCCATAGTAAGTACTCCACTCTAAATTATCTGTATTACTAAATTTTGCTATGAAACCATTAGTTGAGGAAAGTGTATTTTGGCACTGACTATAACTTTGATTAAAGCCGTTAGTTAAATTACGAATTGGAATATTACTACCTTGTGAATATCCAACCATGTACACTTTATCATCATTTCCGATTGCAAGACCACTTGCTACATCATAATCATTTGACCCAAAAAAAGTACTCCAAGTTTTATATTTTCCATTTGCGCTTAGTTTAGTAATAAATGCATCTTCTTGGCTTTTTATACTATCAGTAAAATAGGTACTTACATTACCTGGTTGACAAGGATAATCTGGACTTGAAGTTGTCCCACAAAAATAAACTAATCCTTGACTATTTACAGCTATACTACCTGCTGTTTCACTACCAGTACCACCATAAAAAGTTTGGAATAACCGACTTCTATCTGTATTAAAACAAGTAATAACTAAATCACTGTTAATTATGCCAAAAATATTAACTACTGGAAATAACGCTCCTGCGAAAAAAGGGAAATCAGAACTTGTTGTTATCCCTAACGTATAAATTTTATTATCAACTGATATATGTGTATCAACTATGTAATCTTGTCTATTTCCACCATAATATGTAGTCCATTTATTATTGAATGTAGTACTTGATGAAGTAACTTGCTGTTGAGAAGATGTTGTGAAATTGATAATATCTTGTTTCACTTCGTAAGTATTGTTAGAATTGTAGCCTGTAGTATTTAGTTTCCATTCATTCCCATTTACTAAGGATGATGAAGCAGAAATTGCAACTAAATTTCCAGAAGTTTGAGAAATCAAAAATTTAGAAACATTTACAGGATTTTGGAAAGGGAGATTAAGACTTAAATTCCCGCTTTGTAAAGCAAGATTACTACCGCCGTTAAATTTTAATTGAATTAAGCTAGGGTTTGCTCCTACTGCTAACCTATAGTTAAGCTGAATACCAGTTTGAGTAAAAAATACATCAAGAGAAATATTGTTCCATAAATTTGTGTAAGTTATTTTACCGTATTCTGGAACATCAACTTTTTCGAGAGCACCAATATAAAAATTAGTATTTGAGCTTAATAATTGACTAGGAGAACAAGTTGTAAAAGCATTACTATTTAAAAAACTCATCTCCATTCGATAAATGGAATCCTTTTCAGTTAAAGTATTCGTTGCCTTTTTACTAACAACAAAGCTAATACCTGTTTTTGTAAAATAAATTTTTGAATTATTGATTTGAGTTGTATACAATAGGCTACTGTTGTAACTGCCATCTATATTCTTTTCCTGCCCATCATTCTTCAAAAACCCAGCATCGTAATTTTGTGCACGAGCACTAGTAGATAATTGCCCTAATAGCATTAAAATAGCAAATAGGGGGGGGTATTTAACATACCTTTCAATGTTTTAATTGCTTTCATATTATTGGTTTTAATTTTTCATAAATATAAAATGTTGAATTCATTATTCAAAATAATTTAACGGTAATAAATTTTATTTTTGAAAAACATCTAAATTGATGCAGTAGGTAGCTATCAGCTTTGCAAGCAGTACAAGTAACATGTAAAAAAAAGGATAAGCCTTTGATCAAATAAAAGTTAAATACGGTATTTTAATCAGGCAATAAAAATTTCTATCCTAATTTTGGAATCGGCTAGCTGCTAGTTGTAAATTTAGATAGTTTGGATTAAAGAGAATTTAAAGCCAATTTTTTTTGGTGTAAATTTTGGTTCGCAAGTTTAGAATTCATAAAGAATACCTTGTGAAAACCAAATTTCTCACCCATCCAACAATATGTGTACTTTTAGCCAAAATTAAAACCAACAAATGATTCTTTACCATTTAGGAAGATATATGCTGTTGCTAAAAGCATTATTTGTAAAACCAGAAAAATTTTCGGTCTATTGGAATGAAATTACGCGCGAAATGATGTCGACAGGAATTGGCTCATTGGGTATTGTTTGCATCATTTCAGTTTTTTTAGGAGCAGTGACTACCGTGCAAACTGCATTTCAATTAGTGAGTGATATTATTCCACTTTCTGTTATCGGCCAAATCACCCGAGATTCAACCATTCTTGAACTAAGTCCAACTATTGTTTCGATCGTATTAGCCGGTAAAATAGGTTCAAGCATTGCTTCGCAAATTGGAACTATGAGGGTAACCGAACAAATTGATGCATTAGAGATTATGGGTGTAAATTCTCCTGGTTATCTTATTTTACCAAAAATTATTGGTGCTATGACTATGGTTCCTTTATTGGTTATTATTTCTATTTCCTTATCCATTGGTGGTGGATATTTTGCTGGATCTTTATCTGGCGCTCTTTCGCCCCAAGATTTTATATCGGGTATTCAATCGGAGTTTAATCCATTTCTAATAACGGTAAGCATGACGAAAGCTGTAATATTTGCTTTTATCATTACTTCAGTTTCAGCCTATCAAGGTTTTTATACAGAAGGGGGAGCGTTAGAAGTTGGCGAATCAAGTACTCGCGCAGTAGTTTATAGTTGTATTTTAATATTAGTAGCTGATTATTTAGTTGCTCAATTACTTTTATAATGAAATTAAGAAAGGTAAAAATAGAAAGAGAATTAACTTCGGAGGTAGAAGGCTTAGGGATAGTAGCGGCATCCTTTTTTGCTAATCAAAATTGAAAATCTTTGGCTTATCTTCCCGCAAAAAAGATATAGCGAATAGCCCGACCCCTTTTTAGGGGTAAGCTTAAAATAAATTTAAAAGGTCTTTTATCAATTATCAAAAATAAATAAATTGTATAATCTTTAAACAAATTAACAATTAATAAAATTATATTGAATTGAAATTAATCAAACAATCGAGTATCGTTAAATAAAAAAGCAGTTTTATCAAATAAAATAAAAGCTATCTTATAATGCTATTACAAAATGAATAAATAAAGCAAAGATGATTGAAGTAAAAAATATTTATAAATCTTTTGGTGATAATGATGTTTTAAAAGACGTTTCTGTTACGTTCAAACCAGGGAAATGCAATTTAGTGATTGGAGCTAGTGGATCTGGAAAAACAACCTTGATTAAATGTATGGTTGGATTGCACGAGGTTACTAGTGGAGAAATACTGTATGACAATCGTGATTTTACGAAATTAGACTTTAAAGAACGTATTCCAGTTCGAAAAGAAATAGGAATGCTTTTTCAAGGGAGTGCTTTGTTTGATTCTATGACAGTTGAACAAAATGTAATGTTCGCTTTAAATATGTTTACCCAAATTAGTTTGGCTGAAAAAAAAGAACGTGTTGATTTTTGTTTGAATCGTGTAAATTTATCAAACGTTAATAAACTATTTCCATCAGAACTAAGTGGTGGAATGAAAAAAAGGGTTGGAATAGCTCGTGCCATTTCGATGAATCCCAAATACTTATTTTGTGATGAGCCAAATTCTGGGTTAGACCCAAAAACTTCGATTGTAATAGATGAATTGATTCAAGAAATTACTGATGAGTTTAATATTACGACCATTGTAAATACACACGATATGAACTCAGTTTTGGGAATTGGAGATTTTATTATTTTTCTTCATAAAGGAGAGAAAAACTGGGAAGGAACAAAAGATGATATTCTCACTTCAAAAAACGAACTTTTATACAATTTCGTTTTTGCAACTGAACTGCTTCAAAAAGCTTATAAATTACAATGATAGAAACATTAACCCCCACAAACTGGAAAGATTACGAACTGATTGATTGTGGAGATTTTGAAAAACTTGAACGATTTGGAAATGTAATTTTAATAAGACCTGAACCACAAGCCGTTTGGAGTAAAGCATATCCGGATAGTGAATGGCAACGATTACATCATATTCGTTTCAAAGGTAGAAGTGCAACTTCTGGCGAATGGGTTAAAAAACAAGAATCAATACCTGATAGATGGCATATTGGTTACAAAACTGAGAAACTCGACTTAACATTCCGGCTTGGGTTAACATCTTTTAAACATGTTGGTATTTTTCCGGAACAGGCTGCCAATTGGGATTTCATTGCAAAAAAGCTTTCGGGAATGAAAACTGAAACGCCAAAATTCTTAAATTTATTTGCTTATACAGGTGGTGCTTCTTTGGCTGCAAAAGCTTCAGGAGCTGACACAACCCATGTAGATTCGATAAAACAGGTGATAAACTGGGCAAATGAAAATCAGGAAATATCAAAACTTAATGGAATTCGTTGGACGGTTGAAGATGCATTGAAATATGTAAAAAGAGAAGTAAAACGTGGGAAAAAATACAACGGAATTATTCTGGACCCTCCTGCTTATGGAAATGGGCCAAATGGAGAAAAATGGAAACTGGAAGATCAACTTTTGGAAATTATGAATGACATTGTTCATTTACTTGACGAGGAAGAACATTTTTTGATTTTAAACACGTATTCTTTAGGTTTCTCATCCCTTATCGTCGAAAATTTGTTTAAAAACGTATTTCCTAAAGCAAAAAACTTAGCAACTGGAGAATTGTACCTAAATTCAAGTTCAGGTTACAAATTGCCTCTTGGGGTTTATGGAAAAATAAGTACCTTTTAACAAATTACAATCTGGTCATTATTGAACCAAAGCCAAAACCTTTGTTTTAACAACCTAAGCCATTTAAATTTAATAAGAAATCGCTGAACAAGTAAAAATTGAGCTAATGAATTTTTATGAGTAACTAAATATTTGAATCCTTTTCGAGATGCTTGCGTTAAAAGACCCAATCTTTTAAATCTCGTTTTGATGCAATTAAATTCCATACTTAAGTTTTTTGCTAGCATAGCATTCCTACTTTTAACCCAAGCAAAGGCACAGGCCCAGGTAAAAGCAGATTTTTCAAGTTCTAAATCTTCTGGCTGTACGCCAGTTCAGATCAACTTTTCCGATATTTCAACTGGAAATCCGGATAGTTGGTTATGGGATTTAGGAAATGGAAATACTTCTACTCAACAAAATCCCAGCGCATTATATATTACGGCTGGAAATTTTACAGTGAGTTTGATTGTTGGTAAAAATGGAATATTTAACACTATTATTAAACCTGGTTACGTAAATATTTATGAAAAACCACAAGTGGTTTTTAGCGCTGATACGGTTTCAGGATGCGGAACTCTTACAGTAAATTTCAGTAATAGTACCAGTTCTTCGAGTAGTAATATAGTTTCTCAACTTTGGGATTTTGGAGACGGCATAACCTCTTCAGATGCATCTCCTACCCATATTTATTCATTACCAGGCAGTTTTACAGTTACTTTAGTAGCTACTGATTCAGCTGGTTGCGTTGCATCCATGGTGATGCCTAATTACATAGAAGTCACTGACCAAATAATTGGTTCATTTAGTTCAAACATTACAGAAAGCTGCTTAAGTTCTTTAAGTGCAAATTTTGTTTCTACAATTTCAGCAGGAAGTGGCAACTATACCTATTTATGGGATTTTGGAGATGGTACTACATCAACCGTTGCAAATCCAAACCATCTTTATACAAATGTAATTGCGAATAATTATACAGTAACATTGACGGTAAGTGATGGAACAGCCTGTATTTATTCAGAAACAAAAACTGATTACATAAAATTTAAAAAATTCACTACTGATTTTTCTGCTGATAACCAAAACGGCTGCATAAATAGTACGATACTTTTTACAGATCTATCATCTTCACAAGCTACAACCTGGCAATGGAATTTTGGTGATGGTACTTTTTCGACTCTTAAAAATCCATCAAAAAAATATTTAAGTTCGGGTAACTATACGGTTAGCCTAAAGTCAGCATTCGCAGGCATTTGTTCAGACTCTATTGTAAAATCGAATTACATCATAATTGCTGCCGGAGATACCGCTAATTTTAGTGGAAGTAATTTAATTTCATGCAATGTTCCTCATAGTGTTCTATTTACTGATTTAACCGTAGGTGGTCAAAGTTGGTTATGGAATTTTGGAGATGGAATTACATCAACTTTACAAAATCCAACCCATATTTATACAACAAATGGTTCTTTTACGGTTAGTCTTAAAGCTTCGACTGCAACATGTACTACAACCAGAACTATAAAAAATTATGTAAAGACTGGTAATCCTGTAGCTGCATTTGTAAATTCTATTAAAGATGGGTGTTTTCCACATCCAGTTACATTTTTTGACAAAACAGTTACCAATGAACCAATTGCTTTTTGGAATTGGGATTTTGGCGATGGAAACACTTCAACCTTATCAAATCCTATTCATACCTATTTAACAGGTGGTAATTTTACAGTTCGTTTGATTGTAGAAACTGCAAATGGATGTAAAGACACTGTTAATAAAATTGAATTAGTAAAAACTGGGCCAACTCCAATAGTAGATTTCAGTGCTACTCCTTTAGTTTATTGTGTAGGACAGCCAGTATCATTCGTAAATACTACCCAAGGTGGATTAACTTATTTATGGGATTTTGGAGATGGTGGAACCAGTACATTGGAAAATCCAATTCATATGTATACCAATCAAGGATTTTATGATGTAACACTTACAGTTTTCAATAATGGGTGTAAAGTTATTTTAAAGAAATTAAGATACATAGAAATTTTACCTCCTTATGCAAACTTCACTTTTACACAAGATTGCTCGAGTTATTTAGATATTAGTTTTATTAATAATTCAAAAAACTTTGATAGTGTAAACTGGGATTTTGGTGATGGAACTACTTCAACAGCCACTGCACCGAGCCATACTTATAGTTCAATAGGAAGTTATAATGTAATTTTGACTGTTACCAATAATAATGGATGTACAGCAATTTATGAACGAATAATTGTGATTAATATTCCCGATGCTGCATTTGGTGCTGATAAATTTACAGGTTGTTCACCATTGACGGTTGCGTTTCGTGATAGTAGTATTTCGGCCAGCACTTGGCTGTGGGATTTTGGTGATGGCAAAACATCCACTTTGAAAAACCCAACACATATTTTTAATAATGCAGGTATTTATACCGTAAAATTATTTATAAGAAACTTTACTGGTTGCCAAGATTCAATGATTCGTCAAAACTTTATTGTTTCTAAAGGACCTACAACAAATTTTAGTTCTGATAAGCGAATTGGCTGTCTCCCATTTAGTGTCAATTTTATAAATACGAGCGGAATAGTAGCTCCAATAATTTCTTATCAATGGAGTTTTGGTGATGGTGATAGCTCAACCTTAGAAAATCCTACGCATACCTATATTACTCTTGGCAATTATGATGTTTCTTTATTGGTTACTGATGCAGATGGCTGTAGCAGAACTTTGATTAAAAAGAAATTTATTAATCTTTCTTTACCAAATTCATCTTTTACCATAGATAAAACAATTAGTTGTACCGGTCAAGATATAATATTTACGAATACAGCTGTAGATACTAATCAACAATATTTATGGAATTTCGGTGATGGCAAAACATCTACAAATACCAATGCAATCCATAGATATGTTTTAGATGGTGTATATAAAGTATCACTAACTGTAACCGATTCTTTAGGTTGCGATAGTACTTTTATTTATGCACAATCTATTACAATTGCAAATCCTATAGCTGATTTTCAAAATAGTCCGAACATAGGAAATTGCCCTCCTTTTTTAGTTAATTTTACAGATAATTCACTTAATGGTCCGATAAGTTGGAAGTGGGATTTTGGAGATGGCAGTACATCACAAACAAGAAATCCAGTTAAAATTTATACCGCTCCAGGTGAATTTGATGTTAGATTAATTATTACTTCATCAACAGGGTGTACTGATACGATTATTAAACAAAAAACTGTAATTGTACTTGGACCAATCGGCACATTTGATTTCACACCAAAAAATGCTTGCATTGGCATTAATACTGCTATTACTTTCACTGCATCATCTGCAAATGCTACTATTTTCACCTGGGATTTTGGTGATGGATCAATAGGAAATGGTGCAACAATTTCGCATACTTATCTAAGAAGTGGAGTTTTTCATCCTGTTCTTATTATGCAAGATGACAAGGGATGTGTTTTCTCTATTAAATCACCAGATTCTATTCAAATTGATTTAAAGCCAATCCCGAATTTTACAACTGATAATTCTATTGTATGTAAACTTACTGCTATTAATTTTAGTAATACAACGGTAAATCCATCTAAAATAAATACCTGGTTTTGGGATTTTGGAGATGGTGATACATCTACGCTAATGAATCCTACTCATTCGTTCGCTAATGCCGGAAAATATACCGTTATGTTAAAAGCCATTAACTATTTGGGTTGTGTGGATAGTATTATAAAATCCGATGAAATAGAAGTTAAAGAGGTTGTATTTGACATATTTCCAAATACGACAGGTGGATGTGCACCATTGCTGATCAATTTTAATGAAATTGGAAATAATTTAGCTTCACATAAATCTATTTTTTGGGATTTTGGAGATGGACAAAGCTCAACCTTATTACATCCTGATCATTTATATAAAGAACCAGGTAGATTTGTTGTAAAACTAACAGTGACTGGTTCTACAGGTTGTGTTGAAAAAAGGGAATTTATAATTAATGTTGATCAAGTACCAATAGCTGATTTTACACTAGATGATAATATTGGATGTGTATCAAATATTGTAAGAATAAATAATAAAGCGTTTGGTGCAAGCTTCTACAAGTGGAATTTCGGTGATGGAAATAGTAGTAATGAGACAAATCCAATTCATACTTACACTAAATCTGGTGATTATTTTATAACCCAAATTGTAAACAATGAATCTGGATGCGAGGATACGATATCACAATTATTTTGTGTTGTAGTTGATATGACATTTTATGCTCCGGATGCATTTTCTCCAAATGGAGACGGTGTAAATGAAGAATTTAAATTCTATGCTTATTCATTTACAGAATTTGATTTTTACATCATGGATCGTTGGGGTAGAGAAGTTTTTGCTACAAATTCCGACGAGATTACCTGGAATGGAATGTATAAAGGTTCACCAGCAATGGATGGTGTTTACATTTATGTTGCTCGTGGTAAAGATCTTGATGGCAATGAATTAGTTAAAAAAGGAACAATAGTTTTAACCAGATAAACCAATAAAAATGACGGCAAACTTAAAACATTTTAGTTTGACCGTCATTTCCTAATTCTATATCATCTGGATTTTCGATTTCTAAAGGAATATTTTTTCGAACATTTTCATTAGCAATTATTTTTTTATCAGTTTCAATTGGCTCTTCAATTTCTTCTTCCCTTTTTATTAATTCTACCCTTTTAACATCATATGAAGTTAATCGGTTTCCAATTGCTTTTATTCCTTTCACATCAATAAAATCTGCAAGTTCTAAACCTAAATCTTCTTTTTCTTTAGCTTTTCCCTTTGTTACCTGAAAATGAATAAGCGGTCGGGCAGAAAGGCTTGCTACAATTAGTTTTGAACCTGGTGATTCATTAATAAAACTAATACGCTTACCAATGATATTGCTTTCTACAACAAAACGCTTTACATAATACAGTTTAGATTTACCATCTAAATGCACTGCACTAATAACTTTATCAGGGTCAAATTTTTGAAGATAAAGCATTGGCTCGTCAAAGTGATTATTTAATTCAAAAGATTTTAATTCAAAACTTCCATTTGGATATAGTATAAATAATTTATCGTCACCATCAAATGTTCCAAGTAGTTCGCCCCTACTATCTACATTTAATCGTTTTAATGTTTCATCAAACCATATTTTTCTACCTTGCAAAGTTGAAAGTCCTTTTGATTTTAATTCAATTTTTTTAATTGGATATTTAGTAACCATATTTCCTAAACTACTTCTTCCTTTAATGGCCAAATCAGCAAAAGGAATTTCTAATAAAAGTTTTTTTAATTTAGAATGAGGCTTTAAATGAATAGCAATAGTTTCTGCTTCACCATTTGGATTTGCGGTAAAATACAGCGTTTTAGAACCTTTACTACCTTTTGTTAAATCATATTCTTTATCACGTGTCACTCCAGTTACGGCAAACCTCTTCATGTAAGAAATTCCTGTTTCTCCATCTCTATAAATCATGTTATAAACTGTACGTTCATCATTTTTTCTAAAAACAGCAACATGTTCTATATCTTTTCCAACAAATGCTTTGTCGGCAACTTTCGTTACCATAAATTTCCCATCTCCACGGAACGCTATTACTTCGTCAATATCCGAACAATCGACAACGAATTCATCTTTTTTCAATCCAGAGCCAACGAATCCATCAGCACGATTTACATATAATTTAACATTTGCTAACGCTACTTGGGTAGCCTCAACTTTATCGAATGCACGAATTTCTGTTTTCCGTTCCCTACCCTTCCCGTATTTTTCTTTTAATTTTTTAAAATAAGCGATTGAATAATCTGTAATAGTTAACAAATTATGATTTACTTCTTTCGTTTCTTCATCTATATTTTTTAACAGCTCATCTGCTTTAAAAGCATCATATTTGGTAATCCTTTTAATCCGAATTTCCATTAATTTCAGAATATCGTCACTAGTGACTTCTCTTTTAAACAATTTTTTAAAAGGTTTTAAAAGCTTATCAATAATTGCAACTGCTTCATCCTCAGATTCCGCAACTTCAATATTTCGATACATTCTGTTTTCAATAAATATTTTCTCTAATGAACTGAAATGCCATTTTTCATTTAATTCGTTTAACCTAATTTCTAATTCAAGTTGTAAAAGATTTCGGGTATGAAAAGCACTTTCTTCTAGGATAACATTTACACTTAAAAAATAAGGTCTATCATCGCGAATAATACACGTATTTGGCGAAATAGAAACTTCACAATCTGTAAATGCATACAATGCATCAATCGTTACATCCGGAGAAATACCCGGTGCTAAATGAACAACGATTTCTACATTTTTAGCAGTGTTATCTTCAATTTTCCGAATTTTAATTTTACCTTTTTCATTTGCATTAATTATGCTATCAATCAAACTACCGGTAGTTGTGCTAAACGGAACTTCTGTGATGGTTAATGTCTTTTTATCTTTTTCATTAATTTTTGCTCTCACTCTGATTTTTCCACCACGCTGACCTTCATTATAATTACTAAAATCGGCTGCTCCACCTGTGTAAAAATCAGGTAGAATATTTGTTTTTTTACCTTTTAAAATATCAATGCATCCATCTATTAATTCGATAAAATTATGAGGCATTATTTTAGTGGCTAAACCAACTGCAATACCTTCAGCACCTTGCGCAAGTAATAAAGGAAATTTCATTGGCAGCGTTACCGGCTCTCGGTTTCTACCATCATAAGACGATTGCCAAGTTGTTGTTTGAGCATTAAATGCTACTTCCAATGCAAACTTAGTTAAGCGAGCTTCAATATATCTTGGTGCCGCAGCTGAGTCACCGGTAACCGGATCGCCCCAGTTTCCCTGGCAATCAATTAACAAATTCTTTTGCCCAATTTGTACCATGGCATCACCAATGGATACATCACCATGAGGGTGATATTTCATTGTATTTCCAATTACGTTGGCAGCTTTATTATACCTGCCATCATCCATTTCTTTTAATGAATGAAGAATACGCCTTTGGACAGGTTTTAATCCATCATAAATATGAGGTACTGCCCTATCTAAAATCACATAAGAAGCATAATCAAGAAACCAATTTTGATATAAGCCGTCAATTTTTATGACTTCGTGTAGTTTTTCGCCTTCTGTATTTTGATTTAATTCGTTCTCGTCCAATGTATTATCACTCATATTTTATATTTCTTCAATTAAAAAATCTTCCTCAGCAACTACATCCAGTTCTACTCTTAAATTATTAACAATAAATTCCTGACGCGCAGGAGTATTTTTACCCATAAAATAATCAAGTAATGATTTTATACTCGAATCTTTAGAAATTATGACTGGATCTAATCTCATATCTTTTCCAATAAAAAGTTCAAATTCTGTAGGTGAAATTTCACCTAATCCTTTGAACCTAGTAATTTCTGGTTTTACTCCTAATTTAGTCATCGCAATTCTTCTCTCTTGCTCACTGTAACAATAAATGGTTTCCTTTTTATTTCTCACCCTAAATAATGGGGTTTGTAAAATAAAAATATGCCCAGCACGTACCAAATCAGGAAAAAATTGAAGAAAAAAAGTCATTATCAATAAACGAATATGCATTCCATCAACATCAGCATCTGTCGCAATTACGATGTTATGGTATCGCAATCCTTCCAACCCATCTTCAATGTTTAATGCATGTTGCAAAAGATTAAATTCTTCATTTTCATAAACAATCTTTTTAGATAAACCCAAACAATTCAATGGTTTACCTTTTAAACTAAAAACTGCTTGTGTCTGTACATTTCTTGATTTGGTAATGCTACCACTTGCCGAATCTCCTTCAGTTATAAATAAGGTAGTATAAACACGATCTTCTGAATTTATATCATCGAGATGTAATTTACAATCTCGGAGTTTCCGGTTATGCAAACTTGCCTTTTTCGCACGTTCATTAGCCAATTTTTTTATACCTGCAATATCTTTTCGCTCTCTTTCTGATTGTAGAATTCTTTTCAACAATGCATCGGCAGTTTCAGAATGTTTATGCAGATAATTATCAAGCTCTTTTTTTACAAAATCTCCAATGAATGTTCGAACACTAATACCGTCATGCGCCATATTTTGGGAACCCAATTTTGTTTTTGTTTGAGATTCAAAAACTGGCTCTTGCACGCGAATAGAAATTGCTGCAACTACCGAAGCTCGAATATCGGATGCGTCAAATTCCTTTTTATAAAATTCGCGCACCGTTTTTACTAAAGCTTCTCTAAAAGCATTTTGATGAGTTCCACCTTGAGTAGTATGCTGCCCATTTACGAAAGAATAATATTCCTCTCCATATTGAGTGCTATGAGTAAGTGCGATTTCAATATCATTTCCTTTTAAATGAATAATTGGATATCTGACATTTTCAGCATCTGAATTTCTAACTAGCAAATCATATAATCCACGTTCAGAAAAGAATTTTTTTCCGTTAAAATTAATGCTTAAGCCACTATTCAGAAAAACATAATTCCAGATTTGGTTTTCAATAAACTCTGGAATAAATCGATAATTTCGAAATATTCCATCATCGGGAACAAAGCTGATAGCAGTACCATTGCGCTGTGTTGTTTCTTTTTCATTTTCATTGGTTACAATTTCACCTTTAGAAAAAACCGCCAATTTAGTTCGTCCATCGCGATAAGATTGAACTGTAAATTGGTTTGAAAGTGCATTTACAGCTTTAGTTCCAACACCGTTCAAACCCACAGATTTTTGAAAAGCATTGGAATCATATTTTCCTCCTGTGTTAATTTTAGATACGCAATCAATCACTTTACCCAATGGAATTCCACGTCCGAAATCGCGCACAGAAACTTTATGATCGGTAATGCTGAGGTCAATATTTTTGCCTGCACCCATCACAAATTCATCTATAGAATTGTCGACAATTTCTTTTAAAAGCACATAAATTCCATCATCATAGGCAGATCCGTCGCCCAATTTACCGATGTACATGCCGGGTCGAAGTCGAATGTGCTCTTTCCAATCAAGTGAACGGATATCATCATCATCGTATTTAGTTGCCATATTATTGATAAATCGTAAATAGCAAAAATATGATTTTATTAAAGATGGCGGGGTGAATGTTGATAATTGATCAATTATAGGATTATCAAGGATAAATCAATCAAATGAAAAGATATAGAAAATAACCTATGTGACAAAGGCAAAAAATAAATGTTAATTCCAGAATTTAGAATATCTTTATTCAGTAAAATTATTTAATAAAATAAAAAAACTCCTTTAAATAAAATTAACTGTCACATTCTTTTTAAAAAATTACCATGGAAACAGAATTTGAACTTAACGAAATTTTCGATTTAGCTTTTCGTTTCGTGACAGAAACTTCGGAAAATATATTCCTTACTGGAAAAGCCGGAACAGGTAAAACTACTTTTCTTAAATATTTAAAAGAAAACTCAACAAAAAATATAATTGTAGCTGCACCGACTGGTGTTGCAGCAATAAATGCTGGAGGTGTAACATTACATAGTTTATTTCAATTGCCATTTCATCCATTTCTACCAACAAAAATAAATCGTGATGATTTGATTTCTAAAATCAGGTTTAATAATCAAAGGCAGCAATTATTGAGAAGAATGGATTTGCTGATAATTGATGAAATAAGTATGGTGCGTGCAGATGTAATGGATGCTATAGATACCATTTTGAAAAGTGTAAGAAGAAATTATGATTTACCCTTTGGTGGGGTGCAATTACTTTGCATCGGTGATTTGCACCAGTTACCACCGGTTGCAAATAATAATGAATGGAATATTTTATCTGAATATTATGCTTCGCCGTTCTTTTTTGACAGTGTTGCTATTAAACAACAAACTCCACTATTAATAGAATTAATAAAAATATATCGACAGAAAGAAGAAAGTTTTGTAGAACTATTAAACAAAGTACGAAACAATGAAATGTCTGCGCTGGAATTTGAAAATTTAAATAAAAAATTTATACCTGACTTTAAACCTTCCATTGAAGATAAATATATTACACTCACTTCACATAACAATCAGGCTGATAAAATAAATCAACAGCATTTAGTTGAAAATAAATTTCCAGAATATAGCTATAAGGCTGTTATTTCAGATGATTTTCCAGAAAATTCATATCCAGCTGAAAGCAATTTATTGTTAAAAAAAGGCGCTCAGGTTATGTTTTTGAAAAATGATGTGATATCAAAAAAATATTACAACGGCAAAATAGGGATTATAAAAAAATTAGAAAAAGAAAGAATCATCGTTGATTGTGATGGAGTTGAAATTTTAGTAGGAATGGAAACCTGGGAAAATAGCCGGTATACATTGAACAGAAAAGATGGAAAATTAGAACAGGAAATACTGGGTAGTTTTACTCAATATCCATTGCGGTTAGCCTGGGCAATTACCATACATAAAAGCCAAGGATTAACATTTAATAAAATAATGATTGATGCTGGGTCGGCTTTTAGTAGTGGGCAAGTATATGTTGCATTAAGTAGATGTACCAGTATTGATGGAATTGTATTATTAAGTAAAATACCATCAAGTGCCATTTATAGTAATGCTAATGTAGTAAAAGGGCAAAAATCACTTATCCATGATGGTTCTTTAGCTGAACGATTCTCAAATGCAAGACAGCTTTACACACAAAAATTAATTAAGAATATTTTTTCTTTTGAAGAAATAGAATCAAATTTAAATCTATTACACTATCATGTAAAACAACATCACGAAAAATTAAATCCTGATGCAAGAAACTGGGTTGAACAATTGAAAAATGATTTTATTGCTGAAAGAAAACATGGTTTAAGTTTCTGTAATAAAGTTGAAGATTATATAAAAGAAAATCCTGTGGTTGAGGAGAATAACACCATGCAAAAAAGGATTAAAGATGCAGCAAACTATTTTGAACCAAAGATCTCCACTTATAAAAAAACATTACAAAATCATCCCTTATTAACTGAATATAAAGAACCTGCAGATATTATAAATGAACATTTACAACAACTTACTCTTGCCATAAACCAAACTATTTATAATTTAAATTATAGTAAGAATAATTTTTCAATAACCACTTATTTGCAGCATAAATTAAATTATGCTCAACCTAAAATATCAATAACATGCTACGCAACTAATAAAAAACAAGCAAATTCATCCGTAGCTAATGGCGAATTGTTTAGCACTTTAAAAAGGTGGAGAGATAAGATATGTGAAGAAAATAATTTACCTATTTATATGCTGGCAAATCAAGCAACTTTAACTGAAATAAGCACCTATTTACCACAAACTAAAAAAGATTTATTGCTGATTTCTGGCTTCGGAAAGGTAAAAATTGACAAATACGGAGATGATATTTTGGAAATGATACAAGATTATTGTGATCAATACTCAATTGAACCTGAAACAAATTTTAAAGTAAAAAAAAGGAAAAAGGAAAAAACGATATTAAAAATAGTAGATAAGCCAGATACCAAATCAATCTCATTTCAACTTTATAATGAAGGTAAAACAATTGAAGAAATTGCAGCTGAAAGAAATCTCACTTTTAATACTATTGAAGGACATCTTTCTTATTTTGTTGGAACTGGAGAGGTAGAATTGGATAAATTAATGTCGAAACCAAAACAAGATCAAATTAAATCAGCAATTAAAAAATATGGTGTTGAAAGTCTTGCTGTTTTGTTCGAGAATTTAAAAGATATTAGTTTTGGTGAAATAAGAATGGTAATAGCTTCACTTAATTTGATAAAAAATTAGCAGTTTACTAAGGTTATAATTAAGATATGTTAAGACCACTGAAAAATTATTTTTCAAAATTTGATTCAGAAACCCTAAGCTGCTTGGAATTTTTAAGGAAATATATTTTAAAACTTGATTCAACTATTAGGGAAGAAAGGAAGTATGAAATGCCATTTTGTTGTATTAAAAATAAAATTTTTTGCTATTTATGGGTTCACAAAAAAAATAAAGCAAACTTATATTGGTATCGTTGAAGGTCAAAAAATTATTCATGAAGAATTAATTTAAAAAAGAATAAAAATCATATTAATTGACCAAACGAAAGATATTCCCCTTAAAAAGATAGACTTGATTATGTATTAAGTTTTACGCTTTTATAAATGAATCAATTATCTTCCCCGTATAATCTATGCATGACAATTACATGAGGCAAGGTAATTAAGGATAATAAAATAAATGCTTCACTTAATTGAAACCCTCTAAAAAAAATATATAATCCAAAAAACAACAACGCCATTAAACTAAAAGGGAAGATAGCTTTAAAAAAATCAAGTGATGTTCCATTCATAGCTATTTTATAATAATGTACTTGATGCTGAACAGATTGTAAAGAATGCCAAAGGCAAAAAATTAAAATAAATCCGAAAAGTAATGGGGTGATTGCTATCCAAATACTTACAAAAAAGAATTGAACTATATATGAAAAGAGGTTTGATTTTTCCTGAATAAATAAGATTGCTATATAGAATAATGCAAATACACTTGCACTCATTATTTGCCAATTGTCAATAATTTCTGGCATTGCCAGCAATGGTTGTTTAAAATCTTTCCCTTCAATCATTTGATTGAAAATTATGAACGCTTCGTCGAAATGAAGTAAAACAGGGAATAATAAAATCCAAATTCCCCATAATAAAGATGGTAAATACCAAAAGCTTTTATTCCCAAAGTTCGATTGCCCGAAATGATGGAATGAAATGATGAAAAATGCGAGTAGTGCAATCAATGAAAAAAACCACCAAATCGCAAAATAAACCAGCATGGAAAATAAATAGATTGATAAAAATTTAATTATACCTATTGTGGATTTATCTTTTCGGTATAAATAATCGTTTGCACCATGCGGGATGCCTACAATACATAATAATATTCCGGCAAATATGGTTTGAAACTCAGTTGTAAGATCTAAAAAATAGAAAAAAATTCCAATTACTAATTGAAGCAGTAATTGAATTTTAAATAAATCAGATTTAACATAATTCATTTTAAGGCAATATGCTTTATTAGAAATTTTAAAAATAAAGGAATAGGTAATCTAATAAATATTTTTATTTCATCTAATACTGTAGTTTCTTCATCTAAAAATCGAAGTATGCGCTGAATAGGTTGTGTTTTAAATAAAGCCTCGAAAATTTGCTTACCTTTTTCTGGTTGACTTTTAAGAATACTCAGCAATAGTGTATCATATAATCTGAAGCGCCATAAACGGTGCATTGTTGGAATTTGTGTTTGGTATTTTATGGCTTTAGCTAAACTTTCTCCATATGCTTTCATTCGTTTAAAACCATAACCCGTTGTTGGTTTTAATGCTCCGGCAACTACACCAATATAAATAATGCGTTCGTTTTCTACTAAATATTTTCTAAATATATCATAAGTAGTTGTCATTGGAATTGCACCAATTTCTTCTTCTATAATGGTATATGAACAACCTTTGTTGTTCATAAATTTTTTCAATTCAGTTTCTGCTTCAAATTTTGATAGTTTATCTTTTCCAAACCTGGTCATTTCTACTAATGCATGTTTTTTATCAAACGGTAATTCGTAAATAAACTGGGTATTACCGCCTTGATTAACATTAAATTGCATCATAGAAATTCTATTATCAATAAAAACGTTTTGTTTAGTTTCTACTCGCCATCCTATAAATGATTGCCATAGAAATAAATCTTGCCTTTTATTATTTAAATTTTGAAGATATTTTTCACGATGAGAAAATATGGTTTCCTTACCTTTTATATCAGCTACTGGCAGTATCGATAAAAAACTATAATCAGAGTACCAAGTAAATAAATTTGAAACAATTTCTACTTGATTGTTTACATTTCTTGTACTATATACGTGCTCATTTTTCCAAAAAACATTGTTATTTTTTGATAAATGCTTTTTAATATAATTATAAAAATCGGCACTGCGAATATGATAATACTGAAACGGATCTAATTTATCTGTCTCTGAATCAGAATGTTGATTGTAAATATCAGACCAAACTTTACTAATTATTTCCGCGGGAATAGTTGTTTGAACATCCCAAAAACACCAAGTGCGGTCGTTCCCTTTATCAATATCCGACTCGACTATACAAAGTGTATGATTATCTAACAAGCCTTGTTCAAGTAAAGCATATGCCAGCCATAAACCAGAAGCACCTGCACCTACTATGGTGTAAGTGAAATAATTTTCTTTTAAAATATTCAATTAAAGATTTATTATTAGGTAATTATAGGAAAATGTAATTCATATAAAAAAAAATAGGGTCTGCGAATACAGACCCTATTTTAATTTAATCTTTTACTTAACTGAATTATAGTATTTCAGTAAAATAAAATTAAGCCATAGCTACTGATGATTTTTTGCTGGTAACTGCAATATTATACACTACCAAACCAAAACCAATTTTGTTGATAGCATCTGCAATGTTATAAAACAAGTCGATGCTAGAAGATTCCCAACCTAAACCTGTGTTTAACCATCCACCTGGCATACACATGTAACCAATTGGATAAATTGCCCATCCTACTAACACGAACCAACCTAAAGCATTGACTCCTTTTGTAACTGCTGGATCGCCAGAATTTTTTGCTAATTGAGCAACTTCGCCAAACCATGCTGTGTACAAAACATAAATATAACCAATAGTTGAAATTGCACCCCACAATGCAACACCACCGGCATTACCACTGTTAAATGCTTCTCCAATATAGCCTGCAACAAGCATAACTACTGAAGCTAAAATCAACTTATACAACAAAGCCGTAGTGGCACCTGCGGCTTTCGTCAATAAATAAAATTCAACACACATTAAAGGAACGGTTAACGTCCAATCAATGTAACGTAATGCGGTTGGCGTTTGTCCCGTCGCCAGATAATAATCACGCATGTAATAGTAATGTACTGCGGCTATTCCCGTAATTAATGCTGAAATCAGCATAGAGAGTTTCCACTTGCTATCTACACTACCTCTTTCCATGAAAAAGAATACCGATGAAGCTAACATGGCCATGTAGCCAGTAAAAAAGGTAAATGCAATTGGGTCATCCACTGGAATGGCCACGATGTCGCTGATAATTGAATTCATAGTTTTTTTTTGTTTAAGAATATTTATAAAAAGTTAAACATAGACTAAAATAACAAGTTTTGCAAATGATTTAATATTTTATTTTTTTTTAGTAAATTCTTCTTCTAGAATGTCAAAAATGAAGTTTTTATTTTGTATTTTGAATTCTTCATAAAATTTTTTTATGAAATGTTGATTTAAAGAGCACTTTTTTGTCTAATTGTATATTATATATGTTACAAAACTTAAATGAATTTAACATAAACTTTCAGAAAAATTCCTAGAGTTTAGTCATTCTTTTTTTATTCATGATTTGTAACATACCCAGCTTTATTCTTATTTTAGAAATTACCATGATATGGAATACTAAAATTTTAAGTTTGAAGATGAACCAGAATTGATGAAATCAATTCATACATGATAATTCAATTAATCAGTACAATAATGAATCAAATAATATTTCAAATCAATTGTGAGTGAAAAATTTTTGATTTTTCAGAATCTCATATATATATATATATACAAACATGTACATGACTAAAAAGATCGATCGGCATGCATAACATTCAAAAAAAGATGCCTAAAAAATAAGCTCTTTAAATAAAAATTATCGCTTACATTTTAATCTTCTTTTTGAAATTGAATAAAAGAACTTGGCGAAAAACCAATTCTAAAACCAAATTGCCTGTACGTTAAATTTTGAAAGGAAAAAACTCCTTCTAATCGGAAAGAGCGAAAAATTCCATCAATTGAATAACCGAGTTCGGTGTAATTTTTTGAAAGTGGTGTTGCTAAATAGTTGATAAAAACACTTTCTTTTATACCCAACATCCGAATTGCAGGTACAGAAGATAACAAAAACTTACGAAATGAATAATGAGAATTTGCAGAAAAGTATTTTTGAGCTGTGCTATACGTGTAATAATCTAATAGTCTGAAACTGGCTGATGGATCGGTGGTTGTAAACGGAGTTTTATTCCCCATAAAATGAAAATAATCAGGAAAATACAATTGAGATGAATTGATAAAAATACCTGATTTGAAGTTGAATGTGAAAAGCCCTCTGATCCCATTTTTGAAACTATATTTACTAGCTAATTCGAATAGGTCGAAATCTACATCGCTGGATAAAATATTAGAGAATCCTTTGCGATACAAAAATGTAAATGAAGGACTTGAAGAACTGATTTCATATTTTTTTTGGTTATATTTTCCAAATTTAAGCCAAGGTTTTGTAGTAATGGAGATAGAACCAATAAAAGCCTGATGATTTTCAAAACCTGTATTTGTTAATTCTAAGTTTTCAGGTCGATTAGAAGAATAATCAATTTTTCTATCATCAATAAGTTTACGATTACTCTGATTTGATAATTCTGTTCTATTATCCCATGAAAAATTTGTGGTTATGAAATGCTTGTTGTTAATTTTTCGGAGATACGAAATATTAAAATAGTCTCTTTCATATAGTTTTATCAAGTTTTTCTCTAAGATTAAGGTAGTAAACGAATTAATAAATGGAAGTATTGGTTCATCTTGATTTAGTTGTCTTACCATTCTACCACCTTCCAATGTTGCTTTATAGTTTTTACTATTTAAAGTAAGATTGATTAAACCGCTAAACTTATTTCTTGCAAAAGAATATCTGGCACCCGGACTTATTGATAATTTAGTTTTATTACTGTCACTAAAAGTAAAAGAATACTTTAACGGATGATAAATATAAAACCCTTCTATTGTATTAAAAAACGTTTCAGGAATTAAAATTTTAAAATCAGAATGATCAGAAATTTTATACTTTGCTCCAATTAATAAATCCAGAGGTTGAAATTTTTTTGTTAATAATCCATTATTTTTAAGTGAATCTAATTGCATCTTCTTTTGTTGCACAACCTGTATGCTATCCATTTTTCGATAGCCAATAATTTCATCATATAGAAGAGGTACCGGGCGAATACGATCCCAATATGCTGAATCAGTTTTGTAGGCATTACTATCAATTACCACGTTAATATCGCTAATCAAATCTGGTTCTTTGCGTACTTTATTATCTTCTTTTTCCTGAAATTTTAGAAATTTTTGCAAGTCTTTTCGTGAGATTTCTTTACCCGATGATAATTGTTCACCTACTTCTTTTATATTTTTCTTGGGGTTTTCTTGCGGATTATTTAATGATTTCGAACTTAACTTTTCGTCAACAATATCAAGTTTTGGTAATACTAATTTGGGATTAAGTTTTATACTATAATTACTTAACGTTGCCAAGTATTTGTATTGAAATTCAAAACCGAAAAATTTACCTGCTATTGCAAACTGGTTTGAAACTGGTAGCCAAACATTATCTTCAATGGGTGCATAAAACTGATTCATGCTTAACGATATACCCTGTTTCAAGGTAGTAAGATTTAAACTATGGATACTCCACAAATCTTCAATAATAAAAATAGTTCCTTCAAACACATTATCTCCTCTACTCCGTGGTGTAACTTTTATTTCATTTACCTGAAACTGCCGATCAGTAAAAGTTCGGATATAGTTAAATTTATAATAAGAAAATGAAGATGGTGATAATGGAGAAACATTGTCTGAAATTATAGGATCGTAAAAACTACCACGTATAAAACCTGTTGGAGAGGTGTTATTATTACTACCATTACTTCTGATAGAAATTACCTTTTCTTCAAATTTATCTGGGCGAGTAAATTTAATTTTACTTATACTTTCTGATACAAAAGCTTGATTTTTTTTAATTCCTTCCTTTTCAATCATTCCCTTTGCCAACCAAGGATAATCAATTAATTTTCCAGTTCCTTTTATGTAAACCTCAGCAGTATATGTATCCAATTGATTGCTATGGTATTTAGCTTTTGAAATTGCTTTTCGCATAATTGAATAGGCTGGATCTTCATTATTCAACGTTACGGTAGCAAGTCCGAGTTCAAAAGTTTGGAGGATAAGTATAACGTTTAATTCCACTACCTCTTTTTCAACTTTTACTTTTTTTATTTGAGTTTCGTGCCCTAAAAATTGAAAACTTATTTGATAATCACCTTCTTGTAAAACTAGTTCGTAGTTTCCTTCTTCATTACTTGTAGTTCCAGAACCTGTTTCCTTTATATAAATAGTTGCAAATGCAAGTGGACTTCCATTGTTATCTTTAATTGTTCCTCGAATGATAGTAGCAAAACTCAATATTGAACTACTAACTAATGCCAAAAGAATAACAAGGCGAAAAACAACAAACATAGATGGTAAAAGAATTTTTGTGAAAGTCGGAATTTCTAAACTAAATAACTATAAAATCTTGCTTTAATAATTATACATTTATCCAAATCAAATTGTAAAATCATTTGCGATGAACAATACGGGAGATAAAATAAGCTTTCCATTTAATCAGTATATCTCTTAAAAGGTTTGGTAATATTATCAAACACGATCTTACTTTCGTATTTAGAAAAACAAAACAGAAATGAATAAAAAATATTTACACGATAGCATTGATTGGAAAAAAATAGGTAATCCGAAGAATTTATTATTAATTTTTTTAGGTATTTCATTAGCCGTGTTGGCCATGAAGGGTTTTATGATTCCCAACCGATTTATGGATGGCGGCATTACCGGAATTTCAATCCTCTTACATGAGATTTTTCACATTAATATTAGCCTGTTAATCATAGTGCTCAATATTGCTTTTGTTTATTTAGGTTATAAAAAAATCGGAAAAACCTTTGCCGTACAAACCATGATTGCCGTAGGTTTATTAGCCATTGGTCTTTTATTTGTTGAAATAAATCCTATTACTAGTGACAAGTTATTAATTGCCATTTTCGGAGGAATACTTATTGGAACGGGAGTAGGATTAGTAATCAGAGGCGGTGGAGTTATAGATGGAGCTGAAGTAATTGCCGTTTTTACCAAAAGAAAAACAGGCTTTTCTAACAGTGAAATTATCATGCTTTTTAACTGTATTATTTTTTCGATTGCAGCATTCCAATTCGGAATAGAAACTGCTATGTATTCTATTATTACCTATTTTACGGCTACTAGGGCTACAGATTATGTGGTGGATGGAATTGAAGAATTCACTGCCATGAATATAATATCGGCACAACCAGAAGTAATAAAAAGTTTTTTGGTGAATGAATTAGGAAAAGGAATTACGGTTTACAAAGGTGAAAGAGGCTATTTACCGGGTAGTTTTGAAGTAAAAACAAATACCGATATTATTGTAACCATTGTAACCCGATTAGAAATTAAACAAATTCAAGATGCATTGATGGAAATAGATCCTAAAGCATTTATTTATGTACAAAGTATAAAAGAAGCTGCAGGTGGAATTTTAAAAGAGAAATCCCATGCAAAGTGATTTGCAGATGCAGGATTTTGTTATTGATTTATTAAAAAGTAAATTACCAGACTATTATTATTATCATGATTACGAACATACTTTATATGTTTTAACTAAATCAATTGAGATAGCAACAGCAGAAAAATGTACAGAATATGAAATTAGATTAATAAAAACAGCCGCACTTTGGCACGATACAGGATTTTTAAATAAATATGTGGGCCACGAAGAAGAAAGCTGTTTATTTGTTAAAAATAATTTAATCGAATTTGGATTTGATTTAGTTGAAATTGATTTAATCTGCAGAATGATCATGGCAACTAAAATCCCTCAAATGCCAACTACTAAATTAGAAATGATTGTTGCAGATGCTGATCTAGCTTATTTAGGAACTGTAAATCCTGAAACAGTTGCTTATAAATTGTATAAAGAATTAAAGTATTTACATCCTGATTTAACTGAAAATGGATGGAATAATATTCAAATTTCATTTATGCAAAACCATCATTATTTTACTAAGTATTGCACAGAAAATAAAGAACCGTTGAAGCAAGAGTATTTTCAACGTTTAATAAAATAAAAGTTCTAAATCATTTTTATAAGATTTCATTTTTTTAATCGAATGAACTAATCCAATGAACGTTAAGCAAAAGCAATTTATAAAACGTATTTTGGAATTATCTTTAGACACTAATTAAATTAATATCTAATAAAAACATGCCACAAGTACGCCAACTAGCTGCCATAATGTTTGCCGACATAGTTGGCTATACTGCATTTATGCATGAAGATGAAAGCAATGCCCTTATGCTTCGTGATAAAATGAAGCAAAAATTAGATGCAGAAATAAAACTACATAATGGACAGCTTATAAAATTCAGTGGAGATGGTGCACTTTGCAGTTTTAACAGTGCTGCAGAATGTGTGAGGGCGGCTTTAGCATTACAAATAGAAATGCTCAATGAACCAAAAGTGCCTATGCGAATCGGCATACACCAAGCAAATACAGTTTTTGAAGAAAATGATGTGTTTGGCGATGGTGTAAACATTGCTTCAAGGCTGGAATCTTTAGCTGTACCGGGTAGCATTTTTGTTTCGGCAAAAGTATATGATGACATAAAAAATCAAAATGATTTGAAGGCAGTTTCGCTAGGTAAATATTCGTTAAAAAATGTAAAAGAGCCTTTGGAGATTTTTGCCATCAGCAATATTGGCTTAGTTGAGCCTCAAAATATTAAATTAGAAGGCAAAGGCGAAAAGTATAAAGAACGAAAATCGCAAAAAAGTAACATCACAAACCTTGCAAAAATTGCTGTTGCATTCATTTTATTTACACTCTCATGGTTTTTACTAATCAATCCATGGATGAAAAAACAAAAAGCTAAAAATGAATTGTTACCAGCGATTCAGCAATTGGTAAACGACAATTTCGTAATACCAACTAAAGCTTTTGATATGGCAACAGAAGCAGAAAAATATATACTTAAAGATTCTGCATTAATAAAATTATGGCCTGCATTATCAGTCAATTTGACTATGATTACAAGTCCTGAAGGTGCTGAGGTATGGTGGAAGGATTACGATAAACCAATGACTAAATGGAGGTTAGCTGGAACGACTCCTTTTAAAGAAGTGAAATTTCCTCGACCTTATCTTCGAATGGAAATAAGAAAAAAGGGCTATCAAACCATAGAATATGCTGGCAGTGCAGCTTCATGGAAAAACTGGAAAGATAGTTCAAGCCTTATTTTAGATAAAGAAGGAAGTTTGCCTTCAAAAATGGTGAGGATACCAGCAAAAAAAACATTTATGTACATAGTTGGACTTGAGAGCAATGGAAATAAAGATGTGCCTTCCTTTTTAATGGACAAATATGAGGTAAGCAATAAGGAATATAAAGCTTTTATGAATTCTGGTGGATATAATAATAGAAAATATTGGAAAAACATTTTCTATCAAAATGATCAAATAATACAACTAGATGCTGCAATAGCTTTATTTATTGATAAAACTGGCAGAACCGGACCAGCAAACTGGGAAGCAGGCTCCTACCCTGATGGGCAGGAAAATTTTCCAGTCACCGGTATTAGTTGGTACGAAGCGGCTGCGTATGCTGAATATGTTGAAAAACAATTGCCTACTGTTTTTCACTGGAGTGTAGCAGCAGAAACGAGCCGAACTCAATTTATAGTAGCATTGAGTAATTTTAATGGAAAAAATACCACTGTTGTATGCAGCAATGCAGGTTTTAGTTCATTTGGCATTTATGATATTGCAGGCAATGCAAGAGAATGGTGCAGCAATACCAACGAAACAAAACAAGCTCACTATATTTTAGGTGGGGGGTGGAACGACCCAACATATGCTTTCAATGATTCCTACCTCCAACCTGCCATGGACAGAAGCATCAGTAATAATTTCCGTTGTATAAAACAATTACCTGGTGACAGTGCCATGGCTTATTTAATGAAACCTGTTTCAATAACTTTTCGTGATTATATAAAAGAAAAACCAGTAGATGATAAAACATTTGAAATTTATCGACAACAATTTTCTTATGATAAAACTGCATTGAATGAAAAAATCGAAATAAAACTTGATAATGAATCATGGACTGCAGAAAAAATAACGTTCGATGCTGGTTATAATAAGGAACGAGTTCAGGCTTGGCTTTACTTACCCAAAGGTTTTAAACCACCTTTTCAAGTGGTGCTTTTTTATCCTGGATCAAATGAAATTTATTCAAAATCGTATAATACAATGTCTGTTAAGGGAAGTATCGATTTTATTTTAAAAGCGATAGAGCTATCATGATTCCTATTTATAAAGGCATTAATGAAAGACATGACGAACTCAAAAGTGACTTGCCAGATGAAACGGTTTTTTACAAATACCATTTGATAATGTGGCGAAAAGATATCGGAAGAAGTATTGATTATTTGGAAACTAGAAAAGATATACAAGTTGATAAATTAGGATATCTCGGCTGGAGCTGGGGTGGTTATATGGGAGGTATTATGCCTGCAATTGAAAAAAGGATTAAAGTGGTAGTGTTAAATTTAGGTGGTATGGTAATGAATAAATCATTGCCAGAGGCTGACCAATTGAATTATTTACCCAGAGTAACTCAACCTGTACTAATGCTAAATGGAAAACATGATATGTTTTTTCCAGTAGAAACCTCCCAAGAGCCAATGTTTAATTATCTGGGAAGCTCAATAAAAGATAAAAAAAGGATAGTTTATGAAGTAGGACATTTAGTACCGAGAACAGATTTTGTAAAAGAAACCCTGCTTTGGTTTGATTAATATTTAGGCATAGTGAAGTAATATTGGGTTAAAAAAAATAATTTTAGGTTATGGAAATTAAACAAAAACCACTATTGGACAAGCGTATTTTTTGGGATGTCGTTTTTGATACAATTGATTATGATGCAAAGGCAAATTTTGTAATAGAACGAGTCTTTGAACGCGGAGATGTTTCAGATATTAGAAATTGTAGAAGATGCTACGGTGATGAAAAGGTGACACAGGCCTTGCTAAATGTAAAATTTTTACCAGAGACGAGAATGTACCTCGCAAGTGCAGTAATTGATAGACCATTAAAAGATTTCAGATGTTACATCTTAAGACAGTTGAACCCAACACTTTTTCCATATTAAAAAGAATAATGACCATTCCAGCTCTAGATGATTTTTCTTTAGTTGGAGGTACGGCTCTTTCACTTTTGTTCGGGCATCGAAAATCTGAAAATCTTGATTTATTTACCAATAAACCATTTGAAAACGAGAAAATAATTGAAGCATTTAAAGAATTTTTTGGAGATAAATTTATTGCTGAAGAAAAGCCCGCCCGTTTTGGAATTTTTTGTTTTTTAGATGGAGTTAAAATAGATATTATTCGATTTTCTCATCCACTTATTAGCCCAATAAATACAGTGATAAAATAAGTATGTATGCTACTGAAGATATAATTGCGATGAAGGTACAAGCGGTGCTTGGTAGAGCTAAGAAAAAAAAATTTTGGGATATTGCCGAACTCTTGCAGCATTATTCGGTAGCCGATTTTATTCAATTTCATGAAGAAAAATTCAGCACTCAAAATTTATTAATTACAGTTCCGCAAGCTATAACGTTTTATGCAGATGCGGATGAGAGTGAAAATCCGATTAGTTTGAAAAATCAAACTTGGGAAAGTGTACAGAAAATAATTAGTAATAAAGTAAGTACTTACCTTAAATAAATTTTAAAAGCTGAAATTTATCAAGTGAAAATATATCTGCCTTTCTTTATTACAAAACCCTCCGAACAAGGAACAGGTTTGGGTTTCAGTTTGGCTTATGATATTGTGAAGGCGCATTTTAGTATTATTGCCGTTAACACCAATGGTGATAGTAGTACTATTTTCACAATTGAATTACCTTTTAATTGACTATCAAAATGATAAGACAGGTATACATTTTTCTTTGCGTAATCATAGTAACCACTTCAGCACTTGCACAAGAGCCAACGATTGATAAGCAAAAATTAGAAGCAGGAAGAAAGAAGCCCGACAGTAACTTTGTGAAATATCTGGTAGCAACAGCAAAAGACTATTCGAAAAATATTACCAAAGCCGATTCTTCTGAAGCTTTGTTTACAGAGGCAATGATAATTGCTGAAAAGTTGAATTATAACACGGGGCTGATAGAAGCAAGGGAAAATCTTGGTCAATACTATTTTCTTAAAGGAAGGCTGAGTGCCTCGTTAAATTTGATGTTAAAGAACCAGGCCACAGAAATAGAGATTGGTGATAGCACTTCTTTATTCAATACTTTAAGGCTAGTATCTAGCATTTATATGAGCATTGGTGATGTAAATATGGTACGTACAACGTTGAACAGAAGGCAACTAATACTCGACAATAACGGCATTAGGGGATTGAAGGACACCAGTTATCAAGTAATATCTCAATACAATTCTTTGGCGCAATATTATAGCCATGCAAAAATTAATATGCTTGATTCTGCCGAATATTTTTTTAGAAAAATGAAGAATCTTGGCAGAGGCACTGCCATGTCGAATTTATGGAAGCAGTTAGGCAACGGTGGGCTAGGAAAAAGTCAGTCAACCAAGGCATCATATGATTCGGCTATTTATTTTTACCGGATTGCAATAGCTTCAGCATTAAAAGGAAAGAGATTCGATAACTATTATGGATTCATGTTTTCAATGGCAGATGTTTACAACAAAAACAAACAATTTGATTCTGCCTTCAAATATGCGTATAGCACGTATGAAGCGGCAACACAATATTCCTATGCAGGTATGATCGCTTCTTCAAGTGGATTACTGGCAGATTTATATACACAGCAAAAGCAATACGACAGTGTCGTTAAATACATGACCGTTGAAGGCAAATATAAAGATAGCATATACGGGCAGGAAGCACTAAAAGGCATACAAGCATTAACAAGCGATGAACAGATAAAAGGACTGGAAAAACAGAGAGACAAAGAAGAGGCACTAAGAGAATATAAAGCAACATTAAAAAACTATTTTTTTATTGCTGGCCTATTATTGCTGTTGCTCATCATTGGTTTAATGTATCGGATTAATAAGCAACGGACAAAATCAAAAAAGCAAATTGAAATAGCCTATAATAATCTAAAAGCCACTCAGGCGCAATTGATCCAATCCGAAAAAATGGCATCTTTGGGAGAGCTCACTGCAGGCATTGCCCATGAAATTCAAAACCCGTTAAACTTTGTGAATAATTTCAGTGAAGTAAGCAATGAGTTAATTGATGAAATGAAAACCGAATTTAAAAAAGGTGATAAAGAAGAAGGGTTTGCAATTGCTGATGATATTAAACAAAATTTAGAAAAAATTCTTCACCATGGCAAGAGAGCGGATGCCATTGTAAAAGGAATGTTGCAACACAGCAACAGCGGCAGTGGTAAAAAAGAACCAACCAATATTAATAAACTGGCAAATGAATATTTGCGCTTAGCCTACCATGGATTGCGAGCAAAGGACAAATCTTTTAACGCCACATTAAATACCGACTTTGATGAAAGCATAGGAAACATCAATATCGTTCCACAAGATATTGGAAGAGTGATTTTGAATTTAATCACTAATGCATTTTATGCTGTGGATGAAAAAAAGACCCTTCGAGAAGGTCAGGGTGAGAAATACGATCCGACGGTTTCAGTTAGCACAAAAAAAATAGGCGATAAAGTAGAAATTATGGTTGCTGATAATGGTAATGGTATTCCTCAAAAAGTACTCGACAAAATCTTTCAACCCTTCTTTACCACTAAACCAACGGGACAGGGAACTGGATTAGGTTTAAGTTTGGCATATGATATTGTGAAGGCGCATGGCGGGGAGTTGAAAGTGGTTACTAAAGAAGGTGAAGGAAGTGAGTTTATTATTCAATTACCAACTATTTAAACCTGCTATATGAAAGTAGTATTAAAAATATCGCTGTTATTTTTGCTCCCTCTATTTGTAAAATCTCAAACTTTTCCCAAAAAGTATGTGGACAGTTTAACTGCTGTTGCACTTTCAAAAACAAGTACGCACCCTTTAATACTTAACAGAGGTAGTTTATTACAACTACTTTGGAAGTCGCCTTTACCTGCAGAACGTATCAAGTTGTTTTATGATATTATAGCATATTCAGATTGGCTTACTCCTCAAAAATCCCTTTATTACCACCAATTAATTTTAGCAGGATCTAAAAAAAGAAATGATAAAGTTTTAGAAGCCGTAGTACTTGCCGAACTAGGTTTTATTATTTCCAGAAATGGAAATACAGCGGAGGGCTTGAAAATGCTTTATGAATCGCTGGAAAATGCAGAAACTACAGGCAATTATCAAGCTATAGGCATCGTTTATAATAATTTGGGTAACTGTTACCCAAACAACAGAAAACTTTCAAGAGAATATTTTACAAAGGCAATGCAGTTTTCTCAAAAAGGAAACGATTACTTGTTTGTTGCTTTTGATTTAGCAAATTTGGCCAATTTGTTCATGCAAGAACAAAAAAAAGATTCAGCATTAAGCTATTATTTAGAGGCTTATCGAATCGGTATAGAGAAAAATATAGAGCCTATTATCCCAATGGCTCTTTTGTCATTAAGTAAATTTGATGATAAAGCAAAAAGGTTGCAATATTACCATCAGGCGGCTAAAATGCCATTTATCATTCGAAATTTAGGTGCAAAAAGCAGCCTGCTTAGGCAATTTGCAAATCATTACCTTGAAAGTAAAAAAATGGACTCTGCTTTTTATTTTGCAACTCAGTTTTATAATAATACAAAAACAGCAGATTTGACTAACCAGCTAAGTGCCTTATTTTTAATGAGTCAATACTATAGGGCATTGCCAAACACAGATAGTACACTTTCATATTTAGAACGCTTTTATACCTTGAAAGATAGTTTACAAGGAGATAAAGTAGTAGAGCAAGCTCAAACTTTGGCTTTTAATGATATGCAGCGCCAAAAGGAACTTGTAATAGCTAAAACTGCTTTTCAAAATAGAATCATTTTTTTCTTTTTAGTTGCAATTGCCTTATTTCTGCTGGGGACAGCTTTTATATTTTGGCGCAGTAAAAGAAAAGAACAACAAGCAAAAATATTGGTTCAACAACAAAAAGACCAACTGGAGGAAACGCTTGAAAAACTAAAATCTACCCAATCCCAATTGATCCAATCAGAAAAAATGGCTTCGCTCGGTGAGCTTACCGCCGGTATTGCACATGAAATTCAAAACCCTTTAAACTTTGTAAATAATTTTTCTGAAGTAAATAAAGAATTGCTTGCAGAGATGAAAGATGAAATGAGTAAAG
>ENA-OFCX01000050-OFCX01000050.1-metagenomes-genome-assembly--contig:-NODE-50-length-59548-cov-6.034895_pt1 | contig 59548 bp, 46 predicted proteins | sample MGYA00153384_OFCX01 | MGnify analysis MGYA00153384
GGATGTTGCTGATCTTCTTGTCGTAGAGCAGCACGAACGGGTTGTCCAGCGTGGCGCTCTGCTTCTCGGGGTTGTTGATGAAGTAAGGCGACAGATAGCCGCGGTCGAACTGCATGCCTTCGACGACTTCGAGTTCGCTGTTCAGGCTCTTGCCGTCTTCGACGGTGATGACGCCTTCCTTACCGACCTTGTCCATCGCCTCGGCGATGATGCGGCCGACTTCTTCGTCGCTGTTGGCCGAGATCGTGCCGACCTGAGCGATTTCCTTCGATGTCGTGGTGGGCTTGGACTGCTGCTTGAGCTGTTCAACAAGAATATGCACTGCCTTGTCGATGCCGCGCTTGAGGTCCATCGGGTTCATGCCGGCGGCGACGTACTTCATGCCTTCGCGAACGATGGCCTGGGCCAGCACCGTGGCGGTGGTGGTGCCGTCACCGGCGATGTCGCTGGTCTTGGAAGCGACTTCCTTGACCATCTGCGCACCCATGTTCTGAAGCTTGTCCTTCAGTTCGATTTCCTTGGCGACCGACACACCGTCCTTGGTCACGGTGGGGGCTCCGAAAGAGCGCTCCAGAACCACGTTGCGACCTTTGGGGCCCAGTGTGACCTTGACCGCGTTCGCCAGGATGTTCACGCCTTCGACCATGCGGGCACGTGCCTCGCCGCCGAAAATTACGTCTTTAGCTGCCATTTGTAGTTCTCCAGTTTGCTGTGGGCGGTTGTGTCTTATTTCTCGACGACGGCGAAGAGGTCTTCTTCACGCATCACGAGCAGTTCGTCGCCGTCGACCTTGACGGTCTGGCCGCTGTACTTGCCAAACAGGACGCGGTCGCCGACCTTGATGTTCAGGGTGATGAACTCACCTTTTTCGCTGCGCTTGCCGGGGCCGACGGCGAGTACTTCGCCTTGGTCGGGCTTCTCAGCGGCATTGTCGGGAATCACGATGCCCGACGCGGTCTTGGTTTCTTGTTCCAAACGCTTAACGATCACACGGTCATGCAACGGACGAAGTTTCATAGGGTCTCCTGGGAGTCTGAGTAAGGTTTTGACGGGGACAGAGGCAGATTTGCGCTCAGCCGCCTTGGCGCGTGGGCTCATTGGAGCCGTTGTTCACGCCGTTAGCACTCATCGTGAACGAGTGCTAGCAAACACATTGTAAGGGCCATGCGCCACGTTTCAAGAGCTGGTTTTGTGCAACGCGAAGAGGCTTGTCCCTCAGGCCGAACGCAAATTCACACTCACGGCGAGATGGGCAAACCTTGAACGGACCTGACCAGACATCTGGAACTGCGCCAGGAATCAGGGTCCACTGATGGGACCGTCGCGCCCATGCCATCGGTGGACCACTGCAGACTTCAACCCTGCATTCCCGCGCCAGCATCAATCTACCTTCGTGCCAACGCCTTGCGCGCAATCGCCCTGACGGCTTCGATGGACTGCGGGCCTTGAGGATCGTCACCCGCAAAGATTTCCAATTTTGGTGTTCAGGTCCACCCAGCCGTTGAAGTCCGGGTTCACGAAGTTGTCGCTTCGAAATTCGGGCAGCTCCACCGGGGCCTTGCCGCCATTGCGCTTCTTCCGCGTGGCCAGGTCACCGTCGTGCAGCGCGATGTCGACGAATCTCGGCCCACTGGATGGCGCGTAACCGCACGAAATCTCACCGGACTTGCGGTCGGTGGCCTCGGGCGCTCCGTTCAACGGCCCCACGATCTGCTTTATTTCCGCCACGGTAACTAGCTTGCAAGGGTCGGGCAAAGCAGGCGCGGCATGCGCCCGCACTGCAGGGCAGAACAAAGCCGCGTAAGGATTGTTGGCGCGCCCGCGAATCGGAACAATGGCGAAGGCCGACCGCTTGGCTTCACGAGACAGTTCTCCTCAGTGGTCAACAAGGCAGCGCCGGCACAGTCGTTCTATCGGGGCGCTCGAATGACGGGGCCCATGCGCGGGCAGGCGATTCCTAAATTCACGGCACGGCACGGCGCGGCGCGGCGCGGCGGAGCCGGGCGTATCTCCCCATGACTCGCGCCCACACCATGATTACGATCGGGCCGAAGCCAAGCGCTGCACGTATCGAGTCCGCCAACTTCAAAAGTTCCCCGGAAACCAAGAGCAAGCCCATGTCCGACTACTTCAGCTCCATCCCCGTCATTCGTCACGAAGGTCCCGACGCCGGCAATCCACTGTCGTTCAAGTGGTACGACCGCGACCGGATCGTGCTGGGCAAACGCATGGAAGACCAGCTGCGCTTTGCCGCGTGCTACTGGCACACGTTCGCCTGGAATGGCTTTGACGTGTTCGGCTACGACGGAACCTTCGAGCGGCCCTGGCACCGCATTTCCGACCCGATGCAAGCGGCCCGCGTGAAGGCCGATGCAGCGTTCGACTTTTTCAGCAAGCTGGGTGCGCCGTACTACTGCATGCACGACCGCGACGTGGCCCCCGAAGGAGCCACGCCGAAGGAAAGTGTCGACAACCTGCGTCGCATGGTTGATGTGTTGCACGCCAAGCAGGCCGCCACCGGCATGAAGTTGCTGTGGGGCACGGCCAACCTTTTCAGTCATCGGCGGTTCATGAGTGGCGCCGCCACCAATCCGAACCCGGAAATCTTCGCGATGGCGGCATTGCAGGTGAAGGAGGCCATGGACACCACGCTGAAGCTCGGGGGTGAAAACTACGTGCTGTGGGGTGGCCGGGAAGGTTACGAAACGCTGCTCAACACGCGGGTCGGGCAGGAGATGGACCAGCTGGGTCGTTTTCTCAACATGGTGGTCGAGTACAAACACAAGATCGGCTTCAAAGGCACGATTCTGATCGAGCCAAAGCCCCGCGAGCCGACCAAGCACCAATACGACTACGACGTGGCCACGGTGTACGGTTTTCTCGTACGTCATGGCCTGGACAAGGAGGTCAAGGTCAATATCGAGGCCAACCATGCCACGCTGTCGGGCCACAGCTTCGAGCACGAGATCGCCACCGCGGTCGACCTCGGAATTTTTGGTTCGATCGACCTCAACCGCGGCGACATGCAGTGTGGATGGGACACCGACCAGTTCCCCAACAACGTTCCTGAAACCGCGCTGGCGCTGTACACGATCTTGCAGGGCGGAGGCTTCAGCACCGGCGGCTTGAATTTCGACTCGAAGGTGCGGCGCCAGTCGATCGATGCGCAAGACCTGTTCCACGGGCACATAGGCGGCATGGATGTCGCTGCGCGCGGCCTGTTGATAGCCGAAAAGATGATCAACGACGGACGTCTGGCCGATTTCGTCAAAGAGCGCTATGCAGGCTGGGATGGGGCTTTCGGGCGGGACGTGATGTCGGGCAACGTCAGTCTTGAGCAAGCCGCTGCGCGCGTCCTTCATCGCAATGCTGACGTCGCACCCGTGTCCGGACGCCAGGAATACCTGGAAAACCTGCTTAACCAAAGTTGCTGAACGGTTCTGTGGGTGGGCGCATGGGACTTCTAACCACGCTTGACGTTGGTCATGCAGGGCAGTACAAACACGCTTTTGTAACACTGTGTATTCGGGCAACCTCGAAGCTTTCAAGGTCGACTGTCATTCGGATCGCCAGGTACGCGCACGCAGTGCAGGTGTTGCGAAGCCTCATGGTCCAAACATTCCCAAGGTAAACGGACGACAGCATGGATGTTGATGGCAACGTGGTCGGGCGGGCAGCAGAGCCGACCATCGTGGACAGCTGGCTCGAGCCGCTGACCGACTCGGCTTGTGGCGAAGATCTCGAATACGACAACGACTTTCTCGAGTTGTTGCAGGCAGCTGAAGGCAAACCCGAAACCCAATTCGGGCCGGCGACGCCGCCTGATTGGCGTGCCGTGCGCAGTCGAGCCGAAGGCCTCATGGAGCGAACGCGGGATCTGCGCGTCGCCATTTACTGGGCCCGATCAGGGCTGGCGATCGAAGGCGCCCCAAATCTGTCCGAGGGTTTGCGTCTCATCCAAGGTCTGCTGGAAAATTTCTGGGAGGAGCTCTTTCCACGGCTCGACGACGGCGATGCCTATGCGCGAATCAACGCCATTTCTGACATGTGCGGCGTCGTTGGGTTGCGCGGAGACCTGCGCCATTCGCTGTTGATTAAAAACCGCGCTGTCGGCGAGTTGCGCGTGCGCGATGTCGAAATTGCTCTCGGACTCATCGAAGCGCGCGACGATGAATCTACCCCGGGGCGTGCGCAGATCGAACAGATGCTGAGCGAGGCATGCAACATCGATCCCGGCATCGCGGCGTTTCCCGGCACCGCGTTGTCCTCGCTCGAAAAGCTGAGCGGCCTGATGCGCGAACGTGTCGGTTTCAGCGAGGCGCCTGAGTTGGGCCCGCTGATCGATGTGATCGCGGGCATCCAGGGGTTGCTGCCGACCACCGGCGCTTTGTCCGGGTCAGACAATCTCGACGGCGGAAGCGATGTAGCTCTCGCAGGTGGCGCCTCGGACGCGCCGCGGCGTAGCGGCAACCGGGGCTCCGGGTTCGGAAGTGCCATCGAGACGCGCGAAGACGCCTTGCGGGCGATCGACATGGTGTGCGCCTACCTGGAGCGCGCCGAACCCACCAATCCCGCGCAGTTGCTGTTGCGGCGGGCCAGGAAGCTGGTCAACAAGAACTTCCTCGAATTGATGCGAGAACTTGCACCTGACGCACTGAACGAAGTCGCACGAATCATGGGCGTGTCGCCCGACGACGTCGGTGGCGACTCGTGAATATTCACGCGCACGTTGCCAGCGATGAACCGGTTGTGCAAAATCAATTTCAGTCTTTACAAGTCTAGATGTGCAGCCGTTTTCCGCCGCAGATAAACGGCAATCCGCCACCGAGGCGACGCCTCGATTGACACCGCACCGCATTGAGCGGACCGATTCATCAGCCAACTGGAGGTAAGCATGGGTAGCAGTCAAAAGTTCATCGCGCGCAACCGCGCCCCGCGTGTTCAGATCGAATACGACGTGGAGTTGTACGGCGCCGAGAAGAAGGTTCAGTTGCCCTTCGTGATGGGCGTGATGGCCGATCTGGCCGGCAAGCCCGCTGAGGCACCGGCGCCGGTGTCGGACCGCAAGTTTCTCGAGATCGACGTCGACAACTTCGACAGCCGCATGAAAGCGATGAAGCCACGTGTCGCGTTTCAGGTGCCCAACACGCTCACCGGCGAGGGCAATCTCCCGGTCGACATCACGTTTGAAAGCATGGACGACTTCACGCCCGCGGCGATTGCCGGCAAGGTGGATGGTCTGAACAAGTTGCTGGAGGCGCGCAACCAGCTGTCGAACCTGATCACCTACATGGACGGCAAGACGGGTGCCGAAGAGCTGATCACGAAGGTTTTGAATGACCCGGCGCTGCTCAACACATTGACCGCCGAAGCCAAGCCTCAGGAATGAATCGGCGAATCACGAGGCTTGAACACATCGAACCGGAGCACTATTGATGGCTGCACTTGATAAACAAGGCTCGGCACTGGCCGGGGTCACACTGGAAGGCAATGACTTCGCGTCGCTGCTGAACAGGGAATTCAAACCAAAGACAGATGAAGCCAAGAGCGCTGTCGAACAGGCCGTGCAAACGCTGGCTCAGCAGGCGCTTGCCAACACCAAGCTGATTGGGGCCGACACCGTCAAGACCATCGAATCGATGATTGCGGCGCTCGACAAAAAGCTCACCGAACAGGTCAACCTGATCCTGCACCACGAAGATTTTCAGAAGCTCGAATCGGCCTGGCGAGGCCTGCATTACCTCGTCAACAACACCGAGACGGACGAGCAACTGAAGATTCGAGTGATGAATATCTCGAAGCAGGATCTGGGCAAAACCCTCAAGCGCTACAAGGGAACGGCCTGGGACCAATCGCCGCTGTTCAAGAAGATGTACGAGGAAGAGTTCGGGCAGTTCGGCGGTGAACCGTTTGGCTGCTTGGTCGGTGACTACCACTTCGATCACACACCTCCCGACGTCGAAATCTTGAGTGAGATGGCCAAGATCGCAGCGGCAGCGCATGCGCCGTTCATTACCGGTTCCAGCCCGGCGGTGATGCAAATGGAATCATGGCAGGAGCTCGCCAATCCGCGCGACCTGACCAAGATTTTCCAGACGCCCGAATATGCGGCGTGGCGTTCGCTTCGGGAGTCGGACGACGCCCGTTACCTCGCACTGTGCATGCCGCGATTTTTGGGGCGTCTTCCCTACGGCGCCAAGACAAGTCCGGTAGATGCTTTTGATTTCGAGGAAACGACCGACGGAGCACAGCACGACAAGTATTCATGGTGCAACGCAGCCTATGCAATGGCCACGAATATCAACCGTTCCTTCAAAGAATATGGCTGGTGTTCGAGAATTCGAGGCATTGAGTCGGGCGGCGCGGTAGAAAACCTTCCCACCCATTCATTCCCAACCGACGACGGTGGGGTCGATATGAAGTGCCCGACCGAAATCGCGATTTCAGACCGACGCGAGGCCGAGTTGTCGAGAAACGGCTTCTTGGCAATGATTCACCGGAAAAACTCTGATTTCGCGGCGTTCATAGGTGGGCAATCTCTACAAAAGCCGGCTGAATACGATGATCCCGACGCCACTGCCAATGCGGCACTTGCCGCGCGGTTACCGTACCTGTTTGCAACCTGCCGCTTCGCGCATTACATGAAATGCATTGTGCGCGACAAGATTGGATCTTTCAAATCCAGGGATGCGATGCAGAGATGGCTGAACGACTGGATTGGAAATTACGTGGATGGAGATCCAGACAACTCGTCCGAAACCACCAAGGCGATGCGACCGCTCGCAGCAGCAGAAGTCATCGTAGAAGAGGTCGAAGGTGCACCGGGCTACTATCAGTCTAAATTCTTTCTGAAGCCTCATTACCAATTGGAAGGTTTAACGGTTTCGCTGCGTCTGGTTTCCAAATTGCCTTCCGAAAAAGCTTGACTGAAAAATTCTTTATCAGTGAGAAGAGGACATAAATCATGGCCGGAAATACATTTATCAAGTTGGTTGGTTCCGACGGGAAAACTATCGAAGGTGAATCCCGACAAAAGGGACATCATGGCGACGATGGCTGGATAGAAATTGCAGATTGGAACTGGGAATTGGAGGCAGAGCCAAGCGCAAACAAGGGAACAGGATCAGCGGTGGGCAAGGCCAAGGCCGGCGCGTGCAGCTGGTCGCACTATTACGACAAAGCCTCGCCTATCTTGATGAATAAAATCGTCCAGGGCGTCGCATTCAAGACTGCAACGATCGACATGCTCAAGCAGACCGGAAAAAAGGAGCCTGAGGTTTATTATCAAATGATTTTTGAAGACGCCTTCATCACCAAAGTTTCCACGAAATGTGGAGAAGATGGAAGTATCAACCAAGATATCGATATGGTTGCAAAGAAAATCACGGTTGGCTACATGATGCAGGACGATAAAACAAACGAGCTAGATAAGAAGAAGGTCCAGACATTCGGTTTTGATGTGGTCAAAGTTAAGACTGATGAAACCACACCAGTTTTCAAATAGCGGAAATGCTAATGCGGAAGTAGCTGTTGTTTGACCTGCGTTTTGGAAATCTGGATTAATTCGTTTTAATAGTTCAAAGGGATAAAATCATGCCAGGAAATTCTTTCATAAACTTCGGTATCGAGGTCAAGGGCGAATCGAGACAAGAGGGGTATCCAGGCACGAACGGGTGGATCGAAATTGGTGACTGGAATTGGGATATTGAATCAGAGAGCAGTTTCGACAAGGGTTCTGGCTCGTCATCCGGCAAGGCGACCCCTGGCGTATTTGGATTTTCGCATTTCTATGACAGGGCTTCTCCAGTCATCATGACCAGGTTGGTTCAAGGAAAACACTTCCCCTTGGTCACAGTTGAAACATTGAAGCAAACAGGGGACGACAAGCCCAAGCCATTCATGCGCGTGGTGATCGAAGAAGCATTCATTTCCAAGGTTAGCAGCAAGGGAGGTGATGATGGCGCAGTATCTCAAGATATAGAAATGGTGTTTAAAAAAATCTCCTTGCACTACAAGGCGCAGAACAATCTCGGTGTACTTGAATCTTCAGTCAAGACCTTCGGTTGGATCGTTGACGAGAATACGACCGAGTACACCAAGAATTCACTCTAGCACGGTAGATATCATCCTCGGTTGTATTTGACATGATTTCTACGCAGATATTCATGAAAATCCAAGGATCCTTGACGACGGTCAAAGGTGGGTGTACGGTTCCCGCTTTCATGGATTGGATTTATATCTCTGACTTCAAATGGGGGATGAATCGAAAATCTGCAAATAGCGCTACGATTGATAAAGAAAAATCTAAGAGCGTAACTTTTGAATCGCTAAACATCACTAAAGTTTTCGATAGTGCTTCCGCGCAGTTATTAAAGATGCTGAAGGCGGAAGAGAAAATTCGAACATTATCGATCGTGGTCGTCGATTTTACTTTGGGTGGCTCAAAGCCCGAAAAGATTCTCGAGGTCAAGTTCCAAAACGGACACGTGCAAAGCGTCGAAATTGATTTGAAGGACGACGCCGATTTGGGTGAAGACGTTGACTTTTCTTTCAATAAGATGACCTTCCAATATTTTCCAGCTGCAACTGCTGCGGGTGGCGGTCGCGCGACGAGTCCGATGTCTTACGACATTGTTCCCATGGGCGAGTCCGGTGAAAATTAGATTGTGATTTTTTAATTTTATGGCCGCGGAACTATATCTGAAATTGATACAGGTTGGGTCGAAGGCGGATCAATCTTCAAAGCGAGGGAGAATATCTGCATCGGAAATTCAAGCCACGAAATTATTGGTCGCCGGCGACGCCCTTGGTGAAAATTTTGAACGGCAGATAGAGCTCACTGATTTGAGTTGGTCTTTAAAACTGGAAGAAAACAGCCAGAGCAAGATTTCGCCCGGCCCGAGCGTGATAAGGCTAACCAAACCTGTAGACACCGCCAGCGGAAAATTGATGGCCGCTTTGAATTCGGACACATGTTTTCCTGGCGCTGTCATTTCTTTGATTGATCGAACCGATCTGGGCATGTGTGTCTTCATGACCTTGCAAAACGTGAGATTTGTCAGTCACTCTGTGAGTGTAAAAAGCGCTCGCAAAACAATTGATCTGACCGAAACCTGGACCCTGAGGTATACCAACATCAGTATTGGACGGACAGGGAAATATTCGAAGGCTGCTTCTATTCCGCCAGATTTTGACGTCGAGATGAACGAAAGAAGCGCTGGTGAACTGAACTCCAAGCCGGTTGTTAAGGAGCTTCTTGAATTCACAGAACAGATTTCGAAGGACAGATCGTTTGCCAGTGATTTGAAGGGACTGCAGGATAGAGCGTCCGAATTATTCAAAAAGAGTAAGCTGGGCTGACGAAATGACGAATAACTATCGCGAAGTGTCGAGCGCAAGCAGCGATGTTTCGGCGGGTTTTCAATTCGAGTTTTTCTGCCAGCACTGCGACAAATCGAATTGGATGAGTCCTTTCAAGCCCTACCGTACTGGCCAATTGGCGGGATGGCTGTCGAGATTGTCTTTTCTGATCGGGCCGAGCCGGTCGGCGCAGCTGGGTACCCATAGCCTCGCGGCCGCTGGTTCACGAGGTGCATTGGAAAGCGCCCGTGATGAGGCCGTCGCACTGGCCAGGTCGCGGTACGTTTGCTGCGGTTCATGCCGCGACTGGGTGTGTGCCGACTGCTTCAACGTAAGAGAAGACAGTTGCACTCGATGTCTGGAAAAGTCAGCCATGGAAGCACGCACCAGTGAGCAGCGCCAAGTCGAGGTCGACAAACATCGAAGTCAGTCGGCCTGTCCGAATTGCCGCAGTGAAACTCAGGGCGGACGTTTCTGTCCCGAATGCGGTTTCGACATGGCCAGTACCCACAAAGGCTGTCCTGGTTGCGGGGCGATGATGGTGCGGCAGTCTCGTTTCTGCACGGACTGTGGCCACGGCTTCTAGCAGCCAACCAGTTTCAACGCTGAACTGCCGTTCGTTCTGTGCCGATTCGAGTCAGTTGTTGGAGTGATCAATGTACGCACCCTGTGCATCCTGAATCGAGGCCCCGGAATGTTTGAATCCACAGCGCTCGCAGAAGCCGCCGTTCGCGAAGGTGATCCGGAGCAGGCTTTGAAGCACCTGACGGTCGCAGTCAAGGCGAGCCCGGCCGACGTCAAGTTGCGCATCTTCATGGCGCAGTTGTTGTGTGTGCTGGGCAAGTGGGAGCGTGCGCACACCCAGCTGAATGTGTGCGCTGACATGGCCGCCAGTGCCATCCCGATGCGCGAAATGTCCGGCCATGCGCTTCGGTGTGAGTTGATGCGGGCGGCGGTGTTTCGGGGGCGGCGCTCTCCGATGGTGTTTGGTCAGCCCGACGAGTGGTTGGCATTGATGATCGAATCGATGTTGCAGGCCGGTCAGGGCAACGACGCGATGTCGGCCGATCTCACCCGCCGCGCGCTGGAAGCCGCACCGACCACCGCGGGCACGATCGACGGCGTTCCGTTTGCCTGGATCGCCGACGCAGACTCACGGCTTGGGCCGGTGCTTGAAGCTTTCGTGAACGGTCGCTACTACTGGGTGCCATTCGCGCGTTTGAGCCGGATTGCCTTCGAGCCGCCTCAGGATCTGCGCGATTGCGTGTGGACGGCGGCGCAGTTGACCTTCTCGAACGGTGGCGAAACGGTGGCGATGGTGCCGACGCGTTACCCGGGCTCTGAGGCCAGCACCGACGGCCTGATTCAATTGGCCCGCAAGACCGAGTGGCGGCAGGACGGTCCCGATCGATGGTTCGGCCTGGGTCAAAGGCTGCTCACCACGGACGTGGGCGACCATGACTTGATGTCGGTGCGCCTGATTGAACTGCAGGACGCCGCGGTTGCTGTCGACTCCGCCGAGCTGGCCTGATTCCGGCGCATGGCCGAACTGACTACACAGGACCGGTTGCAGCCATCGTTGCTGGACCGGCTGACCGACAACGACGCGCGCAATTCGAAAGAGTCGCTCGACGCGCGGGTTCTGAGCCGCCAACAACTGCGTGCGGCGGTGTTGCGCGATTTGTCCTGGCTGTTCAACACCACCCGGTCCGAGCCTGAGCCTCATTCGCAAAACCTGGCCGGGCTCGCCAAGTGGCGCGGCATGGCCCACGCGCGCCAGTCGGTCATCAACTTCGGCTTGCCGACCTTTGCCGGCGAGACCCTGTCGTCGCTCAACACCGATCGCATCGAGAAAGGCGTGCGTGATGCCATCGTTGCCTTTGAGCCGCGCATCGACCCCACCACGCTCGAGGTCGAGCTGACGAGCGATTCGGTCGGACACAACAACTGCATGAGGCTCATCATCCGCGGCAAGATGTGGAATCAGCCGGTGCCGCTCGAACTGCTGCTGGCGGCGGACGTCGACGTCGAGACCGGCAATGCCAGCGTTCGCGACATGCGGGCCTGAAGCCAAAAGTACCGACACGTCCATGGATCCCCGCCTGCTGCGTTATTACAACCAGGAACTGCGCTATTTGCGCGAGATGGGTGGTGAATTCGCGCGCGAGTTTCCCAAGATCGCGCACCGCCTGGGCATGGAGGGTCTGGAGGTCAGCGATCCCTACGTCGAGCGGTTGCTCGAAGGCTGTGCCTTTCTGGCGGCGCGTGTGCAACTCAAGCAGGACGCCGAGTTCCCGCGCTTGTCGCAACGCCTGCTCGAGATGGTGTACCCGAACTTCCTGGTGCCGATTCCGTCGATGGTGGTGGTCGAGCTGACGCCGACTGCGGATCCGAATCTGGTCAAGGGATACCTGCTGCCGCGCGGCACCGGCATGCGCGGCATGCGCTCGACGGTGAGCGACACGCAATGCGAGTTCCGCACTGCTCAGCCGGTGATGTTGACGCCGCTTTCTGTGATGTCGGTCGAATACTTCCTCAGTGCCGCCGATCTTTCGCTGGCAACGCTGCCGCTGCCAGAGCGCCCGCGCGGTGGCGTTCGGGTCAGGATGCGTTTGCCCTCGGGCATCGCCGTCAAGCAGCTTTCATTCGATTCGCTGCGCTTTTACCTGTCGGGCCAGCCCGATGTGGCGATGCGTCTGTATGAACTCGTCATGGGCTCGTGCATTGGCGTGCTGGCAGGCGCGCCCGGCCGCGTTGGCGACGGGTCGCGTCAGTTGCTTTCCCCCAAGATGGTTCGGGCCGTGGGCTTCGCCGATGACGAGTCGATGTTGCCGCAGACGCTGCGCGGCTTGTCCGGCACGCGACTGATGCAGGAATACTTTGCATTTCCGCAGCGGTTTCTGTTCATCGACATCGCGGGCCTGGCTGCGGCATTTGCGGCCTGCCCAGGCGATTCGATCGAATTGGTCTTTCTGTTCTCGAAGGCCGGGGTGGGGTTGGAGGGCGCGGTCGAGTCCGCGAATTTTTCGCTGCATTGCGTCCCGGCCATCAACCTTTTCGACAAACGTGCCGATCGCGTGCATGTCGAGGACGGCAGCCACGAGTTTCACGTGGTGCCCGAACGCAGCGCGCCGCTGGACTTCGAGGTGTTCGACATCACTTCGGTGTCGGGCCACGACGACACCAATCTCGAACAGGTGTTCGAGCCGTTCTTCTCTGTACCGCACGGCGCATCGGCGGACAGCCAGCGCTTCTACACACTGATGCGCGAGCCTCGCTTGGTGTCTGACAAGGCTCGGCGCGAAGGGCCGCGCAGCGGCTATGTGGGGTCTGAAGTGTTCCTGTCGCTGGTGGACCCCAAGGAAGCGCCCTATGCGCGGACCTTGCGCCAGTTGTCCGTGACAACGCGATGCACCAACCGCGATCTGCCGGTGTTCATGCCGATGGGCGGCACCCAGGGCGACTTCACGCTGGAAAGCGGGGCACCGGTCACTCTGGTGCGTGCCTTGGCCGGGCCGTCGCGTCCGCAGAACACGGTTCGAGAAGGCAACATCGCGTGGCGACTTCTCAACCTGCTGTCGCTCAACTACCTGTCACTGCTCGACACCGACGCTCGGCAAGGCGCGGTGGCCTTGCGCGAATTGATGACGTTGTTTTCCAATGCTTCGGATTCGGCAACACGTCGCCAGATCGAAGGTCTGCAGCATGTCCACGCGCGGCCCGTGGTGCGGCGCCATCCCAGCCCGGGGCTGATCGCGTTCGGACGCGGCATCGAGGTCCGGCTGACGGTCGACGAACTGGCGTTCGAGGGCGGCAGCGCCTTCATGCTGGCAGCGGTGCTGCACCGATACCTGGCCCGGCACGTGTCGATGAACAGTTTTGTCGAGACGGTGCTGCATTCGCTGACGCGTGGCGAACTGATGCGCTGGCAGCCTGAACTCGGCGTGAGGGCCGTGCTGTGATCGACGACGTCCAGGCTGCGATTGCCGGGCCGATCGAGCCCGTCGATGAGCGCGAAGCGAGCGCCGCGAAGGTGCAGGCTCTGTGGGCGGATATTTCACGCTATCCGCATCGGCAGGAACTGTTCCAGGTGATGCGCCGTATCGCCAGCGCCTATCCGCAGTTGCCCAAGTTCGGGCAAGCGCTGCGCCCCAGTGACGAGCCGTTGCGCATCACGCAGGAAGCGACGCTCACCTTCGCACCGTCGGCGGTGTCTGCCGTGCAGATCGCGCCGGGCGCGCTGCCAAGGTTGATGCAGCGCGTCTTCGGCCTGCTCGGTCCGAACGGTCCGTTGCCGATCCACATGACCGAGCAAGCCCGTGAACGGCAGATGCACCACGCCGACCCGACCTTGCTGCGTTTCCTGGACATGCTGACGCACCGCTTCGCCATGCAGTTCTACGCTGCATGGGCGCAGGCGCAGCCGGTCGTGAGCCTCGACCGCCCGGGCGACTCGCTGCACAGTGCCATCGTCGGTTCGCTGTTTGGTTTGGGCAACGCTGCCAGCTTCGCGCGAGACCCGGTCGGCGACTACCCGAAGCTGTACTTTGCCGGGCGCCTGTCGCGCTCGGTGCGCGACGCCGAAGGCTTGCAGGCTTGGATCTCGTCGCAATTCGAGGTGCCGGTCGTGATCGAACCGTGGAGTGGCCACTGGATGACGCTCGAGCCACTCGACCGCAGCCGCCTGTTGCGGCGCGGCGCACTCGGGCTCGGACGCGGCGTGGCGCTCGGATCGCGGGTCTGGGACGTGCAGCACAAGTTCCGCATCGTCGTCGGCGCGCTCGACTGGAATCAATACGCCGAATTCGTGCCCGGAGGCAGCGCGCTGCCCGCGTTGCTCGCGCTGGTCCGCCAGTACGTGGGCTTCGAATTCGAGTGGGACGTGCGCGTCATCCTGCGGCGCGAGCAGGTGCCGTCGTTGCAGTTGAGCAGTGACGCTCGCCGCATCGGTGCGCGCATCGGTGCCCTGGGCCAGTCCACCTGGCTCAGCACGTCCAGGCGATTGCGAGACGCGGGCGACTATGTCGTCAATGTCGAAAACACGCGCGCGGCTCGCCACGGTGCCGCCTGTTGAACCCGGTCCGATGATTCTGTTTGCAAGAAGGAAAATCCATGAGTGAGATCAGTCGAGTCGCCCTGTTCGGCAAGTTGAACCCGGTCGGCTACAAAGCCATCGAAGGTGCCACCGTGTTCTGCAAGTTGCGCGGCAACCCTTATGTGGAGCTGGTGCACTGGGTGACGCAACTGCTCGAGAACAACGAGTCCGACCTGCACACCATCGTGCGCCATTACGCGCTCGATGCCGCCGTGCTGGCGCGCGACGTCACCGCAGCGCTCGACCGCCTGCCGCGCGGTTCGACCGCGATCTCCGACTTTTCCGAGCACATCACATTCGCCATCCAGCAGGGCTGGGTGTACGGCACGCTGATGTTCGGCGACTCGCAGGTCCGCACCGGCTACCTGTTGATCGGCATTCTCAACACGCCGTCGCTGCGCAATGCGCTGATCGGCATCTCGCGTCAGTTCGAGCGCATCAAGGCCGACGACCTGGCCGAGAAGCTGGCGACGATCTGTGCCAAGACAGGCGAGTCGGGTCTGGGCGCGCAGGACGGCAGCATTGTCGGCGCCGCTGAGCCTGGCGGAAATTCGGGTGCGATGGCGCCTGCGGCGATGGGCAAGCAGGAAGCGCTGAAAAAATACACGATCGATCTGACCGAGAAGGCCCGCAATGGCGAGGTCGACCCGGTCACCGGGCGCGACGAGGAAATCCGCCAGATGGTCGACATCCTGATGCGCCGTCGCCAGAACAACCCGATCCTCACCGGCGAGGCCGGCGTCGGCAAGACCGCAGTCGTGGAAGGCTTCGCGCAGCGATTGGCGCGTGGCGACGTGCCGCCGCAATTGCAGGGCGTGTCGCTGCTCACGCTCGATCTCGGCCTGCTGCAGGCCGGTGCGTCGATGAAAGGCGAATTCGAACAGCGCCTGCGCCAGGTGATCGACGAGGTGCAGGCCAGTCCGAAGCCGATCATTCTGTTCATCGACGAAATACACACCCTGGTCGGCGCCGGCGGCGCCGCGGGCACGGGCGACGCGGCCAACCTGCTCAAGCCGGCACTGGCCCGCGGCAACCTGCGCACGGTGGGTGCCACCACCTGGGCCGAATACAAGAAGTACATCGAGAAGGACCCGGCGCTGACCCGTCGTTTCCAGGTCGTGCAGGTGCTCGAGCCCGATGAGAAGAAGGCCGTTCTGATGCTGCGCGGCGTGGCGACGATGCTTGAGAAGCACCACCGCGTGCAGCTGCTCGACGAGGCGATCGAGGCGGCGGTCAAGCTGTCGCATCGCTACATTCCGGCGCGCCAGCTGCCCGACAAGGCCGTCAGTCTGCTCGACACCGCGTGTGCACGCGTGGCCGTCAGCCAGCATGCGATACCGGCCGAGGTGGAGGATTGCCGGCGCCGCATCGAGTCGCTGGAAATCGAGTCCGGCATCATCGAGCGTGAGTCCACCGTGGGTGTCAACGTGGGCACGCGCCGGGTCGAGGTCGATCTGCGGATGGCGGCCGAGCGCGAGCGCCTGGTGGGGCTGGAACTGCGCTGGAAAGACGAGAAGACGGTCGTCGACCGCGTGCTGGCGCTGCGCGAGCAGTTGCGTGCCGGAGCGCTGCCGGTGGATGCGCCGGTGGATGCCTCAGTGGCAGCGCCTGCCGACACGCTGCCTGCCGGTGCGGCGCCGGTCGCTCAAGCCACCGCCCCGGTCGACCGCGAAGCGTTGCTGGCCGAGTTGCACGTCGAGCAATCGAAGCTGGCCGAGTTGCAGGGCGAATCGCCGCTCATCATGCCGTCGGTCGACGCGCAGGCGGTCGCCAGCGTGGTGGCCGACTGGACCGGCATTCCGGTCGGCCGCATGGTCAAGAACGAGCTGCAGGCCATCCTCAAACTCGGCGAGGCGCTCGGCAAGCGCGTGATCGGTCAGCAGCACGGCCTCGAGATGATCGCGCGCCGCATCCAGACGTCGCGCGCGCGGCTGGACAACCCGAACAAGCCGATCGGTGTGTTCATGCTGTGCGGCACTTCGGGCGTGGGCAAAACCGAGACCGCGCTGGCGCTGGCCGAGTCGCTGTATGGCGGCGAGCAAAACGTCATCACGATCAACATGAGCGAGTACCAGGAGGCGCACACGGTGTCGACGCTGAAGGGCGCACCCCCCGGCTACGTGGGCTACGGCGAAGGCGGCATCCTGACCGAGGCGGTGCGCCGCCGTCCCTACAGCGTGGTGCTGCTCGACGAGGTCGAAAAGGCCCACCCCGACGTGCACGAGATCTTCTTCCAGGTGTTCGACAAGGGCTGGATGGAAGACGGCGAAGGCCGCATGATCGACTTCAAGAACACGATCATCCTGTTGACCTCGAATGCCGGTTCCGAATTGATCATGAACATGTGCAAGGACCCGGAGTTGCTGCCCGACCCCGCGTCGCTGGCCACTGCGATGACCGAGCCGCTGCAGAAGATCTTTCCGCCGGCGCTGCTGGGCCGGATCGTGACGATTCCGTACTACCCGCTCACCGACGACATGCTCGCGCAGATCGTGCGGCTGCAACTCGGCCGCATCAAGAAGCGCGTGGCGGACAACCATCGCATCCCGTTCGAGTTCAGCGACGACGCCGTCGCGCTGATCGTCAAGCGCTGCAACAACGCCGAGTCGGGCGGTCGCATCATCGACGCGATCCTGACCAACACGGTGTTGCCCAAGGTCTCGATCGAGTACCTGACGCGCATGTCCGAAGGGCAGGAACTGAAGGCCGTGACGCTGGGCGTGCAGGACGACGAATTCAGCTACACATTCGAGTGAGACGCCGGGCGCTGCGCTTGACGTGGCGCCCTTGAAGGCGCAGGAGCATTCATGGCCACCCAGAAACGCGAGATCGTCTTCACGCCACCGTCCGGCACGGGCGAGCTGTTGTTTCGCCGCATGCAGGCGCGCGAAGAACTGGGTCGCCTGCCCGAATACACCGTCGAACTGCTGCGCCTGAGCAAGGACGCCAAGGTGATCCGGGCCAGCAGTCTGCTGGGCAAGGTGGCGACCGTGTCGATGATGCTCGACGACGACTCGCTGCGTCACTTCAACGGCCACATCGTGCGGTTCGTGCAAGGTGCCACGCGCGGGCGCTTCGATGTCTTTCACGCCGAGCTGCGGCCGTGGCTGTGGTTTCTGACCCGCACCTCCAACAGCAAGATCTTCCAGCCCGACAAGACCGTGGTCGACATCGTCAAGGCCGTGTTCGCGGGCTATGCGGGCCATTCGGTCGAGAACAAGTTGACGGCCACCTACCGGCCGCGCGCGTTTCGCGTGCAATACCGTGAGAGTGATTTCAACTTCGTCAGCCGGCTGATGGAAGAAGAGGGCATCTACTACTACTTCAAGCACACCGCCAGCGGCCACACGATGGTGCTGTGCGATGGCCTGAGCGGCCACGAGCCGATCGAGGGCGGCGAACTCGTCAACGCTGAAAGCACCGACAACCTGACGGTCAATCACGCCTGGGACTGGCGGCGCATCGACACCATCCAGTCGCTGAAGTACGCGCACGGCGACCATGACTTCCAGACCCCCACCACGGTCCTGACGAGCACCGCTTCGGTGGCGGCTACCGGCATGAGCGACAAGCCGGCCGACCTCGAAGTGTTCGACTACCCGGGTGGCTACGACGACCCGCATGTGAAAGAGGCCGCCGGCAGCAAGGACCAGGGCACGGCATGGGCCAAGCTGCGCGCCGACGATTTCGCCGCCCGTCAGGCGGTGTCCTCCGGCCTGTCGATGTACCGGCCGGTGGCGGTGGGCCTGACATTCGACCTCACCGAGCACGCCCAGAAGGGCCCGTACCTGGTGACAACGGCGGACTATGAACTCGACCTGGGCGACGCCGAGGGCCGCAGCGATCAGGATGCCGGGCCGATGTTCAAGTGCCGTTTCGAGGCGATCCCGAAGAACACGCGCTTTGTTTCGCAGCGGCTCACCGAGCGACCCTTCGTGCACGGTCTGCAGACCGCGGTCGTGGTGGGAAAAAAAGGCGACGACATCCACACCGACGAGTACGGCCGGGTCAAGGTGAAGTTCCGCTGGGACCGGATCGGCACCGCCGACGAAAACGGTTCGTGCTGGATCCGCGTCGTGCATCCGTGGGCCGGGCCCGGTTTCGGCATGGTGGCGTTGCCCCGCATCGGCCACGAAGTCGTGGTCAGCTTCGTCGACGGCGACCCCGACCGTCCGATCATCACGGGCTCGGTCTACAACGGCATCAACCGGTCGGCCTACAAGCTGCCCGAACACGCCACCGTCAGCGGCATCAAGACGCGCAGCAGCAAGGGCGGCAAGGTCGATACGGCCAACGAGATCCGCTTCGAGGACGAAAAGGGCAAGGAATACATCTGGTTTCAGGCCGAGAAAGACTATTTTCGGCTCGTGAAGAACGACGCGTTCGACTTCGTCAAAAAGAACGAGACGCTCAAGGTTGAACTGACCCGCAAGGAAGTGATCGGCGAGAACTGGTACGTCGACGTTGGCAAGGACGTCATGCACAACCTCGGCAAGGATCTGCATGTCAAGGTGGCGGCGGACATCTTTTTGACCGGTGGCGCGACCTACCAGGTGCAGATTGCCAAAGATCTCAGCGTCAAGGTCGGGGGCGATGCCGGCATCGCCATCGGCAACAGCGCCGACATCAAATCGGGCGGCGACATGGCGGTGTACTCCGACGGCGTGATGCACCTGAAGGCTGCTCAGAACCTGCTGCAGCAGGCCGGTCAAAAGCTGTCGTTGAAGGCTGGCATGTCGATCTCGATGGAGGCCGGCATGACGATCACGTTGAAGGCCGGTCCGTCGTTCATCAGCATCGGCCCGGGCGGCGTCGACATCTCCGGGCCGATGGTCAAAATCAACTCCGGTGGGTCTGGCGGCGCCGCCACGGCCGTCAAGGCGGCCAGCCCGACGGCGCCGGCCGAGGCGAAGAAGCAGGACGAACTGATCGCAGCGAAGAAGACCGACTACGAAAAGAATTTCGCCGACCCGCTGCCGGCCGACTGATCGGAATCGCGACGCCGAGCCATGTCCGATGCTGTTTCCCAGGCGCAACTCAAAGCCACGCTGTGGGCCCAACCCGGTGCGCATGTCCATGCCGTGATCGACGGCATGGTGATGCCCGGCCTGGCGCAGCGGCTGGCCCAGGCCGACGTGGCGGGCTGGGACTGCCTGCAGCGCGGTGCGCTGTCGACCGAGCAGGCCGAACAGGCCGCCTACCTGGTCGAACTGCGTGCCGATTCGGCGTACACCGACCTGCTGCTCGGTGAGGCCGTCGGCACCTACCCGGGTTGGGGGTTGTTGCTGGTGTCCAGGCATGCGCTGCTGCCGGTGCGCGAGCATTGCCGGGCGTTGAGCACCGTGACCGTGCCGGACGGCGAGCGACGTCCCTGGCGCTGGCACGACCCCGAGGTGCTCGGCGCCATCCTGCCAGCGCTGCAGCCGTCGCAGCTGGACCTGCTGTTCGAGCTGGAGCAAAGTTTCGTGATGGTCACGAAGACCGACTGGACCTGGCATTCGTTGCGCAACGGTCTGCTCGAGACGGACCGACGCGCGTTGCTGACGCCGGCGCGATGATGCCGTCACCGCAGTCGCACCTCGTCGTGACCAGGGTCGATTGCCCATGCTGAAGCTCAGTCGCGACCAGCACGAACTGCTCGAGCAGTTGGCGTTGCGGCGCCACGCCGCCACCATCGGCACGGTGCTCGCCGAGACCTGGCCCGCCATGACATCGCGGCTGGGCGAGCGATGGCCCGCCTTTGTCGAAGCGGCGCTGCAACAAGGCCGACGGCATGGCTGTGTGGACCCCGCGGATCTGGCCCGCTATGCCAGCCTGTGGTGCTTTTGGGGCCCGGCGTTCGACGACAAGCCCGGCTTCGAATGGGCCCGCGAGATCCTGGCCGACCCGCGGCGCCCGGCGCAGCTGCGCATGCACCAGCTGATCCATCACACGCGCGATGACGTCCAGCGCCAGGCACCGGCGGCGCCGGGAGCCACTCCGGTCGTCACCCTGGCCCAGTTCGACACGGCGCTGGCAATGGTGGACACCCAGATGGCCGCGGCGAGCCTGTCGAAATCGGTGTTCCCGAATCCGCAGCCACGGGCGGCCGTCAAGGCGTGCGACATCGGCCGGGTCGACGCGATGCTGGCGGAGATCGACCAGGCGCAGGAATACCGACTCGCCGGCGCGGTGTGGCAACGGGCCGGCGTGGTGCCGCTGGAGTCCGCGCCATGGCAATGGACGCGCGGTCCGGATGCACCGGTCGAGCTGGCGCTCACCAGCCGCGCGCTGCACGCGGGCCCGGTGGCGCGGCTGAACCTGAAGGTCGAGGCGCCATCGGTCTGCAACCCCCGGGTCCACCCCGAAGTCGTGCACACCAGCGCGCAGGGGCGATTGGCGTGGAAGGGTCGTGACACCGCGCGGCTCAGCCTCTCGCTCTACGCCTTGCCGGCGTTCCCGGCGGCCACGGCCGAAGCGATCGCCGTGGCGCCGGGAGTGGCTGCGGCGACGCCTTGCGACCTGCAGCGCATCGAGGTGGCCAGTTGCGGCCTGCGTGATGCGGGTGCCCCATTCGGTGCTCTCGCGCTGAGCGTCGCGGTCTTTCCCGCCACGCAATGGCTCGCCGAGTGGCGCCACGCCGCATGGTCCGCGTTCGCGTTCCCGGCGTTGACGGGTGTCGGAGCCGAAGCCGCCGCCGTGGCCCCGGTCTGCCGCCTCGAAGCCGACGGCGTGGCCCTGGACGTCACCGAACGCTTGCAGGCCTGGCCGGGTCTGCAGCGCGCATTCCGGCAGGGCATGGAGCGCCTCTACAACGAATGGAGCCGCGTGCTGGACGGCCAGCAGGTGCAGATGGAGGTGGCCGGCGTGGCTCTGGCGGGACAGTCCGGCCTGACCTGGGGCTACCGTCGCACCGACCCGGCCCGCGTGCTGATGCGGGTCGAAGGCGCCGTCGACATGCTGGCCTGCACGCTCGACCTGCGCCTGACGGGCGAATTGGCGACGGCAGGTGCGAGGTCGCGGCTGATTCTGTCGTGCAAGGGCCGCAGCGAGTTGCGTCTGGCGGTCTCGCAGCTCGGCGATCAGGCGTTGCCGCCCGGTCAGCCGCTGAGTGCGGTGTTGCGCAGCTGGCGCTTTCCGGTCGTGCTCGAGATCGATCCGATCGCCAGCGAGGCGCTGGTGGTGATGACCAACGCCGCCACGCCTGCGCCGATGCTGGGCGCGATCGCCGGCGAGTGCGGCCTGCGGCCCCGGCCCGACGGCCTCGGCCACGAGTGGTTTTTCGCGCTGCGCCTCGAGCCGGTGGCGGTGCTGCTGCACTGTCAAGACCCGATCGTCGGCTCGCGCACGCTCACGCAGCCGCTGCTGCCGGCGATGACCCTGGTCGACTGGAGCGGCGGCTGAGCATGGAACGCCTGATGGTGGTGATGCTCGAAGCGGCCGGATGTGCGGCCGAAGTGCTGCTCAACGGCATGCCCGTCGCGGCGCTCGGGGCCGAGGGCGGGCGGGCCTGCATGGCGGTGCACGAATACACGCTGGCCGGCAGGAACCGCATGGTGCTGGCGATCCACCCGGCGGCGGCAGGCGAGGCTGTCACGCCGCAGCCCCGCATCGCGATCGGCGCGACCTGGGCGCGTGCCACCTTGCTGTTGCCCCGCATGGGCCGTGTCGTCAACGACCCGAGCACGCGCGTGCTCGGCGCGGTCGAGTGGGCGGTCGCCGAGGGCACCAGCTTCGACGTGCCGGCAGTTCACGCGCGTGACTTCGACCTGCCGGTCAACTTTCCGCGCTGGCGCTGGCTCGACGCGCCGGTGATCGAACTCACCGAGCCGGTGCGGCGCCAGATCCTGGGGTTCGTGCAGAAACTGGCCGTGGAAATGGCGCTCGGCAACGCCGAGCCGCTGCTGCAGGCGACCCGGTTGCGCTTTGATGAACTCGCGCTGGCCTACCAGACCAGTGCCGAGGCGGCGATCCGTCGCTTTCGCGACGACCTGCAGCAACGCTTCGCTGCCGGCGCGCTGAAGATCGTGCCACCGACGGCGCAGGACCTGGTGCTGCGGCCGCTGGTCGATGGCCGGCTGGTGGCCTGTCTGGCGGCCAAGGGCGGGCCGGCATTGCACACGCAAAATGGCGATCCGGCGCTGGGCGAACAGGCCTGGCCGTTGCGGCTGGCGATGGTCGAAGGAAACATCTATGTGCTGCGCTGAACGCTACCCGATCTCATGGCGCGACGACAGGGCGAGCTGCGGCGCCACCGATCGGCGCCGCACGTTCGAAGAAAGGCATCTGTGATCACGATCAATGTCGCGTCTTTCAACGGCAGCGCCCTCGCCGTGCCGCTGGCGGCGCACTTCGACGAAATGGGCGGCAACATCGGGCGTGCCGACACCAACCAGCTGGTGCTGCCCGACCCCGAACGGACGATCTCGCGGGTGCATGCGCAGGTGGTGTATCGCAATGGTCGTTATGCCATCGTCGACCGCGGCAGCAACGCCATCTCGGTCAACGGTCGCCCGCTCGGCAATGGCCAGGAATCAACAATTCAAGCTGGCGACGAGATCCAGATCGGCGGCTACGCGATGCGCGTCGTGGCGGCCACTGCGACGCCGGTGCCGGGCGGCAAGGCCGACGATCCGTTTGCCGACTTCGGCGGATTGTTCGGCGCGGCGCCGGCGGGATCGCAGCCGGCCTCGGCCGGGCGCGGCGATCCTTTGGCCGGCTTCGGCCAGCCGGCGCAGCCGCCGGCACCGGGTCGATCGGCGGCGATGCCGCCGCCAGCGTCGGCGGCCGCGGCGGCCGGTGGCATTCCCGACGACTGGGATCCTTTTGCCCCCGATCCGGTCAGCCCACCGCGCCCCGACGATTTCGCGCGTTCGCTGGGCGGTGGTGGCGGCGCTGGCAATTTCGGCCTGGAAGTGGGCGGTCGCGGCGCCGGGCCGCTGATTCCCGATTGGCCGGGATCGGGTGGCGGTTCCGGCTCGGCCGATTCGATCGACAACCTGTTCGGTCTGGCGCCGGCGCGCGCCGGCGCCGATCCGTTCGCCAACTCGGCGCTGAGCCAGGCGGCCGCGCTGCCCAACATGGCCGGCCACGCAGACCCGATGAAGGCGCTGGGCAGCCTCACCAAGGCGAGCGCATCGGCAGCCGCCGACAACCGTTCCGAGCTGCAGACGCCGATCATGTTGCCGCCGGCAGCGAGACCAGCCGCCGTGCCGCCGCCGTTGGCGCCGCAACCTGCGGCACCGAAGGGCGCCGCGGTAATGTCGTGGGACGAGCCTTCAGGCGACGGCCGCACGATCATCCGGGCCAAGCCCGTGCCGGCGCCGAAGCCGGCGCCCGACCAGGGCGGGTCTGCCGCAGCAGCGTCGATCCCTGCCGCTGCACCGATCGCGACCCCGATACCCGCACCCGCACCCGCACCCGCGACGATGAGGAACGTGGCTGGCACGGCGGCGCCCGCAGCGAGCGGCGCGGCCGCATCGCCCGCGGCGCCCGCCGCCCAGGCTGCGCATCCGGCGATCTCTGCAGCCGTCGGTCGAGTGCCGGCGCCGCCGCCGCCGACACGCCCGCGAGCCACCGCCTCGGCCGAACCCGCCGCGGCCGTCGATGCAGCGTCGCTGTTGGCGGCGCTGCAGGACGGCCTGGGCGTCGACGGTCTGGCGATCGACGCGCTGACGCCGGAACTGATGCGGCTGCTCGGCCAGCTGGTGCACGAGGCGACCAAGGGCACCGTCGACCTGCTGGTGGCCCGCGCGGCGCTCAAGCGCGAGGTGCGTGCCGAGGTGACGATGATCGTCGCGCGTGAAAACAACCCGCTCAAGTTTTCACCGTCGGTGGAGGTGGCGCTGTCCCATCTGCTCAAGCCGACCGCGCGCGGTTTCATGGCGCCCGAGCTGGCGATGCGCGACGCCTACGACGATCTGCGCGCGCACCAGTTCGGCTTCCTCGCCGGCATGCGCGCCGCGTTGGAGGGCGTGCTCAAGCGCTTCGACCCGGTCGTGCTCGAGAGCAAGCTGACGCAGGGTTCGGTGTTGTCGAACCTGTTGCCGGGCAGCCGCAAGGCGCGCATGTGGGACCTGTTCAACGAGCTCTACGGGCAAATCTCGGCCGAGGCGTCCGACGACTTCCACGAACTGTTCGGCAAGGAATTTTTGCGTGCGTACGAGAGCTACATCGACGAACTGGCGAAGGACCGGTCGTGAAGCGGGGTGACGCGCCGATGAGCGCGCCGGGCTGCCCTTCAGCGCGAATCCCGAAGAGTCCCGCGCGGAGGGTCGTTCAGTGAGCGTGCAGATCGAACTGGCCATCTTGTCGCGGCAGGGCGGCCGCTCGTACAACGAAGATGCCTGCGGCCATTGGCACTCCGACAGCAACCTGTGCTGCGTGGTGGCCGACGGCGCCGGTGGCCACGGCGGCGGCGACAAGGCGTCCCGGCTGGCGGTGCAAAGCATCATCGGCAGCTATTCGGCAGCGCCGCAAGCCTCGGCCGAATCGGTGCGCGAGATGATCCTGCAGTCCAGCCGCAGCGTCATCGAACACCGGGCCGACGGCGCGGCGCAGCAGAACATGCACAGCACCGTGGTCGCGCTGTTCGTCGACCTGGACCACAACACCGCGGCCTGGGGCCACTGCGGCGATTCGCGGCTGTATGTGTTCCGCGCTGGCGCGATGGTGCTGCAAACGCGCGATCACAGCCTGGTGCAGTCGCTCGTCGATGGCGGCCTGCTCGCGGCCGACCAGGCGCACAACCATCCGCAACGCAGCGAGTTGCTGTCGGCGCTGGGCGTGGCCGAGGATCAGTTGCTGATCGGCGTGTCGGCCGAACCTTGGGTGCTGCAGGCGGGCGATGTGTTCCTGCTGTGCACCGACGGTCTGTGGGAGTACGTGGCCGTGACCGCGATCGAGGCGGCCCTGGCGCAGGCACCCGACCCGCAAGCCTGGCTGGACGACCTGGAACAACAGGTGCTGGCGGCCGCCGCGCACAAGCCCAACCACGACAACTTCAGCGCCCTGACCGTGTGGGTCAGCGAGCACTGAGCGGGAGTATCGAGATGCCCAAACAAGTCTGCATGGGTGCCTTGCTGACGTGCACTTTCGGCGCGGCCCCGAGCTCGCTGGTGGTGTTGCCGAAAAACCGGGTGATGAGCTCGATGATGCCGGCCGCCAACATCATGGACAACCTGCCGATCGTCAACATCGTGCCGTTCGGTGCCTGCACCTCGCCGAACAATCCGGCCGTGATCGCCGCGCTGGGGTCGCCGATGCCCTGCGTGCCGGTGATCCCTGCGCCCTGGTCTCCCGGTTCGCCCACCGTGCTGATCGCCAACATTCCAGCGCTCAACAGCACCAGCAAACTGATGTGCGCCTGGGCCGGCATGATCGCCGTGAGCATGCCCGGCCAGCTGACTCACGACATCGCATGACACCCGTTGTGGCCGGTGGCGTGAGTGCGGGAAGTACCACCCCTTCACGGCTTGACGTGAAGTAAAGTCAGCTGCGCTTTCGGCACCACCTCGCGGTTCAAAACCTGTTCGAGCCGCTGCACGTCTTCGACATCGGCCTGGTCTGAACACATTCTTGACAGCCCACATTGAACGATTGCCATGACCTGGTTTAACAAGGTGGTTTGGACGGAGGGCATGTTCCTCCAGCCGCAGCATTTCCAGCAGCACGACCGCCATGTCGACTACCAGCTCCGGCAGCGGTTGATCGCCTGCGTGGGACATGCATGGGGCTTTGTCTCGATCTCGATCGACGATGCTGCGCTGGCGCTGGGCAAGCTCAGTCTGAACGCGGCGCAGGGCGTGTTGCCCGACGGCACCGCGTTCGCGATTCCGGGCAATGACGCAGCGCCTGCCGCGCTCGATGTGCCCGGTGACGCACGCAATGAGCGCGTGGTGCTGGCATTGGCGCTGCAGCGTCCCGGGTTCGTCGAGTCGGATGCCGAACAGGCGGCCGGCTCGATGGGCCCGCGCTACCAGGTGGCCGAGGTGCAGGTGGGCGACAGCAACACCAACCTCGACCGCGATGCGTCGGTGCAGATCGGGCGCCTGAACCTCAAGCTGATGCTCGAGCGCGACGCCGGCGAGGGCTACGCCACGATCGCCGTGGCGCGCGTGGTCGAGCGGCGGGCCGACAACAAACTGGTGCTCGATGCGCAGTTCATCCCGCCGATGCTGCAGGCGCAGGGCCACGCCATCCTCGACGGCTATGTGCGCGAACTGTGCGGCCTGCTGCACCAGCGCGGCGAGGCATTGGCCGCGCGCTTGACGCAGCCCGGCCGGGGCGGCGTGGCCGAGATTGCCGACTTCCTGTTGCTCGAGTCGGTGAACCGCTCGCAGCCGGTGTTCGTGCAACTCAGCCAGCGATCCGTGCTGCACCCGGAGACGCTGTACGCGGCCTGCCTGGGCCTGGCGGGCGACCTGTCGACCTTTCGCGACAAGCGCCGGCCACCCGCTTTTCCGGAATATCTGCACGATGACCTGGCGCGTTGTTTCCGCGCGGTGATCGACGACCTGCGGCAGTCGCTGTCGATGGTGATGGAGCAGACCGCGATCCCGATCGAATTGCAGGACCGCAAGTACGGCATCCGCGTCGCCATCATCCCCGACCCCGAACTGCAGCGCACCGCGAGTTTCGTGCTGGCCGTGACGGCGCAGATGCCCGGCGATGCGCTGCGGGCACGCTTTCCGACCCAGGTCAAGATCGGCCCGGTGGAGCGCATCCGCGACCTCGTCAACCTGCAGTTGCCCGGCGTCACGCTGCGCCCGCTGCCGGTGGCGCCGCGCCAGATTCCCTACCACGCCGGCTTCAACTACTTCGAGTTGGACACGCGCAACAACGACTTGTGGAAGCAGCTCGAGACCTCGGGCGGACTGGCGATGCACATCGCCGGCGAGTTTCCCGGGCTCGAGCTCGAGTTCTGGGCCATCCGGGGCTGAGCGCCTCGTCGACCTCGCGAGCAAGCGGACTTTGATCAGGAATCGCCATGGCTGAGAAAGGTTTGGAAGACGACCCGTTTTCCGCGTTCGAGTCCGATCGAACCATCATCAAGCCCAGCGGTGGACGGGCCGCCCGGTCGCCGGGCGCGGCACAGCCCGCGGGCCAGCCGGCAGCGCGCGTCGAACAGGTTGGCAAGGAGGCACCGCTGGCGCTCGATGCGCTGATGACCGCGAATCTGAACCCGTTGGTGTCCGCCGCGTCGCCCCTGCTCAGCGCCGCGCCACGCATCCGAGCCATGGCACAGCATCCGAACCCGGCCGGTTTGAAAGATGCGCTCGCCGACGGTGTGCGCAAGTTCGAGAGCCAGGCGCGCAGCGAGGGCCTGCCCAACGAACAGGTGATCGCGGCGCGCTACATCCTGTGCACGTTGCTCGACGAATCGGCCGCCAGCACGCCGTGGGGCGGCTCGGGCGTCTGGGCCAACCAGAGTCTGCTGGTGCTGTTCCACAACGAGACCTGGGGTGGCGAGAAGGTTTTTCAGCTGATGTCCAAGCTGGCCGAGAACGTGGGCGCCAATCGCAACCTGCTCGAGCTGATGTACGTCGTGCTCGCGTTCGGCTTCGAGGGCCGTTACCGGGTGCAAAGCGATGGCAAGGCGCAGCTCGACAGCGTGCGCGTGCGGCTGTCGCAGATGCTCAAGCAAGGCCGCCCTGATGCCGACAAGGCGCTGTCGCCGCGCTGGGAAGGTGCGCCGGCGAAGGTCGCTAAGCTCGGCGCCGGCGTGCCGATGTGGGTCGTCATGTCGCTGGCGGGCTTGTTGCTCACGATCGCCTACGTCGGCTTGCGGCTGTCGATCAACAGCCATTCCGACCCGGTCTTCTCGACCCTGCAGGGGCTCGACGTGCCGGCCGCCACGGTGGTGGCACCGCCACCGCCGGCACCGGCTGAAACGCCCCGGCTGGCCAAGCTGCTCGAAGCCGAGGTGAGCGCCGGACAGGTGCAGGTGCGCGACCTGGCGGACCGTTCCATCGTCGTCATCAAGGGCGACGGCTTTTTCGAGCCCGGCAGCGCCGTGATTGCCGACCGCGTCAAGCCGCTGCTCGGGCGCATCGAGTCGGCGCTGCAGGTGTTGCCGGGTCAGGTGCTGATCACCGGCCACACCGACAACCAGCCGATCCGATCGGTGCGTTATCCGTCCAACTGGCACTTGTCGCAAGACCGCGCCGATGCCGTCAAGTCGCTGCTGTCCACCACGCTGAAGCCGGAACGCCTGCGTGCCGAGGGCCGCGCCGACGCGCAGCCGGTCGAGGACAACAGCACCGCGGCCGGCCGCACCAAGAACCGGCGCGTCGAGATCACGCTGTTTGTCGCCGCAAGCGCCTGATGCCGCCGCCCACCCGCCCGCCGACCTCAGTTTTCCTGGCCGAGACCGCCGCATGAAGAAGCTGCTGCAAGTCCTGTTTCACCCGCTGCTGCTGGCCGTGATCGGCGTGCTGGCGCTGTCGGCGGTGCTCTGGTGGCTCGGGCCGATGATCTCGTTCGGCGACCGCCGCCCGCTCGACCCGGTGTGGGTGCGTGCTTGGTTGATCGGTCTGATGTTCGCGGTGCTGGCATTGAAGGTGCTGTTCGGCACGTTGAAGCGGCGCAAGACCAATGCCGCGCTGGTGGCCGGCATGAGCAAGGGCCCGAGCGCGAGCGACAAAGAGCTCGGCACGCTGAACGACCGTTTCGCGCAAGCGATCGACGTGCTCAAGCAGGCCCCGATGGGCGGCGGTTCGCGCTCGATCTTCAAGCGCGGGCAGTTTTTGTACGAGCTGCCCTGGTACATCTTCATCGGCGCGCCCGGGTCGGGAAAGACCACGGCATTGCTCAACGCCGGCCTCACCTTTCCGCTGGCCGAGAAGATGGGCTCGGGTGGCGTGCGCGGTGTGGGCGGCACCCGCAACTGCGACTGGTGGTTCACCGACCAGGCCGTGCTGATCGATACCGCCGGCCGCTACACGACGCAGGAGTCGGACAGTGCGGCCGACGCGACCGCCTGGGACGGCTTCCTGGCGCTGCTGCGCAAGGCCCGGCCGCGCCGGCCCATCAACGGCGTGCTGCTCACGGTCAACATCCAGGACCTGCTGCAGCAGAACCCGGCCGAGCGCAAAGAGCACGCCGGCAAGCTGCGCGCGCGCATGCAGGAACTGTCGCTGAAGCTCGGCGTGCGCGCGCCGGTCTATGTGCTGATCACCAAGACCGACCTGATCGCCGGCTTCAACGAAAGCTTCGGCGACCTCGGCAAGGAAGAACGCAACCAGGTGTGGGGCTTCAGCTTCCCGTACTCGCCGCAAAGCAGCGAGGACACGCTGAGCAACTTCGCGTCCGAGTTCGCGGCGCTTGAAAAGCGCCTGCGCGACCGTGTCGTCGACCGCATGGACGCCGAGCAGGACGTGCTCAAGCGCGCCGCCATCTTCAACTTCCCGCAGCAGTTCGCTGGCATCAAAGGGCTGCTCGGTGGCTTCCTCGAGCAGGTGTTCAGCGCCGGTGGGCAGCTCGAGGACCGGCCGTTGCTGCGCGGCGTTTACTTCACCAGCGGCACCCAGGAAGGCACGCCGATCGACCGTGTGATGGGCACGCTGGCACGCACCTTCGGCGTCGAACGCCGTCTTGCCGCCGTGGCGCCGGCGCGTGGCGGCAAGAGCTTTTTCCTGCACCGGCTGCTGCGTGATGTGATCTTCGTCGAGCAAGGCCTGGTGGGCGAGAACCGTGCGATGGAAACCCGGCGCGCGCGGCTGCGGCTGGCCGGCTTTGCGGCCACCGCTGTCGTGGCGCTGTCGGTATTGGCCGGGTGGTTCGTCAGCTATGGCCGCAACAAGGCTTACGTGAATCAGATCGAGGCCAAGCTGCCCGAACTGCGCAAGGCGGTCGACAGCATTCCGCCGGCAACCACCAGCGACGTCTCGCCGCTGCCGGGCGTGTTGTCGGCAGTGCGCCTGGCGCCGCAACCCGAAGGCTTCGCGCTCGACTCGCCGCCGCTGCTGATGTCGCTGGGTCTGTACCAGGGCGGCAAGCTCGACGCCGGGGCCGAGCTTGGCTATCAGCGTCTGCTGGAACACACGCTGATGCCGCGCGTGGTGCGTCGGCTCGAGGAGCGGCTGCGCTCGGCCAACCGCGACAACCTGGAAGTCGCCTACGAGGGACTCAAGGCGTACGTGATGCTGTACACGCCCGACAAGTTTGACGCCGAGGCTTTCAAGGCCTGGGTCACGGTCGACTGGGATGCCACGCTCGAGCGCAGCACCTCGCCGGCGCAACGCGAGGCGCTGGCGGTGCACCTGGATGCCATGCTCGCGCAGGGCGCGCCGCAGCCGGCCGCTCCGATCGACAAGGCGCTGGTGGCCGGCGTGCGTGACATGCTGGTTGCGTTCCCGCTCGAATACCGCGTCTTCAGCCGCCTCAAACGTGCCCAGTTGGGTGCCAACGTGCCTGCCTTCACGGTGGCAGGCGCGGCCGGGCCGCCCGCCCTGCAGGTGTTCGAGCGCATCAGCGGCGAGCCGCTGACGAAGGGCATCTCGGGCCTGTACACCAAGGAGGGCTTCCAGAAATCGTTCCAGCTCAGCGTCGAAAAGGCCACCAAGCAACTGGCGGCCGAGGAAAGCTGGGTGCTCGGCATCCGCCCGGTGGACGCCAAGCCGCTGGCCAACCTGACCGGCAGCGGCGAACTGACCGACCGGGTGCGCCGCCTTTACTTCGAGGAATACATCAAGGTCTGGGACAAGTACATCGCCGACCTCCGCATCGTCAAGCTGACCAGCCTGTCGCAAAGCCTCGACGTTGCCCGCATCCTGTCGGCGGTCGACTCCCCGCTGGCCGCCTTCATGCGCGGCGTTGCGCGTGAAACGACGCTCGTCGACGCGCCCAAGCCCGGCGCGCCCGACATCAACCTGCCGGCCCAGGCGGGCACGGTCAAGCGCGAGCTGAAGGATTTGATGACGGGCTCCGGCGTCGCCCCCAGCGGGCCGCCGCTGGAGCAGATGGTCGATGACCACTTTGCGTCCGTGCGCCGGCTCATGCAGGGTCAGCCGGCGCCGATCGACGAGGTGCTCAAGCTGTTCAACGAGGTCTACGTGCAGCTCGCGGCGGTCGATGCGGCGCAAAAGAGCAAATCTGCGCCGCCGCCCAGCGCCGGCGCAGATCGCCTGAAGGCCGCCGCCGGGCAGCAACCTGAACCGATCCGCGCCGTGCTCGAAAGCCTGGCGGGTGCCGCAGCCACGCAAGGCCGGAGCGTGGAACTGGCGGGTCTGAGCGGCGAGCTCAAGCCGATCAGCGATTTCTGCGCGCGTGCCATCGCGGGCCGCTACCCATTCACCACCAGTTCCAAGTCGGACGTGCCGACCGAGGACTTCGCGCAGTTCTTCGGTGCGGGCGGCATGCTCGACGACTTCTACCAGCGTCGGCTGTCCACGATCGTCGACACCAGCACGCCGGTCTGGACCTTCAAGCCACTGGCCGACGGCGCGCGCCCGGTCAACGCCGCCGCGCTGGCCGATTTCCAGCGCGGTGCCCGCATCAAGGATGTGTTCTTCCGCGCGGGCGGCAAGACACCCGGGTTTCGCATCGAGATCCGGGCGGTCGAGATCGCGGAAGGACTGAAGGAGATCGATCTCGACATCGACGGTCAGATGTTCAAGTTCAGCGCCGGCAACACCACGCCGGCATCGATTCAATGGCCAAGTGCGCGGCTGAGTTCGCAGATCAAGCTGAGCACTGCGGGCGGCGGTGCGCCGCTCATCTTCGATGGGCCGTGGGCGCTGTTTCGCCTGTTCGACCGATTCGACGTGAAGCCGACCGCGCAGCCCGAGCGTTTCATCGTCGACATGAACCTCGAGGGTAAAACCGCACGGCTCGAGGTCACCGCGAGCAGCGTCTTCAATCCGTTCAGGCTCAGGGAGATGCAGCAATTCCGCTGCCCCGGTGCGCTGTGACCGGACGGTACGAATCAGCATCACTTTGATGACAGCGTTGCCACAGGCACCGGGCTGGTACGGCAAATTGCCGTCGCTGGGCGACTTTGCGTCGCGCCGGCTGCCGCCCGAGTTCATCGAGCCCTGGGATCTCTGGCTAAGCGAGCGCATCGCTGCACTGCGCGTTGCGCTGGGGGCGGGTTGGCTCGATGCCTACCTGAGCAGTCCGACCTGGCGCTTCGTGCTGATGCCGGGTGCGATGCCGGGTGCCCTGCCTGGTCTGCCGATCGGGCAGGCTTGGGCGGGCGTGCTGATGCCGTCGGTCGACCGGGTCGGGCGGTATTTTCCGCTCACGCTGGCCACGCCGGTGGCGCTGTGGCCCGGGCCGGCGTCCGCGCTCGAACCGTTGTTGGCCTGGTTGCAGCAACTCGAAGACCTGGCGCTCGCCGCGTTGCAGGACGACTGGCGCATCGATCAGATCGAGCAAGCGTTGCAGCAACTGCCGGCGCCGCCGCAGCGAGCCACTGTGTTGCCAGCCGAGCAGGCGCTGGCGCAGGCATTGCAGCAGCCCAGCGGCTTCGTGGCCATCGACGGTCGGGCAGATCCTGCCGGCTTGGCGGCACTGTGGGCGCAGGTGCTGGGCGATGTCGCACCGGGTTGGCGGCAGGCGCTGGCCGGCCGCTCATGCTGGATGGCCGACGGGCCTGCCAAGCCCCGGTTGCTGGTCAGCCTCGGGCTGCCCGACTCCGCTGCATTCGTGCGCATGTTCGGTGCAAACGGCGCTGCGCCAGACGATGCGTGAGCCATTGGCGCGCGTGAGCCGCTTGGTTGCAGTGCGAGCCGCATCTGGCCGCCTCGAACGTCAATGCCTGCAGCCCCCGCGATTTCACTGACCATCGGAGAGCAGATGTCGAACGTCACATGGGGTTTCAATTTCGGATCGCTCAACCACAGCGGCGCCGCGCCGGTGCCCAAGCGTGGCGCTGCGCGTCGCATCGTCGTGATGGGTGATTTCAGCGCCGGTGCCGCCGCGGGGCGTCTGGACACTGGCCCAGCGCTGGCGCGACGCAAACTCATCCCGGTCGAGTTCGACACGCTGGAAGACACCTTGCAGCGTTTGCGGGTCAGGCTGTTGTTGCCGCTGGGCGATGCGGGGTCGGGCGTCGAGCTGGAATTTGCGGACCTCGACGCCTTCCACCCGGATGCGCTTTACCGGTCGCTGGACGTTTTCCAGGCGCTGGCCGATTTGCGCAAACGCTTGAACAACACCGCCAGCTTTGCCAAGGCCGCCGCGGAGGTGCAGTCCTGGGGCGGCACTGTCCAGAACAAAGTGCGCAAGCGCCGTTCGCGCAGCGGCTCGCCAGCCGCCGACGCGCGCCTGAGCGATTTCGCGCGGCTGGTCGGCGTCGCCCCGGAACTGCGCACCGACACCCCGGTCGACGCGCTGCTGCGGCAGATCGTCGGCCCGCTGGTGCAGGCCGCAGCCGATCCGAAACGCGATGCGATGGTGGCCACGGTCGACGAGGCGCTGTCGGCGGCGATGCGCGAGGTGCTCCACCAGAGCGAGTTCCAGAACCTGGAATCGCTCTGGCGTGGCCTGGACATGCTGCTGCGGCGCATCGAAACCGGGCCGTCCCTGCAGGTGCTGCTGCTCGATGTGTCGGCGGAAGAACTCGCGGCCGACCTCAGCAGCGCCGACGACCTGAGCGACAGCGGGCTCTACTCGCTGCTGGTGGAGCAGCGTGCCGCCGAAAAGAACGGCGGCGTCTCGCTCATCTGCGGCCTGTACCAGTTCGAAGCCACACCGCCGCACGCCGAACTGCTCGGGCGCATGGCGCACATCGCAGCGCAGGCGCAGGCGCCTTTTGTGACCGCCATCTCGGCCGATGGCCTGATGGACCGCAAGAACCCGCCGCATGAGCTGGTGATGGAATCGATGCAGGCTTTGCGCGAAATGCCGCAGGCTTCGAACTTGGCACTGCTTGCGCCGCGCTTCATGCTGCGGCACCCGTACGGCAAGCGCAGCGACCCGATCGGTGTGTTCGCCTTCGAGGAATTCACCGCGGCCGAAGGCATGCGCGGCATGTTGTGGGGTCATCCGGCGATCCTGGCGGCGTGCCTGTTGGCGGCTCCCAGCCCGACCTTGTCGATCGGCGACCTGCCGTTCCACTACGTCGTGGACGGCGACGGCGATCAGGTGGGTCTGCCGTGCACCGAGCGGCTGGTGTCGGCCGAGATCGCCGCGCAGCTCGGCCGATACGGCATCAACAGCCTGATGGCCCACAAAGGTCAGCCCGAACTGCGGCTGGCCGGTCTCGATGCGACGAACGGCGAGGCGTTGAGCTGGCACGCGGCGCCGAAGCCCGTGATGCGGGCGACTGCGCGGGCGCCGGTCGCCGCCGAGTCGCCCGAGCCAGACGCTCGAAGCGATGAGCCCGAGCTTCAGGCCGCGGGTGGCGCGTCGGGTGATGGCGAAGACGCACAAACGCCGGAAAGCGCCGACACCAGCCTGGCCGACCTGTTGGCAAGCTTGGCAGATACCGAGACGCCGGCCGCCGACCCGGGCGGAGCCGACGACGACATCGACCCGGAACTGGCCGCCCTGCTCAAGTCGCTCGAGTGACGGGACCGATCCGCGGGCCGCTGCGGCCCCCGCCGCGGACCAGACGTCAATGCGCGGTGGGCGGCGGCGGCTCGTCGGTCGATTCGCCTTCGGCGGGAGGTGCGGTCTCGACGCGGTAGTCCTCGCTCGCCCAGGCCCCCAGGTCCTGGTTCTTGCAGCGGGCGCAACAAAACGGCCGCGAGGTGTTGGCGGGGCCATAAATACTCGGCCCTGCACACCGCGGGCAGCGAATGATGCGGACGGAAGGCGGGGTGTCGCTCATCAGCAGTATTTGAGCCAGGCAGGGGCGCCTGCTTGAATTTTTGCTGTCAAAGCCTGCGTCAGGTGCACAACGTCAGTTCGAAGCTGGCGTCGGTGCTGCTGGGTTTCAGGCGGCCGTCGGCCTCCTGTCGCATCATGCGCACCGACACCATCAAGCGGTGGCCGCTGATCTCCGGCACACGGTTTTCCGCGTCGTCCAACCGCAGGCGCAGCAAGTGGTACGCGCGCCCCGGCGGCAGGCTCTGCTGATATTGCCCACCAAGCGCGACCACCTTGTGCGGCACGCCCGAGTCGCGCAGCAGGCCCAGCAACACCTGCAGCGCCTCGGCCAGCGGCATCAGGGTGCTGGCCCACTGCATCAGGTCGGCACGACGGCGTTGTGGATCGAATTGCTGCCAGGCGTAATAGGCCGGCAGGTCGAACTCGCAGGTGCCACCGGGAATGCTGATGCGACTGCGCACGCTCATCAGCCATTCGTTGCTGGCCAGCACCGCACCCGCCTTGCCCTGCAACTGGTTCAGCCCATTGAAGGCGTGATCGATGCGGACGACGACGTCGTCGAGCAGCGCTTCTGAGATCGACGGATTTCCTCGATAACTGTTGAGCTGTGACTTTTGCCGCTCGAGGTCTTTCAGCAGATCGGACTTGAGATCGGCACGTGAGGCGACGTCGGTGATTTCGAAGATCGTGGCCAGCGCGTAATGGTGGTCGACGGCGGTGTCGCGCGCCATCAGCTGCCCGAACCGGTCAAAAAGGTGTTCCAGACGCAGCATCGTCCGGATGCTTTCGTTGAACGGGTATTCGTAAAGGATCAAGGTGCTGGTTCCCGCAGATTCCGACCCGTCGTCGGGCGTCGCCGTTGTCGGTGGCCCACGATTGTTTCACAGGCATGACGACTGGACGCCCCAACGCCTTAAGGAAACGGTGCACTGCTCGGGATGGTTGCGCCCCACGCACACCACAGCGTGCGTACCTGCGTCTGCAACGCCTGCAGCGACAGCGACTCGTTGTGCAGCACCGCGTCCGCGCAGGCCAACCGCACGCTGCGGCTGGCCTGTTGCCCGATGACGGCCTGCGCGGTCTTGCGCGACCACCCCGGGCGCGTCGCCACTCGCTCGATCTGCGTGTCCACGCTGCAGTCGACGACCAGCACCTTGTGCACACGGCCGCGCCACTGCCCAGATTCGGCCAGCAACGGCACGTCGAAGACCAGAATCGGGGCGTGCAGATGGGCGGCGCGGTTCATTGCCTCGGTGCCGATCAGCGGATGCAGGATGGCTTCGAGACGATGCCGCGCGCGGGGGTCGGAAAACACCAGTGCGCGCATGCGGCTTCGGTCGAGCCCGCCGTTCGAATCGATGAAGTCGGCGCCGAAAGCCAGTCGAATCGCGTCGATGGCCGGGCCGCCCCGCTGCGTCAGCTCGCGTGCAATGCCGTCGCTGTCGATCAGGTCGGCGCCGAGCCGCTGCAGCATTGCTGCCACCGTGCTCTTGCCGCTGCCGATGCCTCCAGTCAGGCCCACTTTGAGCGTGGGCCCGACCGGCCTGTCGGTCGGCGAATCAGGCCCAGCCCATCCAGCCATAGACCCGTGTCGGCCCCGCCAGCATCACGGCCAGGCCGGCGCCCGCCAGGAACGGACCGAACGGCACATAACGACCTTCCCGCAACGCGCTGTTGAGCTTCATCGCAATGCCCACCACCGCACCCAGCAAAGAGGCCGCCAGGATCACCGGCAGCAACATCTTCAAACCCAGCCAGGCACCCAGCGCTGCCAGCAACTTGAAGTCGCCGAAACCCATGCCTTCCTTGCCGGTGGCAAGCTTGAACAACCAGTAGACGGACCAGAGTGACAGGTAGCCTGCGACGGCACCCCACAGCGCATCGGGCAACGCGATCGTCCAGCCCGCGCCGGCAGCGATCAGGCCGGCCCACAGCAGCGGCAGCGTGAGGTTGTCGGGCAGCAGCGTGGTGTCCCAGTCGATGCCGGCCAACGCCACCAGCACCGCCACGAAACCACACCAGAGCAGAGCGATCGGCGTCGGGCCGACGCGCCACGCGACGGCCGCGAACAGGGCCGCCGTGAGCAGTTCGATGAATGGATAGCGCAACGAGATGTGCACGCCGCAGGCAGAGCATCGGCCGCGCAGCCGCAGGTAGCTCAGCAGCGGGATGTTTTCGTGCCAGGCGATCGCATGGCCGCAGGACGGGCAACGTGAACGAGGGCTCGACAACGTGATCTCGGGGCCCGCCTCGACCGGCAGACCCAGCATCTCGGCGCTGTCGGCTTTCCAGCCGCGCTCGAGCATCAGCGGAACGCGGTGGATCACGACATTGAGAAAACTCCCCATGCACAGCCCGAGGACGCCGAGCGACCACGGCGAAAGCAGAAACTCGAGCAGTTCACGATCCAACGTCATGCACCGACAGCGACAGCTGCTGTAGGAATCCAATATTCCATGCGTTAAACATCTCAGAAAATCAATGACTTACGAGCGATTTTTCGGGAAGCGTTCAGCGAAAAAGTTCAGCCAATCGTGCAGTAAACACTCGGAAGGTACGGCACCCCCTCAATGTAGCGGTTTGGACAACCTCCAAGGCTCGATCGAGGGGCGGTTTGCCTGCCAATTCGAGAGGGCGACGGCTTGAGTCGAGCGCGACGACGATTCCTCCGCGCCAGCTTACGACGGTCAGGAAATTCTCAGCGAGGTGCGGAACACCGCTCGAAGTGCCTTGCGTTTCGCCAAGCGCTAACCGAGGCCGTGGAGGTGGCGGCTGGACGTGGCGCCAACAGCCCAACGCGTTGACAACGGCCGCTTTTGGGTAGCCAATCTCGCCTGCTCTATGACTGCAACAGGTTTGGGATGTTGAGGTCGCCGCCTCTAAGACCGGCCACTCAGTCTGCGCCGGAGCGATTGGCTGCTGACGGGGTCGACTCCGAACTGGCAGTCCCGGCCAAGCGGCGGCATTGTTGAACGGCACTGCTCGGGTTGCTCCGGCGTGACATGCCGGGCCAAGGGGTCTACGCTCAGAGCGCCGCGGCCGTTGACCCGGCAGGCAATTTGCAGCGGCGCTGCCCCAGCACCGTCACAGGGCACGTGCCCTCCTGCTGGGCAGGCCATGTCGATTCGGCTTCCTGTCGTTCGTCGATGGGAAACGAGGCGCCCTCAGGCGGGCGCGGCGACCGGTCAACCCAGCAGGAGTGAAGGCATGTCATACATCGATGGTTTCGTGATCGCAGTCCCCGCCGCCAACAAGCAGAAGTTCGTCGCGCACGCGCGCCAGCTCGACCCGATATTCATCGAGCTGGGCGCGATCCGTGTGATCGAGGCTTGGGGCGACGACGTCCCCGACGGCAAAGTCACCGACTTCCGCCGCGCAGTCCAGGCCACGCCCGAAGAGACGGTGGCCTTTTCGTGGATCGAGTGGCCGGACAAGGCCACGCGCGACGCCTCCATGAAGAAGATCATGGAAGACCCGCGCATGGATCCGTCCACACCCGGCAACCCGCCCATGCCCTTCGACGGAAAACGCATGATCTTCGGCGGCTTCGAAACAGTGGTCGAAGTGAAGGCTTGAACGGACGGGGCGACGCCGCCACCGGAACGTGCCACGCGTCACGGCGGGCGTCTGGCGCAAAATGTCGTCCCGCAGACAGGTCACCCTGGGACGCCGCGCAGGGCGCCCGCTCCTGCGCGCAGCAAACGTAGCGCACCTCCCCTGTGCAGTGGCCGTACGTAGGCTCCCGGTACCCTGCAGGGCTTCACACTCGCAGCCAGGAGCAGACGGCCAGTTTCGACTGCCGTCCTCCTGCCGGACCGAGGTGACTTCGCCGAGCAGTGCCATTTGCGTTGCGCACCTCGACCTGCTAGCCGTCGCCGACGTGCCTACCCGTGGTCTATCGCAGCGCCTCGCCGCGATAGACCAGCTGTACGCTGCGGTCGGCCTTGGGATCAACGTGTGCCGGGTCGCTGGTCAGGTAGGTGAGCTGGTTGACGTTGGCGGTCGCCCAGGTCAGGGCCCGCGTCATCGACAGGCCCGGCTTGCGCTGCACCAGGCGCAGTGCTTCGTCGGCGATGCCCTCGCTGACCGACAGCCGCTCGAAGGTGCGAAGGAAGCCACGGGTCGGGTCGGCGACGTCCGACGGGCACAGCGCCATCAGCTCGAGCCAGCTCACGACGCTGATCGAGCGATGCGGGCAGGCCTCCAGCGCCTTGCGGGCACGCTTGTCGCCTCGCAGGTAGTCCAGCAGCAGCGAGGTGTCGACGAGCGTACTGCTCATGGCGGCGTGTCCGTGGTCCGGGCATGGCGGGTCCACAGCCCGAAGGCGTCGGCCTTGACGTGGCCGTTGCGCTGCGCGTAGTCGCGCAGGGCACGGCGCACGGCCTCGGCGCGCGAGATGCCGAGCAGCTTGCACAAGGCGTCGATCTCGCGCAGCTGGTCTTCGGGGATGTCGATGATGGTGCGGGCCATGGGCGATCTCAGGCGTCTCCGCGGGCAAGGAAATCGGGCTGACGGAACTTCATCTCCAGGAAGCGGCCGTTGCTCAGCAGCGCCTGCGCGTCGGCGCCGGCGACATTGCTCACGATCTCGCGCATCTTCTCGTCGAGCAGAGCCAGCTGCTCGGCCAGCAGCTGGCGCGCCGTCTTGCCATCCTTCAGCGCATGCGTGGTTCGGAAGACCGGCGGCAGCGCGACGTAGTTGGCCAGCGTCTCCGGCAGGTAGCGCAGCACCGTCTCGCGCACGGTGTACAGATCGCCGTCGGCGCCGCGCGAGCCCACCAGACGCGGCAGCACCTCGGCCACCGAGGACTTGACGCTGTCGAGGTGGCCGCGCATGTCTGGCGTCAGGTGAGGTTGTGCGCGCACGACCACCGTGTCCAGGTGCTCCAGCGTCTGCTCCAAGGTCAGGCTGTCCTCGATGCGGCGCTCGATCTCGGGCGCGCCGCCCAGGCTGCGGCCGAGCAGCCAACCCACGCCGTAGAGCCCGGCGGTGATTAACAGCCAGCCGGGGCCGATGAGGCCGGCGAAGAGCAGCGCCGGCCCGGTTAGTGCCAGCGCGCAGCCGGCGATGTTGGCATTGCCGTAAACGAACAGCATCAGCCGCAGCATGAGCGGCCGGCCGGCGGGCGTGACAGCGATCATTGGTAGCCGCGGATGTCCTTGAACACCAGGCTCAGCGCCGCCTTGCGGCCATCGAAGACGCGGCCGCCGGTGAGCTGTGCCAGCGTGGCCATCTCGGCGTTGCTGGCTTCGCCGAATAGGATGGGAAAGATGCGTACGGGCGTGTCGCTGCCTTGCTGCGATTTGAAGGCCGCGAGGTCCGGCCCGGTGGTGTTCTCGCCGTCCGTCAGCAGCACTACGCTGACATAGCGCTCGGGATCGCGCCTTTGTTCCTCAGCCGCCAGCGCCTGCGCCTGCAGCAGCGCGGCATAGATGCCGGTGCCGCCCTTGACCTGCAAGGCATCGGCATAGGCCAGAACCTGCTTGCGTGCGGCCTCGAGCGATTGCGGCTCGAAACTCACGCGCACGGCCGGCTCCACGCGGTCGGAGAAGGCGATCAGCACCACGTTCTCGCGGCTCTGGAAGCGGGTGTAGCGCGCGCTGGCGCTGCTGGCATCGGCGCCGGCCAGGATCTTCAGCGCGGCACGCATGGCCTCTAGCCGATCGCCCTCCATCGAGCCGCTGATGTCGAGCACGAAGATCGATGTCGCCGGCCGCCGCCACAGGCCCTGGTAGGCGCCCAGCACGGCGTCGATGACCTCGAGCCGGTTCGGGAAGGTCAACTCGACCACGGGCGTGGCGGGCAGACCGGCGCCCAGCGGCACCTCGGCCAGGGCAGGACGCACGAACTCCTGTGCGCTCAACTGGCGCTGCACCGCGGCCGCCTTGAAGGCGCCGACGAGCCGCATGTAATCGTCGCGGCGCGCTTCGGTCAGCAGCATCAAGGGGTAGTCGGCCGAGATCACGCCGTCCTTGGGGTAGATCAGCGTCAACTTGTCGCCGGCGGCCAGCTTCTCGTTGGCGCGCAGGATGACGGCCTCGTAGTTGACCATCGCGTCGAGCGCAGCCGGGTCCTTGACGAAGGCTTCGGCCAGCCAGCCCGAGCTGCCGGCGGTGAGCTTCTGACCCGAGAGGAAAGCCTTGAGCACTGCGCCGTCGACCTCCTGCACCGTCAAATCCTCGGTCTTGCCGGCCACCGCCGAAGCCACGGCAAAGAGCGCGCTCATACCGGTGTTGCTGCTGGTCGGGTTGGTCATCGCATAGCGCAGGCCGCCGCTTCCGGCGGCCTGCGCTATCTCGGCCCAGCTCGGCGCCTGCACGGTCCAGCCCAGGGCCTGCGCCTTGGCCTGCTTCACGCCCAATGCGACGCGCGAATAGAACAGCTTCTCGCGCGCCAGCGGTTTCGTGGTCAGGGCCAGCGAGGGGTAGGCCCCGCTGGGCGGCAGGATGGCATCGAAGGCTTCGCCGGCGTTGACGCGTTCGACAATGTCCAGCGTGCCGGCGTAGCTCAGCTGCAGCTCCACGCCCACGCTGCCGGCAGCGGCCTTGAGCGCGGGCTCCAGGTCGCGAACCTCGGAGCCCGCAAGTACCTTGAAGGGCTTGCCGGCCGGTGCCGCAGCCGCAGGCGGCGTTTCGTCCTTCTTGCCACAAGCGACCAGGCCCAGCAGCAGCCCCAGCCCGACGGCCGCCATCCAAGCGCCCCAGCCACGGCGCTGGCGCGCCGAGGCGACATGCGTCACAGACGCACCTCGGTGCTGGTGGGCATGGCCTGGGCGCTTTCCTGCCGCCGAACGCGGTCGAGGTAGGTGCGCGACTTGGCCAGCTCGCCGCTCAGAGTGTCCACCGTGGTCTGCATCGAGCCCAGCGCCTTGGTCTTGAAGTCGGCGATCGCGTCCATGCTCTGGTAGATGTTGGCGAAGGCCTGCTGCAGCTTGGCGATGTCGATGGTGCTGCTGGCCGCCTGCTGGTGGATGGCCGTGCTCTGGTCGCGCAGCATCTCGCTGGTGCCGGCGATGAGGTTGCCGGTGGTGGTGTTGAGCGCGCTGATCTGGTCGAGCACCAGCTTCTGGTTGGCCAGGGCCTGGGCCACGATGACTGCAGTGCGCAGTGCCGACACGGTGGTGGTCGTGGCGCGGTCCACACCCTTCATCAGCTCGAGGTTGTTCTTTCGGATCAGGTCCAACGCCAGGTAACCCTGGATGTTGACCGCCATTTGCGTCAGCAGGTCGGTGACCTTCTGGCGCGTGTAGAACAGCATCTCTTCACGCACGACGCGCGCCTTCTCGGGGTCGGACGCCTCCAGCGCCGCGGCGCGCGTGGCGAGCTCGGCATCGAGCTTCTTGCCGATGTGGATGTACTTCTCCAGCCGCTCCATCAGGCCCCAGAGGTTGGCCTTTTCCATCTCGATGGCGGCGTTGTCTCGCAACAGCTCGTCTTTACCCCGCTTAAGCGACTCGATGATCGCGTTGAGGTGCGACTGGCTGCTCTGGTACTTGTCGAAGTAGTCGACGAGCTTATTGCCCATGGGAATGATGCCCAGCAGCTTGCGCGCCGAGAACAGGTCGCCCTGGCGCGAGGGGTCGAGCGCCTCGATCTGGCGGCGCAAGTCGACGAGGCCCTTGCCGATCTCGGCGCCCTTGTCAAAGAGTCCGTTCTCCAGCGACTTCACGGGCCGCTCGAGCATGCGGTTGGACACCGAGGCCGAGGCCTCGATGTCCTTCACGCCCATGCTGTGGATGCGCTCGACGGCCTCCTTGAACTTCGGATCCTGGCTGTCGTGCGCGGTGATGTCGTCGATGAACTGGCGCACCTGCGCGTCGAGCGCACTCACGTCCTCGGCCTTCAGGCGCACGCGGCCGCTGGCCGACTCCACGGGTACGGCCGCCACGGCGGCCGGCGGCTCCAGCGTGAAGGTCTGCGGTGGCGTAAGTTCGGTGGCGATGGGCGGGGTGAGCGCGGTGTTCAGGGGGGTGTTCATGCGGGTGTCCTCACTTGAAGCGGGCCTCGATGGCCACGGTCATGCGTTCCAGCCATTCATGGCTGGGCGGGTCGATCACGTCGACGAGCACCTCGGGCACGGCAATGCCGCGCTGCGTCCACAACTCGGGGCCGCGCTGCTCGCCGCCCGTGCGATAGCCGTACTCGTGGGCCAGGGCACGCAGCGCCGGGTCGTTTTCGAGCACCGTGCCAAGGCGCACGCCGGCGGGTGTGTAGGGCACAAGCACATGCTTGGAGTAGACGGTGGGCTTGGGGTACATCACGACCATGCTGTTGGCGTCGTTGCTCTTCAGCTTGTCCGGGTGCTTGAGCCAAAACTCGATGAGCTGCGACTCGTAGGCCATGAGCAGAGGCGCCTTGCCCATACCCAGCGCCAGATAGTCCTCGAAGGGCCCGGCCGAGGACTGCTCCTGGAAGCCCTGGCGCAGGAACAGTGGCGCCACCGCGGGCAGCACGCGGTCGACGTCCTCCTGGCTCTGCACGATCTGCTGGTTGTTGGCCAGGTAGCTGGCCAGCGCCAGGTACATGGCGGCGCTGTTGGAGGTACGTACGTCGGTGGAGTTGACGAGCACGGCCTTGCTGGTGGCGAAGGCCTCGCTCTTCTTCAATTCGCGCCAGCGAGTGCCCTTCTCAACCAGCGCCATCAGGCCGGGCAGGTCGACAACGTAGTAGATCTCGCCCTTGCGTTCGGCGAGGCCGTTGGCCACCAGGATCTCGGCGATCGGCCGCCAGCTGGCAAACACCATGGGCGTGTAGAAAGGGGTGAAGACGGCGGTGGCCTTGGCCTGCGCCTTCAACCGCGCGGCCGCCGGCGCGCCCGAGGGAAAGCCGAAGTCATACTTGCTGGCGTCATAGCGCGCCGCGATGGCGCGCGAGCCGGCCTTCTCGACGGTGACAGTGATGCCCTGCGCGGCCAGCGCCTTCACGACGCGCTGGTCGGCGAAGTAGGCTTCCTTCTCGGAGCCGATGAGCCCGCGCACGCTGACCTGGCGGCCGGCCTCAAGCTTGGCGGTCTGGTCTGCCGTGCGTTCGTCGACGACGCGGCTGTTGGAATACCAGATGCCGCCACCCACGCCGCCTAGCAGCAGAAGCGCCAGAGCGGGGGCCACTAACTTTCGGACGTCCAAGCAGGCTCTCCTTGTCAGCTTCGGCCGTGGCCTGCGGGCAAGCTCTACAGGCTAATATTTATGTTATCAGCATATGATGACGATGCCGTGCTCGGCTGACATGGCCTTCGAGAATTTGGGGTCGCGAGGAGGCCCGCACTTGGCTGACGAGCGCCAAGGCTGCGTCGCGCAGCGAGTCGCCGATGACGCGCACCGAGCAGATGTGCACGAACATCGACGTAACGTTACCTGCCGGCGGTCATCAGCCGTTGCTGCTCGGGACTTGTTGGGCGCTGCAATTCGGCTCACGTCACTTCCCGGCGCGCCCCTCGCCCAGCCGCAGCAGGTGAGGATGCGCGGCCTTGAATCGATCTCAGACGATACGGGTGCAGCGCCTGATGGGGGTCGTCTGGCGACCTCGCTGGGCGAACTCGGCCAACGCCCTCGCAAAATTCCGCCACGAAAACCGACAGCATTCGGGCGATCAATCGCGCCGCCGACATGTCGGCTTTAGTCGACTCGAGCCGGTGGTGACCTCAGGGAGCGATCGTTCGGTCCGCCTACCCTGCGGGCGTCGGCTTCCCGGTGCTGCCGCGAACTGGCAGTCCCGGCCATCTGCTGACGGTCGCTGTCTGCGGCCCATTGGCTGGAACAGTTGACAGCAGTCAGTCGGCAGACGCCGGCCTCCCGCGGCACCCAAGAGTTGTGGACAGCGACGAATGCGAGCGGGCCCGCCGGGCGTCCGCGCCGGTTGTACCCCGCGGCGGATCAGCGCTTGATCCAGATCTCGACGCGCCGGTTGCGCTCCTGCCCTTCGGAGGTGTCGTTACTGGCCACAGGCAGTGACGCGCCGAAGCCGGTGACGACCGCCGGCGCGATGCCGCGTTGCTTGAACTCGGCAGCCACGGTCTGCGCACGTTCGCGCGAAAGCTTCAAGTTGGCATCTGCCGCGCCGCGCGCGTCGGCAAACCCGAACAGCATCACCGAGCCGGGGGGCGTGCGCATGTCGGACAGGAAACTCACCACGCGGTCCAGGTCGGGCAGGGCCTTGTTGTCCAGATCCCTGGAGCCGGTGCGGAAGCGGAAATTCAGGGAGAGCCGGGTGGCGTTGGCGGTCGCCTGGCGGTAGTCGGCGGGGGCGCTGGCATCGACTGCCGACGCAGGGGGCTGCACCTGCACCGTCTGCTCGACGAAGCCCTGTTGCGCCACGATGTCCTGCCCCGCCTTGCCTTTGGCGAAGCCGACGAACTTCGACACGTTCGCATTGGCCGGCGACACCGCGGTGTACAGGTACAGGCGGCGCGACAACGCGTAGTCTTCCGTGGCGACCGTGAAACGGTTGGGCAAGAGCGCCACGGCACCCTTGTCGGCCACGCCCACCGCACGCGCATTCAGCACGTATGGCAGGCCGATGAAGCCGATCCCCGCGGCGTCGGCGCTCACGGCTTCGGACAACTGCGCGCTGTCCTCGAAACGCTGTGCAGCGGCCGCCAGCTTGCCCGGCCCCAGCACCATGGCCTGAAAGCTGTCAAATGTGCCCGACTTCTCATCGCGCGCGTACAGCTTGATCGGGCCTGACTTGCCGCGCGCCGCGGCGCCGAGTTGGCGCCAGTCGCTGGTCTGTCCGGTGAAGATGTCTGCCAGCTGCGCCTTGCTCAGCATGGATACGGCACTGCCCTGGTTGACGATCACCGCCAGGCCATCCAGGCCCACCACATGCTCGGCCGCGGGCGACGTCATGTCGCCCAGCGCCGCCAATTGCGTGACTTCAGGAGGCGTGATACGGCGTGACGACATGCCCACATCGGCGCTGCCGCTGCCCAAGCCGGCAAAAGCGGTGCCGGAGCCGTGGGCCGCGATGTCGATGGACTTCACGGTCCCGTCGCCAAAGCGGCCCTGTACCGACACCTCCACCGCTGCGGCGCCAGGCACACGCTGCACGCTGGTGGCGCCCTCGCTCTTGAGATAGGCCTCGGCCAGGGCTGGCATCAGCTTCGATCCCAGCGTGTTGGAGCCGGCCAGGCGCAGCAGCACCGTGGCACCCACCGGTGCGGCGGGTGGGGTTACGGCGGGCGTGGCCGCCGGACTGGCATCGACCGGCGCGGCGCTCTTCGTCCCACCCAACATCGACCAGGCCAGGCCACCGCCCACCACCACCACGGCCAGCAGCGCGCCGCCGATCAGCAGCCCGCGCCGGCCGCCCGCGCCATCACCACCGCTGCCGGCGCCCATCACCAGCGGCTTGGCGCATTCGGTGCACACGAAATCCTGTCCGCCGGGCACCTCCACGACCGAGCGCGCGTCGGCGAGCGAACAGTTGCCGAAATTGGAGCACTTGCCCGTCTTCGTCGAGAGGGTGGCCATGGGTGCGAGTTCCTTGAGTCGTGATGCTGCGGCACCAGAGGGCGCCAGGAAAGTGACCGGCCGGGCCGGCCGGGCCGGCCGAGCCGGATGGGCTCAGAGGCTGTGAGTTTTTCGGTTGTCGACATTGGCGCGACTGCTGCCGATGCGTGAGGTGGTCGCCAACGCGCGGCGTCGAATGGCGCAGACGATGCCCGTGATGGGTGCCGGGTTGCCGATCCTGGGGTGTGCTGAGTGCTTTGGGGTCATTTCTTGCCCCCTCATGCGGCCTGCGCGGCCATTGCGGACGGACCTGTTCCCCAGCCGACCCCCTGAGTCAGACTACTTGTCGCTTTCCCAACCGACACCGAAGCGCAACTCATGATCCGAAACCAACATTCCGCCGAATTTCGCGAGCAAGCTCTCAGCAAGGTCAGGCAGCGCGGCACGCGCAGCGTCCGTGACATTGCCGTGGAACTCAACATGTCCGCGGGCACGCTGCGCAAGTGGTGGGGCCGGTCGAATCGCGCCGTGGTGGAGTCCACGCCGACGGCCGAACTTCCAAGCGCTCTCGCGGCCGGGTCCTGGAGCGCCCCGCAGCGGCTGCTCGCCTTGCAGGAGACGCACGGCCTGACGGGTCCGGCGCTGCATGCCTGGTGCCGTGAAAAGGGCCTCTTCGAGCACCAGCTGACGGCGTGGCGCGACGCGTTTTGCGCGATCGCTGCGCCGCAGTCACGCGATGACAGACTGGCGCTGCGCGACCTGCAGGCCCGCCACGAAGGGCTGCAGCGCGAGTTGCGCAGAAAAGAGAAGGCGCTGGCGGAAGCCGCAGCCTTGCTGGTGCTGCAAAAAAAGTTCCAGGCGCTGTGGGCGGACGAGGAATCATGAGTTCCCTGCCTGAGCGCCAAGCGCTGCTGGCCCTTCTCGCCCAGGCCAGCGATGCGGGGGCCCGGCTGCGCCCCGCCTGCGCCCAGATCGGCCTGAGCGAACGCACCGTGCAGCGCTGGCAGCGACCCGCTGCGCACGGCAGTGGCGGCGGTGACGGTGGCGACCTGCGCGCCAGCGCGCGACGCATCGCCACGCCGCCACCCAACCGGCTCAGCGACACCGAGTGCGAAGCTGCGTTGGCGCTGCTCAACAGCGACGAATTCAAGGACCTGGCGCCCAGCCAGGTCGTGCCCCGCCTGGCCGATCAGGGCCGCTTCGTGGCCAGCGAATCGACGCTGTATCGACTCTTGCGCGCTGCCGGACAACTCACGCACCGCCGTGCCGAACGCGCGCCGCAGCAGCGCAGTCGTCCGCGTGCCTTGGCTGCGACGCGTCCCGACCAGATCTATTGCTGGGACATCAGCTACTTGCCCACCGAGGTGCGAGGCATCTACTTCTACCTCTACCTGTTCGTCGATCTGTTCAGCCGCAAAATTGTCGGCTGGCAGGTGTATGACAGCGAGACCGCGGAGCGCGCGGGTCAGTTGCTGACCGACATCTGCGCCCGACAGCGGATCGCCCCGCAGCAGCTGACGCTGCACTCCGACAACGGTGCGCCCATGAAGGGTGAGGCGATGCTGGCAACGCTGCAGCGGCTCGGTGTGGCCGGATCGCGCAGCCGGCCCGCGGTCAGCAACGACAACCCCTTCTCCGAGGCCTTGTTCCGCACGCTGAAATACCGGCCTCAACTGCCTGTCCGGCCGTTGCAAGACCTGTTGCAGGCCCGCCGCTGGGTGACGCAGCTCGTGCATTGGTACAACCACGAACACCGCCACAGCGCGATCGGCTTCGTCACACCGCAGCAACGACATATGCAGCTCGACCGGTCGTTGCTGAGCAACCGTGCAGCGGTCTACGCAGCGGCCAGAGCTCGCCATCCCCGGCGATGGTCGGGCGCGACCCGAAACTGGACTCGCATCGAGCTTGTCCACCTGAATCCGGAAAAGCCAATCCAACAGCCCATTCCGCTCAGCCGACAAGCGGCTTGACCTTCATTCCACGCGACAACTGCGTTGACAACGGCCGGGGTGTAGTGCATCAGCCTCAACCGCTCTCGCAACTGGTCAAGCACGCGCACCGAGCGAAGCGGCGGCAACGCCGAAGGCGCGGGCCGGAGGTTTCCCCGGGCTGGCGAACCGAGCGGGCTGACTGGCATCATGAACACCTCAGCGGCGCCGAACAGGCTCGGCGAGAACTTATAACGTCGTGCCGCTTTTGCCGAAAATTTAATACTGGATACAACCACAGTTGATTGGAAAACTCTGGTCATGGGTCAAGCACTTACCGCAATCCACCAGACCGATGTTGTGGCGCAGCGCGTCTGCGTAGGTAGCAGCGGCTGTCTCCCGAGAACACGTTAGGCGTCATGAAAGCAACGATCACCGCCCGCCGTCTTTTTTGGACCCACGCCATAAATGTTGCGGCGATAGCAATCCATATTACTTTGCTCTTGCAGGCAGTAAAACCAAACTCCCTGGCTGCTGTGGTCTTCATGCTAATCGTTGCCGCCCCGCCCGCAATAATGTCGGCATCAGCGGTGTTCTTGAGTAGAACTGACGCGCCACGGGGATTCACATTGAGTCTTTCTGCAATCTATTTAGCGTTTGGTGCTTGGGCTTACTACGACGCCATGTACGTTCACCCAGACCCTCAGAACGGACTAGTCTTCATTCTTGTCCCAATATTAGGCTTGATCGTCGCCTTCATCGTAGTGGCAATTACATTTGTAGTGTTTCAAAGCAGCAAATCACCGGGCACACCAAAACATGACGCCTAACCCCTCGAAGGGACTTCCTCTTCTTGGCAAGCTGTATTTGTATTCGTCGTCGAAGGTCTCGGTGGTGAACTGCGGTTGAAGCAAGAGCAGGCGGCGCAGAAGCGCATGAACGAGGAACAGACTGCTTCTCTGAAGACGGCCTTGTTGCACTGAGCGCAATGCGCTTGCAGTGCGGACCCAGATGCGAACCGCTCAGCGGGGTCTCCATTCCAAACCCGTGGACATCGACGAATCGAGCCACCAAGGGTTAGTCGAGCTTGGCCGCTGCCGGTCTGACCTGTCATCTCATCTTCTGGCTTGATGCCTGCTGCAGGATGGATTCGTTGTTTGTCAGGCGGTGGCCGGCGCCGGCGCCAACTGTGACGCCCCCGGCTTCACACTCACATGCCGCGCATTGAACGCCTCGCCCCGGGTCATCACCGCCCACAGGATGCGAGCGTTCTTGTTGGCCAGGGCCACGGCCGCCTTCTGCCAGCCCACGCGCTCGCGCAGCGCCGCGGCCCACAGCGAGATCGGGTCGCTGCGCTTGTGCGTCGTCATCACCGCCGACTTCGCGCCCTGGATTAGCAGGCTGCGCAGGTAGTTGTCGCCGCGCTTGGTGATGCCGCCCAGGTTGTTCTTGCCACCTGATGAGTGCTGGCGCGGTGTCAGCCCGATCCAGGCCCCGAACTGCGCGGCGTGGCTGAACTGCTTGAAGTCACCCACCGTGGCCACGGCAGCAGAAGCGCCCACCGGGCCGATGCCCATCAGCGTGGCGGCCTTCTTCACGTCGGCGTTGTCGTTGGCGTGCGCGGCAATGCGTTCGTCGCACCAGGCAATGTGGGCGTCGAGCTCGCGCCACTGCGTTTGCGCTTGCTGCACGCACAGTCGCGCCAGGGTGTTCATCTCGTTGCTGGCATCTTCGAGCGTGTCGCTCAGCACCGCTTCGAGCGCGGTCGGGCCTTGCGCGAAGACCAGGCCGAATTCGGCCAAGAGGCCACGGATGCGGTTGATGCAGGCCACCCGGTCGGCCTTGAAGCCTTCGCGCAGGCGGTGCACGCACAGCATGCTTTGCTGCTCGATGCTCTTGACGGGTACGAAGTGCATCTGCGGGCGGCTGGCGGCCTCACACACCGCCGCGGCGTCGTTGGCGTCGTTCTTGCCGCTGGCGCCTTGGCGGCGGTAGGGGCTCACCAGTTGGGCGGCGATGATGCGCGCGTCCAGGCCCAGGGCGATGAGCTTGCGCGCCCAGTGGTGCGAGCTCGAGCTGGTCTCCATGGCGACGATGCAACCGGCGGGCAACTGCGCGCACCAGGCGATGAACTTGTCGCGCGCCAGAGCGCGGGTGGCGAGCACCTGTCCGGCGGCGTCCACGGCATGCACCTGGAGCACGCGCTTGGCCAGATCGACCCCGACGCGAACGGCTTGGCCTCGAACGACAGCTCGTGTAATCTGCTCCATGGGACTTCCCCTTTCAATGGCTTGAGATTGATGACTTTGAACACCACCAATCTTGGCGCCTCGACGCCGTTGCCCGAAGGTGGGAAGTCCCTTCGCATTCCTGTCAGACCGGGATCGCCCTTGGTCGCCCGCTTTAGTTAGCGTGTAGCCGGAAAGAGAAATGGCCACGCGCATGCTTGGCCGGTCGAATGGAAATGAGAATGTTTAATGATCGGCTTGAGCGTGTCGCAGGCACCCAGCGACTGATCGGCATCACCGCAGACTGAGACAATCATGAAATGCCCCAAACCGTCCGATCCCGCGTCAAAGCTTGCGCGCTGTGTCAAGTGGTGAGCACCACGCTGTACCGTGTCGTGCACGATGCCCCCAACAACTGGGTACTGCTTTGTTCCAATTGCAGGACAAAAGCGGAAACCCAACCGTCGTATCGCTATGGTGGCACGTGGAAAGCCAACAAACGACACTGACCTAACTTCACAGTTTTCGCTTTTCGCGGATGCGCTTCTGACTTGAAACCGCCCTGCCAAGAAGCCGCGTATCGGCACCGACGGTCAATTGAGCCAACTCCGGCATTGGCTGAAGCAAACTCTCTCTGCGCTTTGCTGGTCAGCTGTTTACTGCTGCATCACTCACAACAACCAGTCTCCGCCTAACACGCGGCTGCTCGATCTGTATTCCCTTGGCCGACCTCGACTTCAGACCCACCACGACCAGCACCATTGAAGAGTTGCGGCGCGTGCACGCCCTCATGCAGTTGGAGCAAAAGGAAGACCTGACGCAATTCAAGCTCAAGAATGCCAAGGCCAGTATCCAGGAGCGGCAGCGGCGCGGGCTCACTTGGTACCCCGTCACCATCACCAAGGAAGACATCGGCTTTGGCGGCAAGTTGGTGTTGGAGTTGGAACGCCCCGCAAACCAGCAGGGCCTGCACTTATTTCAGGTTGGCAAGAACGCCTCGCTGTTTGGCCCTACGCCTGCCCACTCGAGCGACCAGCCCACGCTCAATGGTGTCGTCACCAGCGTGCGGCGCAACAAGCTGCTGCTGACCACCACGAAGGAAGAACTTCCGGACTGGGTGCAGGGCGGCGGCAGACTGGGCATCGACCTCACCTTCGACGAGGTGAGCTACCGCGAAATGGACCACGCCCTGGGCGAAGTGATCAGCGCCCGCAGCAACAGGTTGGCCGAGCTTCGCGACGTGCTGCTGGGCGCCAAGCAGGCCCGCTTTCTTGCGCCCCACGTTGCGCCCCACGCCGACGATCTGTTCTATCCCAGCCCGCTCAATGACTCTCAGCTGGCGGCCGTGCGCCATGTGATGGCAGCACAGGACGTCGCCATCATTCACGGCCCTCCCGGCACTGGCAAAACCACCACGCTGGTGCAGGCCATCCTGGAAACCATTCGGCGTGAGCGGCGCGTGCTGGTGTGCGCACCCTCGAACACGGCCGTGGACCTTCTCACCGAGAAGCTGGCTGAGCGCGGCGTCAGCGTTATCCGCATGGGCAACCCCAGCCGCGTGTCGGACATGCTGCTGGAGCACACCCTGGATGCACAGGTGATGGCCCACCCGAGCTACGGCAAGATGCGCGCGATGCGCCAAACCGCCGACCAACACCGCGAAACCGCAAGGCAACCCCTCCGCAAAATTGGCTATGAGGAGCGGCAGGAGCGCCGGCTGTTGAAAGAAGAAGCGCGGCTGCTGTTTCAGCAGGCCGATGATCTGGAGCGTTACATCACTGAACAGGTGCTCGAGTCCGTGCAGATCATCACCTGCACCCTGGTGGGCGCCAGCAACCGGAACATTCGTCACTTGACCTTTGACACCGTCTTCATCGACGAAGCCGCACAAGCTCTGGAGCCAGGCTGCTGGATCCCGATTGCCAAGGGCCAGCGCGTAATTCTGGCGGGCGATCACCACCAGCTACCGCCCACGGTGAAAAGCGAAAAAGCCGCCCGTGAAGGCCTGCGCGAAACCCTGTTCGAGAAGTGCATCAAGCGGCAGCCAGCCACCGCCCGCATGCTCACCGTGCAGTACCGCATGCACCAGCAGATCATGGAATTCAGTTCCGAGCAGTTCTACGACGGTCAACTGGAAGCGCATCAGAGCGTTCGCGACGCCGGCCTGGAGGCCTACGACCTGAACTTTTCGCCCGACCTGCCAGTGGAGTTCCTCGACACAGCCGGCCTCAGTTTCCTTGAAATGACCATCCCCGAAAGCCGCTCCACGGCCAACCCCGAAGAAGCGGATCTGCTGCTCCAGCGCCTTGCCCAGCTCCTTGAGCCCTATGACCCAACCGCACACGAGCAAAGGGACCATGAGCAGGGCCCGCTCACCATCGGTGTGATTGCCCCCTACCGCGCCCAGATCAACTATTTGAAGGACGCCATCGAGGAACACGAACAGCTGGGCGGTCTGCTGCAGCACCGCATGCTCAGCGTGGGTACCGTGGATTCGTTTCAGGGCCAGGAGCGAGACATCATTGCGATTTCACTGACGCGCAGCAACAACTCTCGCGAAATCGGCTTCCTCTCCGATATTCGGCGCATGAACGTGGGCATGACCCGCGCCCGCCGCAAGTTGCTTCTCGTCGGCGACTCGTCCACGCTCAGCGCCCATCCGTTTTTCAAGGAGTTGCTGACCTACGTGCAGCGCATCGGGGGCTACCGCACAGCCTGGGAAATTGCCGATAAGAGTTGAGCGCATTGCACTGTCTGTAGCAAGTTGAAGTTCCTTCGGGCTCGGCGAGCTCTTTCGCGTGGGGTGATCGGGCGCGGTCGCTTCACCTCCGGGTTCAGGAATGACTTTCATAGCTTGTGGTGCTGCGGCACGCGTGAACCCGTCGGCCGCTGGTGGCTGGACAGCCGACGCTCTCCAAGCGTGTCTTCGCTGCGGCCAACGACAGCTTGATGCCAGTCACCGTGAATGCGGCCGCCAGCCGCGAAGGGCAGCAATCGGCCATCGGACTAAACCGCTCGAGCGGTAAGCGCTCCGGTCAGAGTGGTGGGGTTCCGCTGTGGCGCCGGTTCTGCGATGTTGGTGATCGAGGCAATCCGCCTCGTTCATCGACTGGAGCAGGACCATGGACATCTCGACTCCCACTGTCTCGCCGTTGCGCCAACGCATGCTCGACGACATGCGCATGCGCAAGATGGCCGAGCACACCCAAGACGGCTACATCCGCGCCGTTCGCAAGCTCGCCGCCTTCCTCGGTCGCTCACCGGACACGGCCACCATCGAACAGTTGCGACGCTTCCAGCTTCACTTGGTGGATGCCGGTACGGGGCCGGTGACGATCAACGCCACGATCACCGGGCTGCGGTTCTTCTTCGACATCACCCTGGGTCGCCCGGAGCTGTTGGCCAAGATGCAGCCTGTGCGAGTGCCGCGCACCCTGCCGGTGGTGCTCAGCCGCGAGGAAGCCGCGCGCTTGATCGCCGCAGCACCCAACCTCAAGCACCAAGCGGCGATGTCGGTCGCCTATGGCGCTGGCTTGCGCGTCAGTGAGATCGTCTCGCTCAAGGTCAGCGACGTCGACAGCCAGCGCATGACGTTGCGAGTGCAACAAGGCAAGGGCCGCAAGGACTGAGGCCGGACACAAGACGTCCTGAGGACGTCTTGTGCCTGCCGAAGGACAGGCGCATGCAGGCGCCTGGCACGCTATGCCATGCTCAGCCCGGTGCTGTTGGAACGTCTTCGCGCCTGGTGGCGCCTGGGTCATGCCCAGGGCAAGATTCGCGGCGATGGCTGGCTCTTCCCTGGGCTGGACCCGGTCGACCCGGTGACTGCGCGTCAGCTCAACCGCGCCGTCCACCAGGCAGCTGATGCAGCCAAGATCGACAAGCGCGTGACGCCCCACATCCTGCGCCACAGCTTCGCCACCCACCTGCTGGAGCAGAAGGTCGACATTCGCGTCATCCAAGTGTTGCTGGGCCACAAGAAGTTGGAGACCACATCGCTTTACGCCCAGGTCGCCACCGATCTGCTGCGCAGCGTGATCAGCCCACTGGACAAGCCGCCGCCACCGCCACCGCTCGACACCCAGTAGGTTGGCTGGAGTTGTAGGTGAAGGGGCGGCCCGCCTTGGAGGTCGCCGACATCTTCCGTGAGCATGGCCCCGCCTGGCGCGAGGCCCAGCGCGGGCACCTGAGCCTGGTGCAACTCAAGGTCATGTCGGCCATCGTTCAGTGCCGCAGTGCGGCACTGGGTGGTCACGTCTTGCGCTGCGATGGCTGCGGCACCGACCAGGTGTCCTACAGCTCTTGTCGCACCAGGGGTGGGGGCCCCTTCCCCATGGCCGCCACTGCCCGAAGTGCCAGAGCAGTGCGGCCAAGCGCTGGCTGCAAGCTCGGCAGGCCGATCTGTTGCCGGTCGAGTATTACCACGTGGTCTTCACGCTGCCCGCGCCGATCTCAGACTTGGCGTACCCGAACAAGGCCGTGCTCTACGGGCTGTTGTTCGACGTGGCCGCCGAGGTGCTGCAGACCATCGCCGCAGACCCCAAGCACCTCGGGGCACGCATCGGCGCCTCACTGGTGCTGCACACCTGGGGTTCGGCGCTGACGCACCACCCGCACGTGCACGCCGTCGTGCCCGGCGGCGGGCTGGCGCCAGACGGCAAGACCTGGGTGTCCTGTCGGCCGGGGTTCTTCCTGCCAGTGCGGGTGCTCTCAAGGCTGATGCGCCGACGCTTCCTGGAAGAACTGCAGCGGCTGCATGACGGCGGCAAGCTGAACTTCTTCGGCGCGCACGCCGGCCTGGCCGACCCCCAGGCCTTCAAGGCATGGCTGGCGCCGCTGCGCAAGATCGAGTGGGTGGTCTACGCCAAGAAGCCATTTGCTGGACCTTCGGCCGTGCTGGCCTACCTGTCGCGCTACACGCACCGGGTGGCCATCTCCAACAGCCGGCTCATCGCAATGGATGAACGCGGCGTGACCTTCAAATGGAAGGACTACCGGGTCAAGGAGGGCGCCAAGGGTGGGACGAACGCCAAGACGCGCCACAAGACCATGACGCTGGCGCCCGAGGAGTTCATGCGCCGCTTCCTGCTGCACGTGCTACCTGGTGGGTTCCACCGTATCCGGCACTGCGGTTTGCTGGCCAACGGCAGCCGCAAGACGAGCCTTCCACGGGCACGTGAGTTGTTGCATGTGCAAGCGCCGCCGCAGGGCAGGGAACGGGGTCCAGATGACGCCCCAGGCGCACCGGTGGCTGCCTTTGTCTGCTGGCACTGCGGGCGGCCGATGACCGTGCTGCAGACCTTCACGCGCGGTCAAACCATTCGCGCACCGCCGCAGTCATGACGACCAGCGCATGCCAGCACCTGAGCCCATTGCCGACGCGCACATTCGCGGCACTGGCAGGACAAACTCGTGTCTTGCGTGCTGGAGACAACGAATTGGCCCACTCGACGACTGCATCCACGCCCTGTGCCATGCAAGCGCTGATCGCCGGCAGGGTCATCGACCTGTCAATCACCTCCTCATCGGCCTTCGCTGCCGGCAAGACGACGCTCAAATCACCATAGCTTCGGTGCCTTGAACAGCCACCCGTGGCGGTCGCCGCGGTTTCCTCCCTCGAGGCTTGTGCGACACCTGCCCTCAGTTCGTGGCGGATCGACGCGCGTCTGCGTTCGCCGGGCAGGTGTCCCACAACCCTAAACAACAGTCGCCTGAACTCGTTGCCCGAAACCTGCCAGTCGAGTTGGGCTGCCGTACATCCGTCGTTCGTCAAGACCGGGTCCCGACCCAATGCGGCTATTCGTAGTGCAGCCAGGCCGGCTGTCCAATGAAGGAACGACGGTGCGATTGCTAGTTCAGCTTCAAGTCGACGCGGACCATAACCACCGAATTTCCCACCGCGCTTGCCGATGCGACCTCTTGCAACTGTTCGGTAAGCACACGGGGGCACTGCGCGTACACCCTCGTCGAGCACCAGCACCGTTCGCGCCGTGCGCGGGTAAGCGAACGCCTCCGCACAACTTCCGGCAGGGCAGTGCAGCGTACTCGGACTTCGGCCGAACCGGCGCGGACTAGATCACGCGGGCCGGCGGGGGCCCGCGGCGCCGCGCGCGGCCGTGAGTTGCGCCGCGCCTGGAGCGCGACGCGTCTGCAACGTGTTGCCGGCCTTGAGCCGCACGCGGTGGCCCTGGCCCCGGCACGACAGCGGCGCGCGTCGGCTGCAGCGCCGGCAATAAGTCACGCGGCACGGCGCTCACCGCGCCGAAGGCGCCAAAGGACCAAGCGCGGCTGCCGACATTGCTAGGGATGGGCACGGGTGCGGGGCCGCGGTTGTCAAGCGTCTGCTTGGCCCGCCGCGCTGTCACAGTGAATTTTCGCTGGATGCCCTGGAGCAAATGGCTGTGATGAACGTTACGGTGATTCCCGTCGGGCGCAGGTCCCACCCCTGGCGCTGGGTCGCCGCGGGTGGCTGCCTGGCGGTCGCTGCGGCTCTGACCTATGTCGTCGCCGAGGAACTGCACAGTTCGCAGTGGCAGGCACACTGGCTCGCCGAGCGGGCGCAAGCGCTGCGCTTTGAGACGCGGCCCGGCGCCAACCCGGCGCTGCGCGTGCCGGCGCACGGTCCGTTCGACGAGCGGCTGGGCTACACGCGCATCCCGACGCATGTGCAGCGCCTGGCCGAACGCGGCTATGCGGTCACGTCGCAGGCGTGGCAGTCGCCGGCCTTGGCAGAGCACCTGGAGCGCGGGCTGTTCGCGCCCTACCGCGAAAAGACCCAGGCTGGCCTGACGGTGCGCGACTGCCGCGCGCAGCCGCTGTACGAAAGCCGCTACCCAGAACATGGATTCGCCGGCTTCGACGAGGTGCCGCCGCTGCTGGCCGCCACCTTGTCGTTCGTCGAGGACCGCGGGCTGCTCGACGACGACGTGGCGCCGACGCGCAATCCGGTGGTCGACCCGGCGCGGCTGGCACGCGCGGCGATCGACCAGATGGTCAAGCGCGTCGATGCCGACCACTCGGCCGGCGGCGGCAGCACGCTGGCCACGCAGATCGAGAAGTACCGTCACTCGAGCGACGGCCGCACCGCCGGCGCACGCGACAAGCTGCGCCAGATTGCCAGCGGGTCGCTGCGCGTGTATGCCGACGGCCCCGACACGCGGGCCGCGCGCCGGCGCATCCTGCTCGAGTACGTCAACACGGTGCCGCTGGGGGCGCTGCGCGGCTGGGGTGAGGTGCACGGCTTGCCCGACGGTCTGCACGCCTGGTACGGCGCCGACGTCGACGCGGCGGCGGGCGCGCTGCGCGCCAGCGCACCGACAGGCCAGGCACTGGCCGCGCAGGCCCTGGCCTACCGCCAGGCGCTGTCGCTGGTCATCGCCCAGCGCCGCCCGGCCTGGTACCTGGCCGCCGGCCGGGCCCAGTTGCAGGCCCTCACAGACAGCCACCTGCGCCTGTTGGCAAGCGGCGGTGTCATCTCGGTGTCGCTGCGCGATGCGGCGCTGGCGACGAAGACGGCCCTGCGCGACCACTATCCGGTCAGCGCAGCGGCCGACTTCGCGCAACGCAAGGCGGTCAATGCCACGCGCATGCAACTCGCCGCGTTGCTGGGCACGCCGCGCCTGTACGACGTCGACCGGCTCGATCTCACGGCCTCAACCACGATCGACGGCGCACTGCAGGACGCCGTGACGGCGACGCTGCACCGCCTGCGCGAGCCGCAGGCCGCGCGCGAGGCCGGTCTCACCGACGAGCGCCTGCTCGAGCGGGGCGACCCGGCGCGGCTGAACTACAGCTTCACGCTGTTCGAACGCGGCGACGGTGTCAACCGGGTGCGCGTTCACACCGACAACCTCGGCCAGCCCTTCGACATCAACGCCGGCGCCAAGCTCGAACTGGGCTCGACCGCCAAGCTGCGCACGCTGGCGACCTACCTCGACCTCGTCGCCTCGCTGCATGCGCAACTGTCGGCACTGCCGGCTGACGCGCTGGCGGCCTTCCCCGTTGCCGAGCCCGACCGGCTCGGGCGCTGGGCGCTCGACCACCTGCGCGCGCACCCGCAGGTGCCGCTGGCCGAGATGCTCGACGCGGCGATGCAGCGGCGCTTCTCGGCCGACCCTCACGAAGATTTCTTCACTGGTGGCGGCGTGCACCGCTTCAGCAACTTCGACCGCCGCGACGACGCGCGCGTGGCCACGCTCTACGAATCGCTGCGGGATTCTCTCAACCTGCCCTTCATCCGGCTGATGCGCGAGATCGTGCGGCACCACATCCATCGCGACCCCGAATCGGCCGGCGCGGTGCTCGAACAGCAGGACCACCCCGCACGCGCAGCGCTGCTGGAGCGCTTTGCCGAGCGCGAGGGCCGCCAGTTCACGCGCGGCTTCTACCGCCGACTATCGGGCAAGAGCGTGCAGCAAATGCTCGAGACCCTGGCCGGTGCGGCGCCGTCGCCGCAGCGCCTGGCTGTTGTCCACGGTGGTGACTGACAGCGCGTTAATCACGCCGTTAGCGTCGCGTTCGATACGCACTTCCTGGCCGGCTTTCATGTTGCTCAGCGGCTTGTCGCCGCCCTCCACCTGCGCCATGGCAAACACTTCATTTACCGGCAGATTGTTATCGCGAAACAGCTGGGCCAGGGTCTGACCTGGCTGGATTTGGTAACGCTGCCAGTTGCCCGCCGGCGTCGGTTCGTTGGCTGAAGTGGTACTGCCGTCGTTTTGCAGATCGGCCTGCA